>Ga0209297_1001334_pt1 | contig 14393 bp, 18 predicted proteins | sample S_130805_MF_Meta_FD_187322 | JGI IMG/M metagenome (GOLD analysis project Ga0209297, IMG submission 187322) | Freshwater microbial communities from Lake Simoncouche, Canada to study carbon cycling - S_130805_MF_MetaG (SPAdes) (version 2) | ecosystem: Environmental > Aquatic > Freshwater > Lake ... | reverse complement strand
ATCTTATATTATCATCTTTCATAATATTAAGTTTTTTATTATGATTAGTTTTTTGGTGTTGAATCCATTTACCTAAAGATTTTATTTGTTTATCTTTATTATATGTTGATGGTAATTTATTATTATCATTAATATATTTTTCAACTTCTAATAATTTATCTTTCCATGTAAGATTTTTAAATTCTTTTATTCCTAAAATATAATTATCTATTAATTTTTTATCTTCTTTTATTAAATTTATATTGTTATCATTCACGATATTATAAAAATCTATTGTATTTATTTTTATTTTATCGTTAAACATAATATCATATTCTTTGATTGAAGATAATGTTTCTAAAATCTCTTCATAATCATCGCACCATATAAAAATATTAGCAATTTTATAAGGGTTTAATTTATTTATTCTGGTTGCTCTATTCATTCTTTGGATAGTTGTTATTTTATTTTTTGGCGGATAACTAATATAAATAGAATCACAAGATGGTATATCAATACATTCATTTAATATAGAAATATTAAATAACATACAAATACAATTATTATTTGTAAATTTTTCTAATGTATTGCTACGTTCTTTTTTAGTATTTTCATAAGTGATACTATCTATATCAATTTCTAAATTATAAAACTCATTTAACATTTTAGTACATTCCATTATTTTATTCATATCATTAGTATCTTTACAATAAATTATAATTTTCCTTGAGCCAGTATTTATTATACAAGAATAAAGATATTTACATCTGTTTTTAATTTCATTATCTACATCATAGATTGATAATTCATTATTAAGTCGTTCATTATCTTCATGTATTGAAGGAAGCCATAATTTATAATCAGTTATATATTTTTTGTCAATAGCATGATTGAATGTCATATTATAAACAATTTCTCCAAATAAATAATTAGCATCAAATAATTCTTCATCATCTTCTAAATCATAAATTCTTGGTGTCGCTGACATAAATAATATTCTATGAGACGAGATAAGTAATTTATATATATCATTACTTTCATCAGAAACATTCGCTTTAGATAAATTATGAAATTCATCGATAATAAATAAAGAATTTTCATTAAATAAATCTAAACATTCTGATAATAAATCCATAGATTTATAAGTACAAGAAATTAAACATCTATCATTATTATTTATAAAATTTTTAATTTCAGCAAGGTTTCTATTACCATCTGTATCAACTAATAATGTTTTTTTGCTATCATAACCATATTGTATATATCTGCTTAAATTTTGACAAGCAAATTCTCTTAATGGAGATATTATTATTATTTGATTATAACAACTTGAAATTAAATAACTTATATATGTTTTTCCAAGACCACAAGGTAAAGATAAAATACCTCTATTATTATTATCATAATATTTAATGAATTTATCATAGGCTTCTGTTTGAAAATAATATGGTGTAATTTTTACATCACTTATTGTAGTTGGTGTAATTTTATTAAAAGGTAATTTAATAAAATATAATTTATTGTTATAGATTAAATCTTGTAATTCATTTATATGATGACTACAATCAATATTTATGTAATTACCCGAAGCTTTAATAATATAATTCAGATTATTCGATAAACATTTTGTATAATAGATAAATGCATTTGTATTATTTAATAATGATTTTCTTACAGTAATACCAGAAATATCGTCTATACATAAACCTTTATTATAACCATTCTTACATTGAACGATAGAGTAATTATCACCATCATTTTGAATAATATCAATTCCTATATCTTTATGATTATGAAGACGACCTTCTTTAATATCTTTTCTAATATGTCTATTGTGATTATGAGATTGAATTAAATGATTATCTATTAGAATATTTTCAGGACATTCAGACCATAAATATGCAGGTTTATTTAATTTCGTAATAATAAATTCTTTAACATATTTTTCATATAATATACCTTTTTCTATATTATTCATATCTTTTTCAAAGAGTATTTTAAATGTCATTTTTTAATTTATGAAAAAATGAATTAAAATTATAAATGATTTATATTTAGATGGAATATTTACAATCAGATGAAAATACTATTGGTATCGATGAAGTTGGTAGAGGAACTTTATTCGGAGATGTTGTAAGTGCTGCAGTAATTCTTCCTTCAAAATTCCCTGATGATATTTATAAGCAAATAAAAGATTCAAAGAAATTATCATTCAAGAAAAGAGAGTTTCTTGCAAATTATATAAAAGAACATGCAATTACTTATGGTATTGGTTCTGCTTCACATGAAGAGATTGATGAAATTAATATTCTTCAAGCAACTATGAGAGCTATGAATAGAGCTTTGAATGAAGCATATAAGAAAAAAGAATTTAATAAAATAATTATAGATGGTAATTATTTCAAAGGATATTCACCACCTGGTTATGATACTGATTTAATAGAACATGAATGTTTTATTAATGGCGATAATATTTATTTGAATATTGCAGCTGCTTCTATTGTCGCTAAAAATTACCACGACAATCAAATATTAGAACTCCTTAAATCCAAACCCGAATTGAATGTTTATGGTTTGAAAACGAACATGGGATATGCAACAAAAGTACATCGAAATGCTATTAAACTTCATGGTCTTACTGAATATCACAGAAAATCTTTTCGATCATAAAAAATGATTATTATTTATTTTTATTTTTCATAATGAATAATAATATTATTGACAATTTCAAATCAACTGTTATCAAATCAAATAGAGTTTTTACTCTAAATGAATTATTAATTATATTGACTGAAATCTATAATGAATTCACTCATAATAATTTAATATTATTAGATGATGAAGATGACGATATTCCTAGAAAAATAGGAAGACCTAAGAAGGTTAAAGAAAATAAGGAAAAAAGAAAACCAACTGCTTATAATTTATTCATAACTTCAAAATATCCTGAAGTGAAGAAAGAAAATCCAGATAAAAATGCTAAAGATATAATGAAAATGATTGCGGTTATGTGGAAGGAACACAAATTAGCGGGATAGATTTGTATTGATTTTCCCTATTAAAGGGAAAAAATGACTTTCTTTTGGTTTTTAATTTCTATCTACTTACAAGATGGAACTCAACGGCACTTACATCTCGTCTCTTATTGTAGAGAACTTTGTTAGGGACTTCGATTACAACCAATTTCCAAAGGTCTTCTTGATTTCTAAGGAATGGTATGAGGTATATAAGAAGGTTTTGCAAGAGAAAATGCACAAACAAATTTCAGTATATGCTACAGATGGAACGTTTGACGATTTGCATATCGGAAAAATCTTAAATGTACTTCGTGTAACTTATGAGATTCCTAAAAAGGAATTGAAAACTTTCTTAAAAACTGAATATGTACTTAAAGTTTCTAATATTCATGGAACATTGAAAACCTTGTATTGCATATTTGATTATTTGTATAAAAAAATAGATAAGAAAGATAAGAAAAAATATTTCAAGCATCGCATAATTTTATTTCTTATAATCGCTGAGTATTTTATGAAAATTCCTGATGACGAGCATAGCATCCGCAATAATCAAAGATTCATCGATGCACTGAAAGCAAAATCTTCTGAACTTAAAAAAAACCTAAAGACGAATGTTGATAACAAAAATATTAAAATCATTCACAAAAAACTAAATAACGTGATTAATTTATAATCTCTAAATTCGAAAAACACAAAAAATGACAAATTAATTTTTGTCATTTGCTATTATTGTTGAGATGAATCTCCATAATACTTATATCTCATCTCTTGTTGTTGATAAATATATAAGAAGATTTGAAATTTGGGAGTTCCCAAAAGTCTTATTGATTTCGAAAGAATGGTATGAAGTATATAAGAAGGTTTTACATCAGAAACTTTATAGAAATATTAAATCATATTATGATGGATGTTATGATGATTTACATATAGGAAAAATATGGAATGCACTTAGTACTGATTATAAAATGCCTAAGAAAACATTCACATCTCTAATCAATACTGAATATGTTACAGGAATATCTAAAATTGATAATACGTTCATAACTTTATTTTCTATATTTGCTAATTTATATCTTGATTATGATGATGAAGAAAGGAAAAGATATTTCAAGCATCGCATAATTATATTTCTTATTATAGTTGAGTATTTACTTAAATTACCAAAAAGCAAATCAGCATATTGTAAATATCGTGATGAATATATTAGAGATTTATGTAAAAAGCATAAAATAACTATTATCAATCGTATTGATAAGAGAAATATTGAAATCATTACTGCTAAATTAAATCAGGTAATTGATTTATATTGAAAAAAATGAAATTATTTTTTGTTATTTTTATTATCATTAAGATAATGAATCTAAACAGCAGTTATATATCATCTCTTATTTTCGAGAATTATATTAGAGATTTTAACTTTAAGCAATTGCGAATGGTCTTATTGATTTCTAAGGAATGGTATGAAGTATATAAGAAGGTTTTAAATGAGAAATTATATAAGCAACTTTCACATTTCACAGATGAAATTTGTGAAGATTTGCATATTGGAAAAATCTTAAATGTACTTAATACTAATTATAAACAACTATCTAAAACTAAAATGACCTCTTTGATAAATGATGAATATGTTATTAGGGTTTCTAATATCGATAGTACATTCATATCATTATTTTCGATATTTGCATATTACCATCTAATTTCTGAAACGAAAGAACACAAGAAATATATGAAGCATCGTGTAATTATATTTCTCATTATTGTCGAGTATTTAATTAAATCATATTCATCAGGAGTATTTCAAGATATGAATGAATTCAATGGGCGTCTTATTTATGTTAAGAAAATATCTAATCAATATAAAATAAAACTGGTAAATTTTATAGATAAGAAAAATCTCGAAATCATTAATGCTAAATTAAATCAGGTTATCGATATGATATAAGAATTATTTATATTATTATTAATGTGATATCATTATGTATTCTATTGAACTTGTTGGTGAAGAAAAGCATTCTTTTTTGAAATATATTAGTCTTGATAAAAATAATATTATTGATAATAATAATTTTATTTTTATTGAAGATGAATTACCACAAACGTATAAACTACTTGCTTCTTTTGGTGAATTTTATTATAATTATCTTAATACTCATAAAATTAAAATTACTTATAGAGAAGAAGGTAAGCCATTAGCTGCTTTTTCAGGAAGTATTAAATATTTTAATCGTCTTATTATTGAATACGAAAATCTTGATATTATGAATGAGATGCTTAATATTGTTGTTAAATTTAATGATGATAGTTTCTTAAATAATAAGATGCCCATTTATATTTCAAAGAAAGGTGGGTATTGGGAGAAATATGATAATATCTTTGTTCAACCATTAGATAATATCTTCATAGACCAAAACATTAAAAATACGTTAATTAATAATCTAGACAATTTTTTTGCTTTAAAGGATAAATATAATAATTTCGGGAAATTGCATAAATATAATATTCTACTACACGGCATTCACGGTAGTGGTAAAACTTCTTTAGCGAAGGCATTAGCGCTCAAATATAAATATTCATTATATTCAATTAATATTTCGAAATCATTGAATAACGATAATCTTATTGATTTGATGTCAAGTATCAAAGATAAATCAATTATTTTATATGAAGATATTGACACTTGTTTTAATGATAGAATTTCGATTAATTCAGAAATCACTTATAGTTGCATTACTAATATTTTAGATGGTACTTTCACTAAAGGTAATTCGATTATTTCTATCTTGACTGCTAATAATATCTCGTTTTTGGATAAACCATTCTTAAGACAAGGAAGAATCGACCAGATTATTACTTTTGATTACCCTAAAAAAGAGCAGATTGAGAAAGCATATAAATCTCTAATTGACAAAGAAGATGATAATTTTGATGAATTTTATAATAAAATCAAATCCGAAAAAATAACTATGAGTGGTGTAATTGATTTTCTTTTCAAATACCCTAAAAATCATATTAGTAAAATCGGAGAACTAATTAAGGATAATAATTTGATTTCTGAAGAAAAAGATATTTATATCTAATGATAAAAAATGAATATAATTAATTATTTTTGTATTATTTAAGATGCAATTAAATTCTCAGCAAAAGAAAACATTAGAGTTAGTGAAAGAAAATAAGAATGTTTTTATAACTGGCTCTGCAGGTACTGGCAAATCTTTTATCGTTAAGTACATTACAAATTATTTTAATTTAAATTATAAAAAATATGCTTTGACTGCCCTTACGGGATGTGCTGCAACTTTAATTAATGCCCAAACAATTCATTCATATTTATGTTTGGGCATTGGTAATGATTCGGCAGTTAAGATTTATGATAAAAATAAAATGAAATTGCAAAAACTCAAGAATTTAAATGCTATTATTATTGATGAAATTTCTATGATGAATGGTAATCTTTTATGTACTATTAATGATTTATTTATGATTGCCAGAGATAATAATAAAAAACCTTTTGGAGGCGTTCAGATTATATTTGTAGGTGATTTCTTTCAACTACCACCCGTAGATGGTATGTATTGTTTTCAAGATGATATATGGAATACCTTAAATTTAAATATTATTATTTTGAATGAACTTATGCGTCAAAAAGATGATATAGAATTTCAATTGATTTTAAATGAAATTCGTTCAGGTAGATGTTCCAAAGAAACTTTTAAAACTCTTAAATGGCTTAAAAATACTACATTTGATTCTGATATTAAACCAACAAGATTGTATCCTATTAATTCAATTGCCGATAAAATTAATAATGAAGAATTTAAAAAATTATGTACTGAGAATCATAATAATATTCACGAATATAAGGCAAATGCTTCTAAATCCGTTATTTTAAAAGATAATTATGATATTAAATTAACATTAAATGCACAAGTATTAATAACAAGAAATATCTCAGTAGAAAATGGTCTTGTTAATGGTACAAGAGGTATTGTTATTAATCTGGACATTGATAATATAACGATAAAAGATATTAATGGGACGAATCATATTATTAAATACTGGAAGGATTTAAATGAAAATAATAAAACTTGGATATCATTTCTTCCTGTTAAATTAGCATATGCACTTTCAATTCACAAATCTCAGGGTGCTACTTTAGATGCAGTTGAAATAGACTTAGGTTCTAATATATTCGTTTGTGGTCAATTATATACTGCATTATCTCGTGCAAAATCCCTTAAATCCATTAAAATTATTGATATTAACGAAGAATCATTTATTATTAATCCTGAAGTTAAAAAATTCTATAATCTAAGTATAGAATAATGAGTAATAATACATATACAATTGAAAAATCAGAATCGGGTTTCACAGGCGGCAGATATAATTCCAAAACTCCAGGTGGTGCGGCTAAAAAAGCCGCTACAAGATTATTTAAAAATACCAATAAAAAAGTAATTAAATTTACTATACGACAAACAACTCAAGGTTCAGATAAGAAATTATATAAATACGAAGCCAAGCGTATTAAATTAGATAAACCAGTTGTTATTACCATCAAAGGCAATGAAATTAAATATGAATATAAAACCGTTATTACAGCATTAAAAGGCGATGATAATAAATCTTCTATTATGAGAGGTGGTGGTACTACTTGCGATGGAACAATGTGTACTTTTTAATTTAATTTAAGAATTATTTTTGTTTATTTATTATTTAATAATTGCAAATGAATATTAAATATTATTGGATTAATATTGGCGGCTCTGATAAAAGAAAAGATTTTATGGAAAAGCAATTTAAAAAATTAAATATTGAAAATATAAGAGTATCTGCTATAACTCCTAAGGATTTTGATAATGTCTTAGAAGATAAAGAACCATTTTTTTGTGGCAATCCTGAATGTTTAGATAATAATAGAAAAAATTGTAAATTTGAATTTGGATGCGTTTCATCGCATATTAAAGCATTAAGAGAAGCATTAAAATCGTCAGATGAATATTTTATGATTGTAGAAGATGATATTTATTTACCTTTCACAATTAATTTTACTAGTTTGATTAATGATATGCCCAAAGATGCTGAAATTATACAAATGATGATTTTGTATGCCAATACCGTAAATACATTAGATACGCATTTATATTCTAATAATGTTAAATTTATTAAATATCAAAAGATTTTACCTTCTACTGGTATGTATTTAATTACCAGAAAAGGAGCAGAAAAATTAGTTAAATTGTATTATAACAAAAATACTAATAAATATGATTTCACCAAATTTAATGATATTAAAGCAGCAGATATTCTATTATATACATCAGTATGTACTTATGCTACTACGTTTCCTTATTGTCATCCTAATGTTAATTTATTGAGTGAAATACATCAAGACCATATAAATAATGAATTAACGGCTACAAAAGCAATAAGAGATGTCATGCAAAAATATAAAAACGACCCTTATATTCTCAAGAATTATTTCGATGACCCAGATGAGATATTATAATTATCGTCGAAATAATAAATGACTATTAATTTCTTGCGATTATTTCTTAATTCATCGCATATTATAAGTATTTCACTATCAGTGGGTGTTTTACGCCATCTTTCAAATAGATTATTATATAACTCGACATTCTCATTAATTAAAGGATAGTTCTTGCAATTCTTTGTCGCTAACATTTGCGCCTCTTCCGCTAATCCAATTATATGTAGAAAATGTTTGGTAATGCAATCGCGGCATCTTTTATTTTTATTTACTAAATGTTCTTCTAGTAATATTGATTGTTTTACTATTTGCTGCATATTATAAGCAGGATTACTTACTGGGTCTAATGCACCGCAAGTTTTAGCATCACAAGTACCACCATTAACATTTGAAGTTATTGTTTGTTTTTTATCAGATTTTGATATAGTTCTTACAACATAAATATATAATATTATGTATATTATTACTAATATTAGTAATATAATAGTATCCATCTAATAATAAAAGACACAAAAATTATGAAAGTAATTTAATTTGTTCTTTATAATAATTTAGATTAATGAAATTGTTTATTTTATTAGTGAAGTCAAATATATATTTACTATAGTCTAAATTAATATTAAATATTTCATTCCAATCTTTTAATATTATTATTGGATAATCTATTTTATTTCTAATTGTATTTATGAAATCATTTTCTACTACAATAGGAACTACCTTTAAATACCAGCATTCCGCCAGACGATGAGTATCTACACCATTTCCTTCAGGGCAAATAGCAAATTTATATTCACTTAAACGATTGAAATTATGAATCGGATTAGTATTTGGTAAAAATTCTATTGAATTCTTAAGAGCATCATAGCATATATTTCTTTTAGGTGATGTGAAAGTGAAATTGAAAAATATATCTTTTGTTTTATTGATTAGATTCAAGGAATCGCATATTTGACTAAAACATTTTGAATTGCCGTGTTCCCATTGTTCGTTTGCTATTCCTATGCTAAATGGTTCTAATTTCGGATGAATAAAACAAACATTTTGTGAAAACCATTTGATTATTCTAGGATGTTCTGCTATTTTCTTAAATTTACTCTCAATTATATTTTCATCACTATTTCCAGATATTAAAATGAAATTATTCATAAAACAATCAAATTTATCGTATAATTCCAATAAGCAATGAGTATATGAGTAAATAATTTTAGGGTTATTATATTTTTCAGGAATATCTTTAATTAAAAAGTTTTTATCATTAATACCAATGGCTGGATTAAATAAGAAATAATCGATTGTACTGCCAAAATATACATCTGCCAAAAATTGCATTTTTTCACCTGTTATAATATTCATATTAATCTGTTATAATAATTATAATCTATATATTTTTAAATCTAAATTTATCTTTGTAGTTATTATAATCCAAATTTAAGTTACACCAACCGAAAAGAAAAATGAGACAAAATTATTTATTTTTTAAATTATATAAGATTTATTTATATATATTATATAACTTATATTATGATGGATGATAATGATTTTAAATTAAAAAATCAAATTATTAATGATTTATATAATTAAAAATCCATTGATAAACCAGATCTAAGGTCTTTAGAATGTACATGAATATTGCTGATTAAAATCCATTCATTCTTATTCTCATCTAAAATATATGGTTTCTTATAATCGTCATTATCAGTTTTCCATTCAATCTTATATCTTTTACATACTACCTTATGATGGTCTAATGATACACCTGTTTTTATTTTTCCATCAGTATGAACTGTATCTAATCCTAATAGAAATTGTCCATAACTTGCTGGGTCAAATATTTTATTACTATAATTTTCATAAATTCTACTATCAACTTGGTTCTTAATATCCATAAATAACGTTGGCATTATATATACATAATCAGTATTTGAGTTATAAAAGTGATATAATGCAGCCATTTCATTCGCCCAATTATTATCAGTTGTTTTAATATAATCTATCATTTTATCTAATATAGGTCGCATACTTGTTTTATTTTTAATATACATAACACCCGCAGAGCAAGTTTCCGCTTCATTTATCATATATGCTACTTCTTTTTTTGAAAATTCTTCTATCCAACATTCGGGATTCTCATAAATTAAATTATCAATTTCCATAAAAATATTATCAGTTAAATCTTGGTCATTTAGTAATTTATTTACTAAAAACATTCTTTCAAATGCTCTGAAAAATAAAAATTTGCGGTCTTGAAGATTATCCATAACTATAAATTTTGGTATATAATTTGCTAATTCATTTATGAATTCATATTGAATCAAATTAACATTATATTTTTTAATCTGGTCTAAATAAATACTATTATAATCATCTAATATTAAATAAATAGAACCTTTATAATATAATCTTATTTGAAAAATGCAATCAATTATGTACTCTGGTAATTTTCCTATAAAACTAAGTATTAAATTCATATTTATATTTTAAATAATCATATTCTTTATATAAAAAATGATTTTTATATATTATGATGATGGTTTATCAAATATGGGTTGCGGTCAATCTAGCTACGTAAATAAACAAGAAGAGTTTGTTGAAAAAAAAATAAATCAGATTAGGTCTAATTTGCCAAAAAATAAATACACAGATAGTCAAATCAGAGGCAAATTGAGGCAAGAATATTCATATAATTTGTCTAATAGTACAAGTAAATCAAATCAGTATGTTTTATATGACGACTGGAGGAAGGTGTACTAATATAAATAATTATGTAATACAACGGCTAATGTAGCACCTATTACTTGGAATATTATATATCCGAGTAAGAGATTGGCTGATATAACATTCTTTAAGTACATAGAAACAGATACAGCAGGATTATAATGAGCACCTGAAACTTTAGCACCAAAATAAATAGCGGCTAATAAAGCAACCGCCACAGTTATAGGTCCAGTATAATTATCAGCACTTAAAGTTAAAGTGTTTAATATAACTGAAACGAAAAAGAAAGTTCCGAGTAATTCTATTAAAAATTTATTAATATCTGAAGTATTTGCCATTAGTTATTATCTATTATATATATAATATTATTTTTGATGGATATTGACATTAGACGCGAATATTTATGTATGTTATTTTATCCTCCTGAAAAATTATTGAAAGATAGAAAATATTTAAGGCATTTGCGAAGAAATGCTTTTAAGATTTCTGAAAAAGAAATATATGATAATATCTTATACATACAATCTGTTTTTGAGTGAATATAAGTACATCATTATAATAAACCCAGATATGCTAAATAAATACAGAACAAATTCTATTATTGAATAATAATAAGCAATTTCTCTCTTATAATCTTCACTACAAGCACATTTTTTTCTTTTTAATTCATAAATGTAATAAATAGTTATTATTATAACGCTGCCAAATATTAATGTATAAATTATTTTATATAACTCATAATCAAACATAAAACCTTTATAAAAATGTGTTAGAATATGTACTATTAGTGATATAAAACTAATAACTATTATTAAATACCAACCAAATTTAATATAAGTTCTTTCGCGATAATCACTGCATTTGCAATCTATTTTTTCTAATTTATTAATCCAGATTATTATAAGATAAGAGATTGCAATTGAAATTAAATCAAATATGATATCGATGAAATATACGTGTTTAATGTAGTTATATATTATTATAAAATTAAACATTATTGCTAATGTTGTCAAAAATAACATTTTAATTCTATTTAAATATTATATTATTATTATTATTATGAAAAAAATATTAATTACTGGTGGTGCGGGTTTTGTGGGTTCTCATTTAGTTGATTATTTAATGGCAAATGAAGAAAATGAAGTTTATGTTATTGATAATTTATCTACTGGTTCTAAGGATAATATTAAACATTGGTTAAATAATAGTAGATTTAATTTTTTAATTCATGATATAACAATACCTATTCATTTGGAAGTAGATTTTATATATCATTTGGCTTGTCCTGCTTCTCCTTATCATTATCAATATAATCCTATTAAAACAATTAAAACGAATTTTATGGGTACTCATAATATGCTTGGTTTGGCAAAAAGAACGAAGGCAAGAATATTATTAACATCTACATCAGAGATTTATGGCGACCCTCTTGTTCATCCGCAAAATGAAAGTTATTATGGTAATGTTAATCCGATTGGCGAAAGGGCTTGTTATGATGAAGGGAAAAGAATAGCAGAAACACTAATGTATGCTTATAATTCTCAAAATAATGTGGATATAAGAGTCGCTAGAATTTTTAATACTTATGGAGAACGTATGTCCTGTTATGATGGAAGAGTTGTATCGAATTTTATTATTCAAGCACTTCAGAATAAAAATATTACTATTTATGGTGATGGTAATTCAACTCGTTCTTTTCAATACATAAGCGATTTAATTGCAGGTCTTGTGAATCTTATGAATTCTGATTATATTAAACCAGTTAATATAGGTAATCCACAGGAATATACTATTGAGGATTTTGCAAATCTTATTAAATTATTTTCAAATAGTAATAGTGATATAATTCATTTAGATTCAACTGAGAATGACCCTAAGCAAAGAAAACCAGATATTACTATTGCTATGAATGAATTAAACTGGAAACCATCAGTTGATGTTAAAGATGGGCTGAAAAAAACAATTGAATATTTTAAAGAAGTTATTTGTGCGAATGGTGGTAATATTGATGTTAATTTACCTCGCAAATATGCGAGTATAAATAAAAAATTATGATGAATTTTATATAATAGTACATTTTGTAAAAATTTTTTCTTTATTTTTATTTCTGAAAATTAAATTATTTTCCCAAATTGATTTCAGTAAATTAACATTTGCGCCTTTTTCTTCGCCGAAATTAATAATTGCATTTAAATCTTTTGGAAAACAAGTGCCACCGAAGCCATCATATCCATCGTGTCCAGGAACATCCAAATGACTTCCTAATATTCTATTATCCTCTGCTACAAGTTCTTTAACACGATTATAATCGGTATTTGTTTTATTACAAAGGTCTCTAAAAACATTCGCAAATATTACTTTAGTTGCCAAGAAACAATTTTTCATATATTTCACATATTCCATAGTAATACTATCATCAATTTTTATGGGTACTTCAGGAAATACATGTTTATAGATATCGATGACTGGCTGAATATCATTGTTTTTTGTTGTTCCTAGTAGAATTATACTTTGATTTTCAAAATCATAAAATGAATTTTTTTCAGTTAAGAATTCAGGATTAAAGCAAATATTCATATCATATTTATCTGCTAACATTTGAGTTGTTGTTGGCGGTACTGTACTTTTTATTACGATTATAGGTTTTTTAGTTGAGAATTTTTTAATATCTTTAATAACACTTTCGACTATTTCAGTATTACATTTACCATCAATCATCATTGGTGTAGGTACACAGATAAAATAAATGGGGGTTTCGTTCATTTTTTCATTTTCTTTGATTACATCATCTATAAATTTATATAAATTATCACAATCCTGGAAATTTATATCATTCACTAATATCTCAATGTTTTTAGTACGAAAACTATTACATAATGCCTTACCCACAAACCCATAACCAATAGATGCAATTTTAAAATTCATATATATATATAAAAATAATTTAAGGTTTATATTGATTTTCATACATCGAAATATAATAGTAATTCTTGTTTAGTTTCATAAGATATTGATTCAATCATATTTATAAAATTAGGTATTTCGGTTTGTATTTTACTATGAAATTTACAATCATATTTATTGTATTTATTTGGAATCTTGTAGCGGCCTTTTTAGCCGCACCACTTGGTGTTTGGGAATAATACCTACCACCTGTTAAACCTATTTGCGATTCTTCTATGGTATATGTATTA
>Ga0209297_1001331_pt1 | contig 14404 bp, 13 predicted proteins | sample S_130805_MF_Meta_FD_187322 | JGI IMG/M metagenome (GOLD analysis project Ga0209297, IMG submission 187322) | Freshwater microbial communities from Lake Simoncouche, Canada to study carbon cycling - S_130805_MF_MetaG (SPAdes) (version 2) | ecosystem: Environmental > Aquatic > Freshwater > Lake ... | reverse complement strand
CGAACGACGCATTCCCCAGAAAACATGATTGAGGTTCCAGTCGATTTCAAGATTCCATTCTTCGTCGGACATTTGTGCAACTGGAGCGGTCATATTCACACCACCTGAGTTCAAGCAGCAAATATCAAGACGTCCGAATTTCTCGATCGTAAAATCAATCAAACCTTCAACAACGGACTGCTTTGATGAGTCACCTGCATAAAAAGCAATATTTGGTCCGCCACCCATTTCGGCAAGGGCGACAGCACCTTTTGCGGCGTCGCGACCGTTGACAACAACCGTGGCGCCTTCAGCCAAAAATGCTTCGGCCATGGCACGACCAATGCTTCGTGTTCCGCCGGTGATGCAAGCGATTTTTCCTTCAAGTTTTCCCATGACAATCTCCTAGATCAGTAAGGCGAAGTTCCGCCGTCGATTGAGATCAATGATCCCGTGATACCTGCGCCGGCATCTGATGCCAGCAATACGGCCACTAGGGCCACGTCTTCACTTTCGTTGATGCGCTTGATCGCTGATTGCTGAGCAAACAAGTCGAGCAGACCTTCGTAGGTCAAGCCCATCGCTTCAGCGGCACCCGGACCTTGCGCCATCATGACATCAGTTTCAATTGCTCCCGGGCACAGCGCGTTCACCGTGATACCGAGCGTGCCCACTTCATGGGCAACTGATTTCACGAGACCATTGATTGCGTGCTTTGACACAACGTAACCCGACACCATGGGCTTACCCATTTTTCCTTCAACCGAGCTCATCGCCATAATGCGGCCAGAACCCTGCGGAATCATGTGCTTGAGAGCAGCACGAATGGTCCAAAACGTATGCCAGAAGTTCCAGATCATCGGAACTTCCATGGCCTCATCGGTCATTTCAGCGACGGGACCGGGATCTCCACCGCCACCTGCGTTGGGGACCAAAATATCTATACGACCAAAGTGAGCAACTGTGCCATTGACAATGGCTTCGCAGTCTTCACGCTTCATCACATCGCCAGCAATAAAAAAGACATTGGCACCCGCGTTCAGTTCATCAATAGTCTTTTGCGCCTTCACCGGGTCGCGACCGTTGATGACAACCTTGGCCCCTTCGTCAAGGAAGGCCTTGGCAACTGCGAGACCGATTCCTCGGGTACCGCCAGTCACGCAAGCGACTTTTCCATCAAGTGTTCCCATGTCGACCCTTTCATTCATAAATGAATTAGCAACGAAACCATAATCAACCGACCGACCAATTAAGTAAGCGGAGAAAAAACGATGACCGTCAGGGCACTCTCAAGTATTCAGGAAGTTTTGACGAGTTGGCCGCGCATCGCCATCTTGATGCCTTGAATCGCTCGCTGTTGCAGTTCGTGATCTTCTGACACGGCGTCGGTGAGTCCCATCAACACGGTCAACAAGTAGGCCTGAACGACCAAACGGTGCTCACGGGCGATTTCGCCTCGCTTAATTCCGAGGTCAATCATGACCGCGAAGAATCCCTCTCGCTGCCGCACATGAGTCGAGAGCGCTGCAGCCATATCAGGATGGCGACCCGAATCGACCCTGACCGCCCCAATGAACCGAGCGACTGAAGCGTCTTCAATATTCATTTCGTGAGCAATATCAAGAACCGCCTCAAATTGCCCAATAAATGTCTCGTGGCCAATAATCGCTTTGGTGAACTGCTCATAGACCTGGGTCTGGGTGTCTTCATGGACTGCCAGGTACAGAGCCAATTTCGATCCAAAATAGTGATACAGCGCCCCGGGGGTGATGCCGACCGCGGTCGCGATGTCGCGGTTTGTCGTGATTTCATAGCCATGCACCGAGAACATCTCGCGGGCGACGACCAAAATGCGTTCTCTGGTCTGAACTGAACTGGTATCGGGTGGTCGACCAAGTCGTTTGGTGACCGGTTTCGCTTTTTTCGCCGATGCCATGTGGTGAGTATTACCTACGGATACAAGCAATTGACGACTGAGGTGCATCCGTCACCCAATATCTTGCTCACAAAATCTTGCTCACAAATCCCGTTCCCACGGTTCTCTAACTGATCGGTGGGTCAATTACGCTCACATCATGTCTGCCGCACAGAATTCAACTCAAACAAGCGTCCCTCCCCTTGACGAGTTCATCGAGACCGCCCGCAAGTGGCTCGAGGCGCACACTGAATACCGTTCGGGCGGATCTGACGATAAAGACCTCGTGTGGGGCGACGGCGAATTTTCGGTCTCGGTGTTTCACTCGTTGACTTTTGAAGAAGAGTCTGCTCTTCTTGAAAAGGCTAAAGCTTGGACTCAAGCCAAAGCCGAGCATGGCTATCACGCCATCACTCAACCCGTTGAATACGGCGGCCTTGGATACCCACGTGAATATGCACGTGCCTATTCGAAACTCGAATCCCTCTTTGTCACGCCAACTGGTCACGAAACGCACAGCGTCACCGTTGGACTCATCGCCCCCACCATCAATGTCTACGGAACGCCCGAACAAAAAGAACAATTTGTCGGTCGTTTCATGGCAACTCGTGAGCTCGCATGTCAATTGTTCTCCGAACCTGGCGCAGGTAGCGACCTGGCTGGACTCGCATGTCGCGCCGATCGCGATGGCGACGAATGGGTCATCAATGGTCAAAAGGTTTGGTCTTCTGGTGCACAGTTCTCTGAATGGGGCGAACTCATCGCTCGCAGTGATGTTGATGTCGTCAAGCACAAGGGCATGACCGCGTTCATCATTCCGATGGATCTGCCGGGTATTGAAATTCGTCCCATTAAGCAGATGAGTGGCGGATCATCATTCAACGAAGTTTTCTTCAATGATGTGCGTGTTCCCGACTCCATGCGCCTTGGTCCAGTGGGCGAAGGCTGGAAGGTTGCGCTCACCACACTCGGTTTTGAACGTGACCACTCTGGAGACGGTGGCGGTGGCGGATCACGCGTCGGTGGTTCATGGCGCCAGATCATCGCAACAGCTCGCGCCATGGGCGTCACGAGCGATCTCGTGATGCGCCAAGAACTCGCCAAGGCGTACACCCATTTCCGTGTTGAGGGTTTTGTCAACCGCCGTGCTTCAGATATGCGTCGTGCTGGCCAGCCTGCTGGCCCCGAAGGATCACTGGGCAAGCTCATGTGGACCGAAGGTATGACCTATGTCAGCGATGTCATGTCAAAGATTCTTGGTGCGACTCTGATTGCCGATTCCGGCGAATGGGGCACATTTGCCTGGGGCGAACATGTTCTTGGTGCCCCTGGGTACCGAATTGCCGGTGGATCTGATGAAACTCAGCGCAACATCATCGGCGAACGAGTTCTTGGTCTTCCCGGCGAACCACGAGTCGACAAAGACATTTCTTGGAAAGACACACGCCGGTAAGAAGTTCCGGTCGTAGTTTTACGAATAGTCGTTTCAGCAAGTTTCAGTAATAACAATCAACAACTACAACAGGGGGCAACATCATGGACCTAGGTCTTAAGGGTAAAAAAGTATTAGTCACTGGCTCAACCAAGGGCCTCGGTCGGGCAATTGCCGAGACAATGCTCGCCGAAGGTGCATCAGTCGCTATTTGTGCACGTAACGCCGAAGAAGTCGCGGCCGCAGTTGCCGACATGTCGAAGCTCGGCAAAGTTGTCGGCGCATCTGTTGATGCTGCTGATCCCGAAGCACTCCGCGCTTGGGTCGCATCGTCCGCCGAACAACTCGGCGGCATTGATGTGTACGTTCACAACACCTCGGGTAAGCCTGCACGCAAGCTCGAAGCCTGGATCAACAACTTCAACATCGACCTGATGTCGCTTGTTCACGGTGTTGACGCTGCCAAAGAAGCACTTGCCAATGGTGGCGGTTCAGTCATCAGTATCGGAACCACCGCAACGAGCGAACACTTCGCCAGTGGTTCGGGTAGCTACAGCGCCATGAAGTCAGCTGTCGTCAACTGGACTCTTGGCCAAGCTCAGGTTCTCGGTGCACAAGGTATTCGTTGCAACGTTGTTTCACCTGGACCGATCATGGTTCAAGGCGGCGACTGGGACATGATCAAGAATGCCATGCCCCCATTCTTCGAAGCCACCGAAAAGAACCACCCTGTTGGCCACATGGGCGAGCCCAGCGATGTCGCCAATGCTGTTGCATTCCTCGCCAGTTCGGCTGCTCGTCACATCAATGGTGTCAACATCACCGTTGATGGTGGCTTCTTGAAGCGCATCGACTTCTGATCCGCTGCACGCGGATGAGAAGTAGAACAAGAACGAGATCACGATCATGAGCTCTACCCCGGGTCGTCGTATCGACGTCACGCTTGTCGCTGGCGGCAAGTATCACGACATCGATTTCGCACGTCGCGAACTATTGACATTGCTTGGCGAACACGAAGAGTTTCGTGTTCGCGTGCAACCCGATTACGAAGACACAACTGGAATAGCGAAATCTTCAATCTTGGTTTCGTACACCTGCGATGTTCGTCCAAGCGAAAAGGCCCAAACCGAGATCCGTTCGTGGGTCGAAAACGGTGGACGCTGGGTCGCGCTGCATGGCACCAACGCGGCACTCACGTTGGGTGGACCAAACGGCGTCGATGCTCCGCGTTGCTTTCCGTCATGGGCCGACACGTTGGGTAGCCAGTTTGTGGCCCACCCACCGATTCAGACATACACGGTGCAAGTAAGCGACCCGAACCATTGGCTCGTGTCTGGCATTGAATCATTTGATACTGATGACGAGTTGTACTTAAGCGAATACGCCGATCGTGATGCGCTTCATGGGTTGTTGCACACCACCTGGCAAGGTGACGCCAAAGGTTTCGTCGAAGCCGACTGGACCAATTGCGACCCCACCCATCTCGTGATGTACTTGCGCGATTTAGGTCAGGGTTCAATTTTGTATAACACGCTTGGACATTGCCGTGGCCACTACGACATGGCGCCAGTGCTCGACTACTACCCGCGCATCGAACGCTGTTCATGGGAGAAGCCGGCTTACTACGAACTCTTGCGTCGATCATTGCGTTGGGCCCGCGGCCTCAACGAGTAATCAAAACTTAAACACGATCTTTCACACAGACATCTATTCACAGAAACAGGTAGCTATGGATTTTTCATCAGCAAAACAGTTTGATCTCCATCGTCGCATGGTGCGTATTCGTTTATTCGAAGAAGCCGCTGGTCGACTTGCCGAAGCCAACAAACTTCCCGGCTTCCTACACCTCTACGTGGGTGAAGAGGCAGTTGCGTCTGGCGTGTGTGGAGCACTGAACGATGATGACCACATCACATCAACCCACCGCGGTCACGGTCACCTTGTAGCCAAGGGCGGCGACTTCAATCGCATGATGGCCGAACTCATGGGTAAGTCCACGGGCTATTGCAAGGGCAAGGGTGGCTCGATGCACATCAGCGACACCTCGCTTGGCATGCTCGGAGCCAACGGCATTGTTGGCGCTGGTTCACCGATTGCTGTCGGCGCTGCATTCGCCAACAAGTACCGCGGCAAGGGCCAAGTCGCTGTTGCCTTCTTCGGTGATGGCTCAACCAACATCGGCGCTTTCCACGAAGCGGCCAACATGGCTTGTGCCTTGCACCTGCCCATTGTGTTCGCCTGTGAAAACAACGAATACGGCGAGTTCACTCCACGCGACAAGACCATGGCCATTACCGACGTGGTCGACCGTGCCGCTGGCTACGGAATGCCCGGTGTCATCGTTGACGGCATGGACGTCATTGCTGTTCACGAGGCTGCCGTCGAAGCAGTCGAGCGAGCCCGTCAAGGTGGCGGACCTTCAATGATCGAGGCCAAGACCTATCGCTTCTATAACCACCACGGTGTTCAAAACCTCGGCTTGAAGTATCGCTCCGACGAAGAGGTGGCCGTCTGGAAACTGCGTGACCCCATCTTCACTTTCGAAGATCGCATGATTGAAAATGGTGTCGCGACTCGCGCCAACTTTGATGACATCTGGGCCGAACTGCGCGCCGACATTGATACCGCTATTCAGTTCGCTGAAGACAGCCCCTACCCCACCCCCGACCAGATCTTGGTCAATGTTTACACGAGCATGACTGGAGCAAACTGATGAGTGACGATCGCAAACTCACGTACGCACAGGCTTTCAATGAAGCCGTTTCGCAAATGATGGAAGCCGACCCCGACGTATTCTGCGCCGGTGAAGACATTGGTGCCTTTGGCGGAGTCTTCGGAACCTTTGCTGGCCTACAAGCCAAGTTTGGTGAGAAGCGCGTTGTTGACACGCCCATCAGCGAACAGGCCATTGTTGGTCTTGGAGTTGGCGCATCGGTCACTGGCTTGCGCCCCATCGTTGACTTGATGTTCATGGACTTCATCTGCGTAGCCTTCGACCAGATCGTTAACCAAGCCGCCAAGTTGAAGTACATGTTTGGCGGCGATGCCACATTGCCCATGACCATCACCACCGCTGGTGGTGGCGGATTGTCGGCAGCTGCGCAACACAGTCAGTCACTTGAAGCATTGTTGTGCCACATTCCTGGCCTCAAAGTTGTCATGCCGTCAAACCCGTACGACATGAAGGGTCTCATGATCTCGTGCATCAAAGAGAACAACCCGACAGTCATGATTAAGCACAAGCGCTTGCTGGGCATGAGTGCACCAGTTCCTACTGAGGCGTACGGCATTCCTTTGGGTAAGGGCAACATCATTCGCCCCGGTAAAGACGTCACGATCGTTGCTTATGCTCGTATGGCGAACGAGGCATTGATCGCGGCCAAGGAACTTGCCGAAGACGGTATCGATTGCGAAATCATCGACCCCCGTACGTTGCAGCCGCTCGACTCTGACCTCCTGATCGATTCAGCCAAAAAGACCAACCGTGTTTTGGTGGCACAAGAAGCCGTTCGCTTTGGTGGACTCGGTGCCGAGATCGCATCGCAGATTCAAGAATTGGCATTTGATTATCTCGATGCTCCGGTGTCGCGTATTGGTGCACCGTTCTCACCCGTGCCATTTAGCCCGGCGCTTGAATCGCATTACATCCCCGATTCCAAGAGCATTGTCAAAGGCGTCCGTGACGTCATGGCTCGACGCTAAGTAAACGTCGCAGATATTTACTTGTACGTGAATCTTCCATGAGCACCGTCGGAATTATTGTCAACCCCAATGCGGGTAAAGACATCCGTCGTTTGGTGACCCCAGCAACGCATACATCCGATGGCACGAAGGTCGGAATCGTCCGACGGGCCATCGTTGCTGCATTCGAATCTGGAGCGACCAAAGTTTTGCTCATGCCCGACCGTCATCGACTGTCAGAAAAGGCCGCTGAAGGAATTCAAGGAGACATTGTTCTTGTTGATGAACCACTCAGCGGTACTCGCTTTGACACGATTGCTGCAGCTCGTCGCTTTTGGAAAGAACAAGTTGGTGCAGTGATTGCCCTTGGCGGAGACGGCACGTCACGAGATGTCGCAATCGGTTGGCCCGATGCCCCCCTCATTGCTATTTCAACAGGCACCAACAATGTCTATCCATCGGCAATCGACGGAACTTCGGCCGGTGCCGCCGCAGCATTCGTTGCAACTGGCGTCGTTTCGATGTCCGACGTTGGTCGTCGCTCAAAGAGAGTTGTTGTTCGAGTTGAAGATGGCGACAAATCAATTGACGATCTTGCGCTCGTTGATTTGGCCTTTATCAATTCGATGTTTACTGGTGCTCGTGCTGTTCGCGACCCCAACACTGTCAAGGCCGTGATCGCCGCAGTTGCCACGCCAGCGAGTACTGGACTATCGAGTATCGCTGGTCGCATTCATCCCGTTGGCCGTTGGGATGCCTGCGGTGTATTCGTCCGCCTGGGCGAAGGTGGCCGCAAAGTTCGCGTTCCGCTTGCGCCTGGTTCATTCATCACGATGGAAATCGCTGAGGTTCGTCCACTCGAACTTGGCGAAGAAATCACTATGACTGGCAAAACCATTTTGGCGTTTGATGGTGAACGCGATCTGCCGGTGAGCGCTGACGGTGTTGTCACTGCTCGCGTCGAAGCGAGCGGACCATTACTCATTGATGTTGAGAAAACTCTTATCATCGCCGCCCAGTCACAGATGTTCGACGAACAAGCAAGACACGTGACAATCAATGATTTAAACACGTCTCCGGAGGAAAAATAAATGTCCACTGAATTCATCATGCCCAAGCTCGGACTCACCATGGAAGAGGGCACCATTCTCGAGTGGCTCGTTGAAGACGGTACCGAGATCACTCAAGGTATGGCAGTCCTTCGTATTGAGACCGACAAAGTTGAGAGCGATGTTGAGTCGCCAGGTGTCGGCCGTTTCCATCGTGTGGGAAATCAAGGTGACACGTATCCATGTGGTGCGCTGATTGGTTACTTGTTGGCCGACGGCGAAGAGCCGCCCGTAGCGAAAGTCAACGCTCCCGTAGCAGCGACCCCAGCAACATCATTAGCAGCATCGGCAACGGTCGCGTCGTCTGCACCAACCGCTCAATCAAATATCTCCAACGTCGCTGCATTGCCACGTCGCGAAGGCCGTTTGTTTGCCTCGCCCAATGCCCGCCGAGTTGCCAAAGAACTTGGTATTGATATCGAGACCGTTGTTGGCAGTGGCCCCGAAGGTCGCATCACTTCAGAAGACGTTGAAGAGGCCCATAAGAATCCGAATGCACCGCGAGCTGTTGCTAGCAGCGCTCAATCATCTAGCTCAGCAATCGCCGTTGCCCCGATCTTGTCGGCGAATGGCAATGTGCTCGCGACTGCCGCTGCCCGTCAACTTGCCGATTTGTTGGGCGTCGATCTTTCACAGGTTCCCTACGACGCCACTGATGGCCGTGTCACCAAAGATGGTGTTGCCGCATTCGTACGTGCACGATTAACAACCACACAGACTGCGAGCAAAGAAACTTCGAGCGCTGAGAAATCAACCACGGTTCTCGCTCCTGCCAGTCAGACCCCGACGTCGATCAAGAAAATGTCTGGTATGCGTGGCACGATCGCCAAGCGCATGCAGTCATCGTTACAAGACATGGCGCAACTCACCTTGCACATGGACGCCGATCTAGACGCCATCGTCGAAGATCGCGAGACACGTAAATCTTCAAGTAACGCCAGCAATTCAAGTAACAGCCTGCCGGGCTTTACCGATTACGTCATTGCCGCGGCTGCACGAGCATTGAAACTGCACCCGATCGTGAACTCTCAAGTCACCGCCGAAGGTATTGCCCTATTGCCCGAGATTCATGTGAGCATGGCCGTCGCACTGCCCGAGGGACTCATCGTGCCGGTCATTAAGAACACCACGTCGCTTGACCTGTCATCACTCGCTGCTGAGACCAAGCGCTTGTCTGGCGCTGCACGTGAAGGCAAGTTGGGCCTTGCCGAGCTCGAAGGCGGAACCTTCTCGGTGAGCACCCTTGGCATGTTTGGCGTCGACGGCTTTACCCCGGTCATCAACCCGCCGAACACCGCCATTCTTGGTGTCGGTCGCTTACGTGATGATGTCGTGGTCAGCAAGAAGGGCAAAGTGTCAACCGTCAAGCGCATGACCTTGAGTCTCACTTGGGATCACCGAGTCTTTGATGGCGCACCCGCCGCCGAGTTCTGCAAGTCGATCGTTGATCTGCTTGCCGATCCTTCAGCGTTGAACAAGTAACTTTCGCGTCTCGGGATTGAGTCTCAGCTTCCAGCCGCCTTCGTGCGCCGCATGATGGTGTCGTGAACAGAGTGGAACCAAGTTGTTGAGGTCGGTTTCTCCCCCGTTTTCCCAATAATCAATGTGGTGCGGTTCGCAATGACTGAACTTCACCGAACAACCATCAATCGCACACGTCTCGTGCACTGCGGCCAATGCCCGGCGTTGATAGGCCGTGGCTAATCGCTTCGATTTTCCGACATCGAGTGGAACGCTCTTGCCGTCCAGCACCAGTGGAATGATTTCGGCTTCACACGCCAAACGTCGAATCGTCTCGACAGTCAATTCTGAACCATTCAATGTTCGACACGTACGCGCATCACCAAGACCTGTTTCACCCACTGCGCCAGCCAGCAACTCGTAATCAATATGCACCACAATCTCGGCGCGCGCTGGCCGATCACACGAAGAGCCACCAAGGGCGATACCGGTCAAACCATCTGGGCGACCTTGCAACATAGCCACGAGCGCCAATGCCCGCCGATGATCATTGGGTTCAATGGATGAATCACAATCAATCGGAACCTCGCCGTCACCCGAGTGAAACATTGCTTCGACGCCGGCATCCAGTAGTGCTGCCACCACCGAGCCTCGCTCGGGATCGAATTTGCCAAACAGGTTGGTCATCCCATCGGCGTCAATCCAGTGGCGAAGGAAAGTCTGACGGCGTTGCTTCTCGAATCGACTGACTCCACCGTCATCTGCGAGAGTTTGGGCGGTCCGACGAACAAATTTCGTGAACTCATCGGCGGTCATGGTTTGTGCCGTGGCCAATAACTCTGGCGCCCGCTCAACCAGTCGTTCTGATTGTTCACCCAAGATCTTGAGCCCGTTTGACAGAGCATCAACATGAGCTGACGTCACATTTCCTTCGGCCAAGGCTTCACCAAATACAGGAACCGATCCGATGGTCTCGGTTCGGGCCATGACTTTGCGCACATCAGAGGTAGACAGTCCGCTTTCACGAATGAGTTCAACTTCGGGCATCATCGAATTGAGTTCTGACATCGTTGCGACCAAACGTGTTTGCAACGAATCAAGCCACGCTTGAAGACAGCGAATATCGTTCAAACCTTCACGAAGTACAACAATCGAACCGACCGATTTGTCATTCACGGCTAGAGCTTGTACCCGCTCAATAACCCTGGAAATACTCACGATTTTCACCTCCCAACGAAACGATTAATTAACAGACGTCGCGGGAAGTCGACAAATTAAAGATACACCAGAGGTGCAACAAAGTCAATAAAAAAGTGAATGATCACAAAACTTATTTAAATATTATTTTTCTTAGCCGCGAGCAGCTTCAACCACTGGCAAGAAACGTTCAGGAACATCGAGCCAGTCTTCGGGCTTTTCAATGTCTTGCCAAAAATTATGTTCAAGTGTTAACTCAACGAAGCCAGCCTCACGACATGCAGTCGCATCGGCAACAAGTGCCGCCAAGTTGTCGCCATCTGCAGCACGTGGAGCAAGCGGTCCCTGAATGAACGAGCGATAGTAAACCTCGAGCGGCTTTTGATCAGCACTACGTTGCTCGTTTAAGCCAGCAACGATCTTTTGCACTTTGCCAATCGGCATACCTGCTGGGTTCCATGCATCAAACCATTTAGCCGTTCGCGCCATACCGTCGGCCGACCACATTCCCGACAACAACTTTGGTCGCGGATTCTGCACGGGCTTCGGACTCACAAACGAACTCGGTATCGAAAAGATTGGTCCTTCGTACGACACCGGATCTTCTTGCCAACATGCCAACATGGCCGGAATGAAATCGTCCATACGACGACCGCGCGTTTCAATTTCGGTTCCGGAAGCGGTGTGCTCTTCGGCATTCCAACCCACACCTAGACCAACTATCAATCGGCCGTTGCACATCTGGTCAATCGTTGCGAGGCGTTGCGCTAGCGGAACCGGCCAGTGATTACCGGCAACCAAGATGCTGGTTCCCAGTCGAACCTTCGACGTGATGCCGGCGACAAAGGCCAGAGTCTCAGTGGGCGCGAACACCGACTTGTACTGATGCGGCGGCATGCGATCGGGTCCGCCATATCCACGAATTGGCTTTTCGGGATACATGAAGTGATCTTGCACCCACAGAGCCTCGTACCCCATCGCTTCGGCACGACGAGCGAACTCGGCGACTATGTCGGCCCGTACGTGGGGACCAAGTTGTGGCAAACACAATCCAACACCGGTCACGAGATATTTCCGTTCAAAATATTTCCCTCACGAAAACGTCTCCCAACAAATCACTTCATCAACTGACTTGCGATTCACGCTGGCGAACTTCTTTTCGGGATACCCCATCGCGATCGCCGTACCCAAGTACGCATCATCGGGCAAACCCAACTCTTCTCTGAACTTCTGTTCAGCCACATAATGAAATGTCGTGAACGTTGTTCCGAGTCCGAGTGACCGAGCCGCCAAAACCAAGTTTTGCGAGGCGGGATACACCGTCGACCACACAAAGTTCTCGTTCGGTGCCTGTGGCGGGTACTTGTTAAAACCGACAACGAAAATCCACACCGGAACATCGGCAAAACCTTCAACCAATCGCCGAGCACCAGCCATCATCTTGTCGCGAGATGTGTCACCAGTTGGTCCACCAGAAAAATGCGATCCGAGCATGGCTTGAACCGCTGTCGCCATTCGTTCTTTACGGGCACGATCGCGCACCACAACAAATTTCCAGTTTTGGCTGTTGCCGGGGTTCGATGCGTACGTCGCCGCTTGAACGACTTTTCTGATGAGGTCTTCAGGAACTTCATCGGTCTTGAGATGTCGCATCGCAATACACGTACGCATCATTTCAATCACGTCGATTTCAGACACCGAAATCTCTCAATCAGTAGTTCGTGATGCGGCCGGCATCAATGCCGTTGCGGAACAATTCATTGAGATCTTCATCAGCGGTGGCTAACAAAGCATCCAGCCATCCGTGCACATACTGAGCGCCACCTTCGTTGCGTCCGAAGTGCAGAACCTTCTTAGCTCCGGTCTTCACGGTGCGCTGAATCTTCAATCCAGTTGCATAGTCCTCATCACGAACGACATTCTCGAGGAATGCAATCTGCTTATTGGCGGCTTCGATGAACTCTTCAGTCTTTGGCGCGGTTGAAATGAAGTCGAGATACGTCACCGATTCGTCCGCAGTTGCACCTGGAAACACGCGAGCAACCTGATAAATCTTGTGACCTTCAATTTCGAAGCCAGCGATTGAACCGTGTGGGAAAACACTCCATACACCACCAGTCAAAACTGACTCGGGCCATTCAGACGTTGGTCGGCCTTCAAGCTTTGCCCAGTTGCCACGAGGACCAGTCACGCGCTGGTGAGGTCCGACGCGATGAAACAAAGCGTCTGGCGACATGTCGGGACCAAAGGTGTTCTTATGCAGAATTGGTAGGTGGTAAAAATCGACATAGCCATCAAATGAAATCTTCCAGTTTGGACCAGCCAAAATTCGGGTTCCGAAATGATTCATGCTGGCAAAATCACAGAACTCAAGCATCTCGTCGTAGCCCGCAAAGAAAGCATCAAAGTCAAGTTTTGAATCGGGCGACAAAGTGACCCAGATCAGGCCGGCGCGTTCAGCAATGGGCAGCTGTGTGAGACCGAGACACGACGTATCGAGTTGACCGAAATCATCTTGTTTGAAAACACCAACGAGGTCACCCTCTTGGTTATACGTCCAGTTGTGATACGGGCACGCAAAGCGACGGGCCGTGCCGACGCCTGGATCGACGAGTTGCGCACCACGATGACTGCACATGTTGACGAATGCGCGAGCAATGCCGTCAGCTCCGCGAGAAATCAGCACGGGCATGCCAACAACATCAATGGCTTTATACGTGTTGACTTCTTTGATTTCAGCGGTCATCGCGAGCAACAACGGAACTCGCTTGAAGATCATGTCAACTTCGCGCTGCCAACGTTCGGGGTCAAAATAGTTCGAGGCAGGAATCGTGGTGACTGATTCGGTGAGGTGCACGGTTCCGGCTTTGTTATGCGCAATCGTGCGCTCGGCCATTGCGACAAGTTTCTCGCGGCTCATAGTTACCCCCATGTACCTCGGACAGCGTGCTGCTGCGTGGTTTCAGCCTAGATGTTTCAAGACGACACGAGCGATTGCTCGTGCGTTTGCTTGTCAGTCGTTGTATATCTCAGTCGTTTTGCAGTAAATGCACGAGGCTGCTGGTATCCCAGCGGTTTCCACCACGAGCAATGACCTGGGCATAGAACTGATCAACCAACGCAGTCATAGGCAAGCGGGCACCGTTGCGGTTTGCCTCATCGAGGCAGATACCCAAGTCTTTGCGCATCCACTCAACGGCAAAGCCAAACTCAAATTCACCACGGTTCATCGTGCTGGCACGGTTGTCCATCTGCCAGCTCGCCGCGGCACCTTTGCCGATGACCTCGACCAACTTGTCAACATCGAGGCCGGCCCGTTGCGCGAAATTGACACCTTCGGCGAGACCCTGCACGATTCCGGCGATACAGATCTGATTCACCATTTTGGCTAGTTGGCCAGCCCCTGCTTTGCCGAGACGCTCGCACGCCCGTGAGTACGGAGCAATCGCTGCCTTGGCCCGCTGGAACACCGCCTCGTCGTCGCTACCGCACATAATCGTCAACGCACCGTTCTGCGCTCCGGCTTGTCCACCAGAGACCGGAGCGTCCACAAAGCCAATCCCCCGTTCGGCACATGCCACCGACAACTCTCGCGCCACATCGGCCGACGCCGTGGTGTGGTCGATCAAG
>Ga0209297_1001329_pt1 | contig 14410 bp, 19 predicted proteins | sample S_130805_MF_Meta_FD_187322 | JGI IMG/M metagenome (GOLD analysis project Ga0209297, IMG submission 187322) | Freshwater microbial communities from Lake Simoncouche, Canada to study carbon cycling - S_130805_MF_MetaG (SPAdes) (version 2) | ecosystem: Environmental > Aquatic > Freshwater > Lake ... | reverse complement strand
GGCATTATTTCTTTGTATAAAAAACCGTTATTTCTGTTTTTGATTCGCGTTGCAGTTTTTTTGTTTATATATTCTGCTCCGCGCCTACTGTTGCAGGGTTTACATGCGGGCACATATCCATCGTCAATCGTGCCGCCTTCGTCGTGCTCTACAAGGTGATCTAACTCTGTTGCCGGGGCGCGCCTGCACCAATGACATGTCGGTTCGTCTCTAAGCAGTTCAGCTCTTGCTGCTTTGTATCGCTTGGAGTCGTATTCGGTGAGCGGGCGTGCCATAGTTTTAACGATTACTAGCGCGCGCTGGCGCGCTTGCTCTCAAGTTGCGGTGAGTGTGTTGCATGTCGGGCTCGAGTCTGTTGGGTTTGTTTGTGGTATGTCATGTGTAAGCGTAATGCAAGACAGACCTCGGAAGGGCCCCCCGTCCGTTGCCACACTGGACTCCCTATTCAATTCCTTTACTCACTGCGCTTTGACGCTTTGCCAATCCTTTTCGTGTTGCAAGTTTTGGACGCGCCAATCTAACCAAGTTCCCTTGGATTAGCCCCGTCACTTGCGACAGTGAAACGACCCTTGATGCTGGCTAAGGACAATGCCCAGACCCGACTTCGTTCGCTACTGGTTGGATTGCTCCTTAGCGAATACCAGCGTTATTAAGTTGTAAGAGGGTTTACTTTCTATCAGACCTTGCCATTAGCGCGCCGCATAGCAGCGTCAAAGCCAATGCAAGCCACACTGTGCGACTCATGGCATCACCCTACGCAATGCCTCATACGCCAGTTCTAGCGCGTCTTTAAGTTCTTCTAGTTGCTTTGTAAGCATGTCTATGGTGTGCACTGCGTAATCACGCTCTCGAGCGATTGCGGTCATGTGATCGTGAAGACGGTCGTATTCTTGATCTGGGTTTTTCATGCTTTCATCCTGTCAATCAATACGCGACACTGTCCCGATGACAGTGTCTCTATTACTACATCGTCTACTCCGAGCGTCTTGTGTATGAACTCAAGCAGCTGGAAGTCATCCCATGCTTTACCGCGCGCAAGGCTCTTTAAGAAGGCGATCTGCTTAGGTGTCGCTCCGCCGAATGTGTCCGGTGCAGGCGTGCTATTGACGCGGTTCACTTTCTCCATCTCGGTCACTGATGCGCGCTCTCCAGTGTGTCCCAATGGGCCATTACTGATTGCGCGTCCGATTGCGGATGTTTCGCAGTTTTCTAAGAATGATGTTTTGTTTACTGGACTGTTTCCCATGACTTCTTCTGCCCAGCCATGCGAGATCATTCGTCCATCGTTATCAAAGCATTCGCATCGGAAGATCACCGTAGAAGCGTCGTAATGCATCATGGTCGTTATGACTTGTCCGTGTGGATAGGCAGTCCAGAAGCGTTCTAGACGCTGTGCAACGGTCTCATAAAGCGAAAGGTCAAAGTGTGCCATTAGCGCGCCTTCCATACGATCGCCATGTTGCCCGCGATAGTTGGACGCTCTAGCTCTGTGGCGTAGACAAACTTGTCTTTGACCAAGGATCCTCGAGTCGGTCGTACCGTGTTCCCAGAGATGCCCAATGCGCGCTCAATTTCTTCATCGGTTGCGCCGCCTGTCTGTTTTAAGTATTCGTAGACCTTGCGACGCTTTGAGCCGGACTTTGGTAATGCGTTTAGAGCTGCACTTACAGAAGTGGGTTTTGCGCTGGGCGAGATGATGACAGTGTTTCGGTCTATTGCACATTCTTCACGGTATGCGCCAAGTCCGCGTGTAGGTGCGAAGAGCTGTAGGTCGTTCATGCGCTGTAAGCCCTGATGCAGTTAATCGCCGCACGAATCACACTTGCATTGAATCGATTCTGTTCGCCACCGATCGTCATGTGTGCATCGTAAATAATTGTGAGTTCGTCTAAAAGTATTTCGTGATCGTCCAGACGATCTATCGGACGCGCTACATGATGCGGGCGCACAATGTCATCTAAGAACTCTTTAAATACTTTGTTGTATTTGTCGGAATAGTTTTCGGGATACATCTGTCGGGTCTCCTCTGTAATACCAATTTCGGGATAGGGCTCTTCGGTCACTTCGGAAGGTTCCAAGGTTTCCATTTAGAATTATGCCACACTGCGAGACCTGCGATCAGGTTTATTTTCGGTTCTAATAATTGGTTGCATGTTGTCAAGATCCCTTTCGCTTGTAACCAGCCTTGAGGCCAGTATGCCGAAGGGGTGCACCAGAATCCATTGATCTGCATCAGACCATAAGAGCCGCCATTCGTGTCTCGAGGATTGAATGCGGTACTCACGCAATTTGACTCACGCTTAAGAACGCGCATCAAAGTCGGTGTCTCGGTTGAAGGCCATCCCACACTCAACGCAAGATCTAGAGCTCCAGCGCAAGCGGTAGCCGGGGTAGTAACGGGGGGTGTAACTACGACTGGCAGTGTGCCAAGTGGAATCGTTGCATAGGCGGTCTCGGCACTGACTCTGGACATGCTCTCAGGCGGCTTAGAAGCGTCCCAGAGAAACACAAAAGGGCAAAGGCCTATAGTTACCCATGCAAAGATTTTGATCGTTAAATAGCTCATTTTTCAAACCTCAATTCTGTAGGGACGCCCCAGCTGTCGCCCGCCAAGGTGCGGAAGGCGATCTGTGCGCGAATGATTGTGTGTGTGTCTTCGTGTCGAAAGATCTGGACAAGGATCTCTTGTCCGTTGTCAAGGTTGCATCGCCCTACTTCGTAGATGAAGACTTTGGGCTCGGTCATAATTTCACTCCTATCGTCGGTAGAACGACCATAGAGGATCGGTGCGCGCTATTGGGGGATTTCGGCGAACACTTTCTGAAAGGCTTGTTTGACAAGGGCTGCGGAGTCCGCCATAGCGGGCGAGATCTCATAGTGGAGCCAATCGCCCGGCACGCCGTGAATAGTTTCTTTAGTGTATTTTTGCCACTTTTGTCGGTCGCATCTCCAGCCGCGTCCGAATGGGGCGATGTAATCAAGTACGCATTCAAGGCCGAGCGCGTTCGCATTAGCGGTCACAATGTCTAGAAAAGCGACTGATCCTTTGCGACTAGCGTTCGGATGTTGTTCGGACTTGCGGTATGAAAGATCCACTGCGCGCCCTGTGGCATGCACACTTAACGACTCGGAGCCCCTCATATTTCTTACGCCGTAGCTTCCATTATTCCAGAAGGCTCCGTTGCCGAAGCGGATCGCTTGTCTAATCCATTCGTCCATTCCCTGCCGAGGTGCAGGTGCAGCTCCGTCGGAGTTGCCTGTGTACGGTCTGAAGTTTGGAATGTTAGGGAGTGCTGGGACTACTGGCATCGGCAGGCTTTCGTTTAAGTCCGTTAGCGGCAACAAGTCCAGAAAGTGTTCCGGTCATAAAGACTGTCAGCGTTGAAAGTAAAGATATGAAGTCTGCGTCGTTCGGCGATTGCTCAAGCGGCTGGGTAACAAATAAAAGTCCGAAAGTAAAACCTATGACGGTCAGCGCAAAAGTCACCGCAATAGTGCATCCAATAAAGACGATCATTCGCGCATGTAAGACTTCTATTTCTGCTCTGTCTCTAGCCATTAGCGGTCTCGCATCTGTCAGCTACTCGACATTCAACTACAAGCGCACTATTGCGAACTTTGATCGGAGCGTTTATGCGTGTCGTACTGCAAGCCATCGGGACGAGTGCAAGCATGACGCTAAGCTTTAACAACCGTAGGCGGTACAAAGTCTGTGCCGTTCCATGTGTAACCTATACCTGCGTAACATCCGCGGAAGTTGCCGTTGTAACTTGTTTGCAACCATTCGCCTGTGTAGCCAAGTGATGCAATAAACGCTTGGCCTACTGGCTCGCTGTCTGGGAAAGGTAGATTGTCGCAATCATCATTTGCAATAACGATCACTTGCTCGACAATGGTGTTTGATACTTGTGCAAAGTTTGCCATGTTTAAACCTTAAACCTTATGTAAACAATTCCTGAACCACCGTTGCCGCCTGTTGCGCCGGTGTTTGCACCGCCGCCGCCCGATGCGGTATTTGCCGCCGCGTTGTTGCCAACGGTTGTGCCAGTCGTTCCCGCGCCGCCAACTGATGAGCCACCTGCGCCGCCTGCCGTCGTTCCACCAGCGCCGCCGCCACCAGCCTTGTAAAGCGCGCTACCAGAAATAAAAGCGCTGACATCGTAACCAGCACCACCAGCACCACCGACCGTTGTAACGCCGTTTGCGCCTACTGCCGTTGCGCCGCCGCCGCCACCACCACTATTAGCCGCACCGTTCCCGCCGGCGAAACCTGAAATACTTGGTGCCATAGACGCCGAACCAGTTTGATAATAGTTTGAGCCGCCACCACCCGAGCCGCCCGGACTCGACGGGTTATAACCAATGTTGTCATAAGATGCCGCGAAACCGCCGCCAGCAACACTCAACGCGCGCGCGGTGTTGTCAATACTTGACGATGAACCAGCACTAGGAACGCCTGCGCCACCAGCGCCACCGCTGCCAACTTGAATTGTTGTATTGGCTGACAAATAAATTGTTTGTTGTAATACTCCACCCGCGCCACCACCGCCTGAAATATCGTGACCCGCGCCGCCGCCGCCACTAAAAATTAGCGCGTCAAAAAGACCCGATTTTGTAACAGTCAATGTTCCCGATGCCGTAAAAGTGAGCAGCGTGTAATTTATGCCGCCAACGGTAATGCTCGAACTTGATCCACCTGTTGCCGCGCCGTAAGTTGCACCGCCACCGCTAAAAAAAATTGCAGCACTAGCACTAGTGAAATAAAGCGTGCCACCCCCCCATTGTGCCAACGCCAACGAACCAGCAGTAGTCACGGTTGCAGTACCAGCGGTTACTGTGCAAGTACCTGCACCAATGTTCTGAATCCAGACTGTGTCTCCAGCTGCAAAAAGCGAAGTATTAACAGTGATCGTCGTAGCTCCTGCCGCGTTCATTGTGACTCGAGTTCCCTTATCGGCTGCAACTAAGACATAACTTGTTGTTTTTGTTGAGACGGTCTGGTTGTAGTCGTTCGCCTGTAAAGCGTTCATTTGTGCCGCAGTCAGGACTTGTGCAGCGGTGAAAGTCTGAATAGCCATGTGATTATCCTAGGACATTGTTTGTGTCAAGTGTGCCATAGGTGATGTCGTCCAAAATGAGCTCATAGACGATCGTTGTTGGCGCGGTGTAATAGGTAACTGCATGCCCGGACGACAAAGTAAGCCTGTGTTCAAGTCCTTCAATGGTGAGATCTTGTGCAAATTGGCTGGGGCCTGCGGATGTCGTTATTGACTTTTGGACATTGATCAAGTCGCCTACATCCAATAAGGCAAGTGTTTCTTGATCGGCTGTGGATAGTCCGGGGAACTCTGTGCCTAGGAAGTTGAAGCGCGCTTCGGGATCTGGACTGATGAGGTATTCGGCAAGTGTGAGAGCTGCGGCGTCATTGTGTAGAAGCGAGTCTGTAATGGACTTTGTCTGCACAAGATAGGCGGCTTGGCTGACTAGGTCTTCGGCGACCTGTGGCGATGTCGCTCCAGCGTGTTGAATGGATGCCCGATTGACTACTGTGTCCGCTTGGAATGAAATGTCTATAGCCGAATAGCCGATGTTTGTGTCGTCATCGTGGAACTCGGCGACAGGGACGCCTAGCGTTGTTCCTAGACGCTTCTGGAATGTGATCGTGCCTTCTCGATCCACGAAGATTCTGCCCTGCTCGGCTTCATTAATTTTGTTGGCGTACCCTGCGACCGAGGTGCCGTTGGCAACTGTGTAGGCAGCTGCACCGCCAAGGGTCGCCACGCCTGTCTCAATGCTCCGTGTGCCCGTGTAAGCAACTTCTGGCAGATCTAGCAGGTCATTAAAACGCACGCTTGAGAGCTGCTCTGTGACATTCCATTCAGCAAGAAAGGTCTGTCCAAGCTGGTAGGAGAAGTCCGCGCAATTTACGGTCACTGTGTCAAGACCGCCAAGCGTGAAGGTGTAGTCGTAGTTCACGATGTAGCCCACCCACAAATACTTCTTTACATTGAGCGAGTCATAGCGCGAGAAGCGGACTTGACGAAGCGGTGCTAGTCCGGGCTGATTGTTCGCTGGATCGTAATAAGGCGAAGTCGTGTCAAAAGGGTTAAAAACTCCGTCCGCATAAGTGTCGTTTAATGTAAAGCTCATTGTCCCATAAGCAAATTGGTCGCCTGTGTTTTGGCGTCCGCGTTTTGCTGTGAGTCCGATCGTGCCATCCATGACCGACGCATATTGACTCACACCATTCAGCACATATTCGGTGTTATTTAATTCGCCTTTGAGATCGTCATCAAGTGTGAAGGCGTCCCACATATACCCGGTATCAATCTCTAGGTCGTAGTTACCTGACCCGATTACCGCTACGCCAGCCATTAGGCGACCGCTATGTTCGCAGGGCCATTCTGCCTATTGAACGCTCGAATCGCGTTCACGACCGCAGTGCCGATCTCCGCGCTGGAGCCAAGACCGCCAGTGATATTGATCGTATAGTTACCCATTCCACCGCCGCGTCCCGATAGTGGGATGACCGCTTCAGGGCCACGCTCGCCGATCATTGCAAGCGTGGGCCCTGTCACGATTCCGCCGTCTGCCAGATAAGGGATTTCTGGTACGGAGAAGCCTTTGCCACCGATAACAGGCACCCAAGAAGGAATCTCAAAGGAAAGTTTGCCTACTGTGTTGTTCCAAAGTTTTGCAATGCCGTTAAAGAGTGACTTGTAAATGTTGAAGATTGCGCTGAAATAGGTAGTGAGTCCGTCAAAGACTGCTTTACCGCCTGCAAGCATGGCATCAAATACGGTGTCCACGATCTTTCGCACAGTCTCAAACTTGAAATAGAGCGCGGCAAGAATCGCGATGAATGCGACGATAGCCAAGATGACAAGCGTTATCGGGTTAGCAATTAAAAGCGCGTTCCAAATTGCTATTAGTCCGTTTACGATTATTTGTCCAGCTGCATAAACTTTCATAGCGGCATTGAGAGCCAAGATCGTTAGTGCGATTCCACCGATTGCGCCTGCAACGATTAGGAAAGTCTTTGTGTGTTCCTGTGCCCATGCACCAAAGGCGATCAAGTAGGGCAGCAAAGCTTCGACTACTGGGATCAGTGCCGCGCCGATTGATTCTTTAGTTTCGGCAAGTGCTATTCCAAGACGCTTCATTCCACCTTCGGCGGTGTTCGCAGCTGCTTCGGATGCTCCACCGAACGATCCGCCAAGGACATTCATTACTTCATCGAGGGACGCGCCGTCTTTTATCATTGCTTTTATGCCGGGGGAGAGTGCTCCGAGTGCTTTCATGTTTCCGCCGTATGCGGCTGCTAAGGCGTCTGACACGGATGCAAGTGATAGTCCTGATCCTGCGGAGATGTCTTGAGCAAGCGCGAGAGCTTTGTTGGCTTCTTCAATGTCTTTTGTGCCTCGAGTTAGTGCGGCAAGAGCCGGACGAAGTTCGCTGTCCGCCACGCCCGACGCCAAACTCATTTTTGTTATCATGTCCTCTTCGGCTTTGATCTGTGCGTCAGTAGCCCCAGTGACATTAGAAAGCGCAAGTGCAAGCTGTACCTGTTCGGCTTGGTCTTCCATTGCCGCTTTGGTAGCACCGACTAAGGCAATGCCTAATCCTGCGACAGCTGCCGCCGCTGGGATCGCTGCTTTCTTAATAGCAAATTGAGCCTTCTTAGACGCGCCCTCAAGCGACTGGAACTCTTTGATCGCCTTCTGTGTGCCCTTGGCATCAAACTCGGAGATAATTGGGATGTTTACTGATGCCATTACTCGACCACATTCCGATCAACTTTGTCCATGACAGTCTCCACGATTCGCCGCATCTCTGATTCGACGGTGCCTTGGTTCTTCTCCATTGCTTTCCACATTACTCTTGATCGCATGCCGTAGCGCGCCGAGAGTGCGCTGCCAAGTCTGCCGTTGGCGGCCATGTCAAAGAGTGTCCCAGTTGAGCCCGAATAGATGATGTTGAAGACGCCGACATTGCGGATCTGTCCACGAAACTCCGAGACTTTTTTAGTGTTAATCTTGGCGGAGATCTTTTGCTTGCGTCCAGCGTCCCAAGGAAGCATCTTGAAGCCCGAAGGCGTAGTCCATTTGCGACCCATGCCAGACAGTGGCACCGTGTTAGGGATTAGGGCGAGCGCGTCATTGATGACAGGTTTTGCGACATTGCGAAAGTCTTTTGCGATCTGGTTACGAAGCCCGGGTTCTACAGAGTTAAGTTTCTTGATCGCGTCTTTTAGACCGTAGATCTCGACCTTTGTGTTAAGTCCTTCAGCCATGTCACCTTTTCTTATTTTGTTTTTCTAGCACTGCGACAATGGTAGTTAGGTCTCGCGTGTCAAAAGTGTCAGAGTAAAACTGCGGAGCCCATCCTGTCGCGACTACAAGTTCAGCGAGTTGTCGCCTGTAGCCGCGTCCGTAGGGTTTACATCTGTTGCATCCTCTACGCCGATCTCGACATCTGGATTCGCTTTAAGCCATTCGCGCCAAGTAGCAGGAAGTGTCTCGCCTTTAATTCCGAGCATGATGTACGCCCAGCAAGCCATATCTGATGCACCAATTCCGCGTCCGTCGGAGACTCGACGATTCTCTAAGCGTTCCCATTCAGAGATCGCAAAGAGGTTCGTGATGAGTGTTTCTTTTTTGTCTCCGCGTGTGAGCGTAAGTTTGATCTTCATTGTGTTTCCTTTCGTCGGGCCAAGGAAGGCCGTTATTTACGGAGTGACATCCACACTGTAGACCCCACCCATCGTCGTTATATCGACGGACTGGAGCTCTCCAAGCGATGCCGAAATTACAGGTAAAGATTCGAGATAAGTATTTGTCAAAATAAAGGCGGGATTCGTAGCCGAGTCCGCTGCGGTCGTTGGTTTTACCGTGACAACAAACTTCGTGCCACAGAGCGGCGCAAGTGTCGCATAAGTCGCCGAGGCTTCGTATGAAAGAAAAAGTGTAACGGTCAATTCGTTATCTTCAAGACCTGCGGTGAAAGTGTTCGCTGTGTTTCCAAAGACCGTGTCATTTAGAGCGGTTACTGTGCGAGTCAAGACTGCGCTTGTGCACCAGCCCGAAAGATCAACGGATCCAAACTTGACTTGCGGATTTGAGAGGATTGTGGAAGTTGCCATGTGAGTTACTCCTTGGAAGTGTTGGTTTTAGTTTGACACATAATGAAGCCGAGAGTGTGGATTAGGCAGTCTGCACGACAGTTGAGACGGAGAGCTCATAGGCAGGAAGAGTTGACCCACCGATGTCTAGGTTTGTGGGGCGTCCAGATACGACCCCAATGTTCAGCGCGTAGATCTGGGCGAGGATATTGAGCAGGCTCTTTTGGGCGTCTAAGTTGCCCGGGCCGAGCGTGATGATCTGGAGTGTGAAGTTCAACTTGGCGACATTGTAGTTATAGCCGTCTATTGAATCAATATTGACAAAACAAGAAGGCGGAGTGATATTGCGTGGGTCATTGTTTATTTGTAGACCGCTCACCGTTGAGAGCTTTGCAACTAGATCGTCAAAGCCTTCGTTGAAGAGATCTGTGTAGTTAGGTACAGCCATTAGGCGACCTGCGGACGATCAATCCCGAGGAGCTGTCGGATCATTCCGTTCAGACCCGAGACTGGAGTTACTCCCATATTTTGGAATGAAGCAAATTGATCTACTGATCCGCGTTGGCGGTACAGCGCGCCACCGTACATCTGGGTTCCCAGCAAGACATCTTGTGAAGGAACTGTTGTCAAGGAATCGATATAGCCGGACTCCATTCTTCGACGCCACGCAAATTGTGAGCATGCCGAAGCGCAGATAGTGAGAAAGGCGGCGTCAGCTGCGGTCGCTGTACCGATACCGAGCCAGTCCTCGAGCATCGCTGAAGTGACCCAAGTGCAAGTCTGGGTAATTGTCAGCGTGCCAGAAGCGGCAGTCCGTGCGACATCAGAAGCGGTCTTTGCATAGAGCACCTGATTCGGAATGGTGACAAGCGGATCAAAGAGAAGATCACCTTCATCGTCCACACCCATGAACGCATATTGCGGCAGAGCGTAGACAATGTAAGTTCCGTTGAAAGTCGCATCAACATTCGTGATGACGACGCTTGCGCCAACTTCAATCTCGGCTTCTGTAAGAAGTTGTAAGACTGCGTAATTGTCGGTGAGTTGTTTGTGTGTGACCGTGTAAGAGGCCATAATCTCGGCCTACCTTTCAGGTCTTAGACGCGAACTGCTCTGACGAACTTGCTTGCGTCAATCATCAATGTTGCAAGATAGCCGCGGAAAGCGATTGTGCGAGACAGTGTTGAAGGCACATCCACGCTAATTGCGCCCTTCTGCTGCTCGAAGATCTCAAAGCCAGAAGCATCGCCAACGATGATTGTGTTCGCTGCAAAGTTGCGATCTACAACTACTTGCAAGCCGAATGCAATTCCGTTTGGTTGTCCCGGCATGAGATTGCCGTAAGCGTTCATTGGGCCCACTGCTGGAAACAAAGGTCGCTTTGATGAATCGCTCAAGCCCATAAGCGTTCCCCAATAATCAGGACTTAGGAAAAGATGGGTAGGCAAGTTGCCATTTGAGCCGGACAAAATAGTTGTTGCAGCTGCCGAGATCCATGCTTGCCAGTAAGAAGGATCGGTTTCTGATGCCGAAGCAAAGTTTGATGTAACTGATGCACCTGACCTCAAGTTATCTGCTGCGACATTGTCCGTTTCGTTTGCATAAATACGGCCCATGTCATCGAGCACAAGACCGATGATCTCGGGCGTACTCCAGTCCATTGATTGTTCGGACAAGGTCACATATCCACCGTATGTACCTTTTGTAACTTGGTTGTCGGTAACGACAAAAGTTCCTTGAGTGAGTGCAGTGTTTTCGGTTGCTTGATTACCGATTGAAGTGTGTGTTGTTACTTCTGGACGAATAAAAACTTTGCCGCCTTGTGGCATTGCTTTCGCACCGATTGCGTCAATGACTGGACGACGACCGATGAAATTGTTGTAAACAGGTTGCACGATTGGCAGTGGAAGCACGCCAGGAATGTCGGTTGTAATGACATTTGGTGCAGCTGCTTGAATGCCTTCGCGCATTGCGTGGAACTGATCTCCGCCAACAAAGAATGCCGAAATATATTCGGCGGCTGTTGGCATGTGGAACTCACGCTTCGCGGTAGCGAAAATTGTTTGAGTTGCCTTTGATGCTTCGATGACTGCTGGGGCTTCGACTGTTTCGTTCATGGTTTCTGTCTCCTGTTGAGGTTCTTCTTGAATAGTAGTTGGTTCTTCTTCTTCGGGTGTGGATGCCGCGACTTGTTGGATCGGGGCGTCAAAGGCTCCACGACTGACAAGCGATAGCTCGCTCCACGATGCCTGTGTGACAATCATGGTTCCTTCTTTGTCGTACTTAAACTTGATCGGCTCGACTCCAACGGACACTTCTGGAAGGGCTCCGTCCATTGCCAAAATGAGAGCTTCGTTTCCGAGGTTTGTTTCAGATACTTTCGCCACGAAGAGCATTCCCTCGGGTGTTTCCACGCGCTCGGTGACTGTGCCGATGACCTTGCTTGAGTCGTGGTACATCTGAAGAGTCGGTGCGCGTCCGTCCACTGGAAGAGCTCCGGGGGCAAAGGCCACCATTGTCCCATCGCTGACCTTTGCTGGAGTGTTATATCTGACCGCAATTCCCGAGATCGTGCGGCGTGGTGTTTCGCCTTCGGCGGCGTCAATCGTGAAAGTTTCGGTCGTAAGTCTGATCATGGTTGGATCCTAGTTTTGAAGTAGTGCGTCTTGTGGGATATCTGTTTCGTTCATTGGGTCTGGCATGTCGCCGCCCATATAGGCCTCGGCTAAGAAGTCGTCTGTGTCGAAGCAGACATAGGTTCCGCGTGGGAGCACATTGTCGGACGAGAGTGTTTCGGTGATGCAATCGGCAAGAGCTTTGCAAGCGTAAGTCCAAAGATCAATCCGCGATTGCTGGGATGACTGGTATGAGTACGCGCCGATTGATACGGACAAAAGGTAGCTTGGGACACCTAATTGTCTGCCGAGGTCGCGAGCACTGTAATCAGCGGACTCGATCATAAGCATCTTGTCCGGAGTAGCGGTAGTGGGTACATATTCCAAAAATTCGTTTAAAGCCGCAGTGTTGTTTCCGGATGTTCGCGCAAGGTTGAATTGCGCTGCAAGATCGCTCAACTCTTGAGACGACAAGGGTTCCCCTCCGGTCTGCCGTAAATATCCCGAAGGAAGAACTGACTGGCTTGCTCGGAGCCTACTTTCTTCTATACGAAGCGCAATCTCTACAGCGCGCGCCGCAGTTGAGTTCAGAGATTGCATTGGTGAGATGAATTGCACAAGGTCGCGTGGATCAAGAGTGATGCCATTGAAGACAACTTGCTTTGATGGGCCAAAGAAGCATTCGCCTTGCTGATCTAATGTCTGCACCATTGCCGCAGGTAGACGAGTGAACGATGCTGGGTAGCCGTCAGCGGTTCGAGTTTCTATCATCCAAAAGGCTCGCCCTTCAAAGATCAGGTCGTCAATAGTCCAAGAAAGTATGAACTGGTTAGGGACTGATTGATCAATTCGTGCGAGCCATGCGCGCGGAGCAAGCGGAACTTCTTCCATCTCTTCGCCGTTCCACATCTCGCGATACATCTCAAGTTTCATTCCCGAGATCGTTCCGCAGATCAAGTCTCGTCCGCGCACGATCACAGGAAGCGTCATCGCACGGGCTCTGCGCTGGCCCTGTTGCCAAGATACAAAAGAACGCAAAGGCGAATAGGACGATGCACCTACCGCCGCTTTGACAGAAGGTTCGGTCGCAGCGGTAAGTTCGCGGGATTTTGAGAAGAGAGCCATATCACATGATGACACATAATGAGCGGATCATGGTGGCACTCGCCCAGTGACTCGCGGTATCCCGACGACAGGCAAGAAAGCGGACGAGTGCCAAGATGACTCTAGTTTGCAATCAAGATCATGGAAGGCTTTTGAGAGTTCGCTGGACGCGCTGCGGCAGCTGCTCCCCAGATCATCGTCCGGCATAACTCGATCGGGCCTGCGGACTTTTGTGAAGAGACTGCAATAGATCCTTGAGTGCGTACCATCACCGCGCGACAGACATGCTCGGCAAGCATCGCTTCGCCAGTGTGAACTATCCGACCTTCACTTATCATGTTTCTTACTATGGGGGTGTATTGCAGAATCTCTTTGTATCCCATTACGACGCGCCTACGCTCAAAGACTGGCGGACAGTGTGCGTCTATTGTTGGAGAGAAGATGAACTTGATTGCAGGATCCGCCGCCAACGCTGCGACATGCGCCCACAATTCCTTGGTAGTTTCGGCAGTGAAAGCGACCGAGACGCAAGTGCGACCGTCACCGAGCGAGACTGATCGAGTCGCAAAGTAGCGGGACTCATCCATAGACGCCTCTACCGAGATCACGCCGCCAGTAGGGATCGGGCCGTCGTACTCAAGATCGGGCCATAGATGAGTCTGGATCCATGACTGCGTACTGGCGATCCACATATTAAGAGAACTTCTAAGAAAGTTTGAGCGGTCAGGATCTTTAGATTCGGCGCGCAAAGTGTCCATTGTCAAAGTGTGTCCAAGTGCAGGGTTGCCCCACGACCAAGACGCTTCTTGCATTGGATCAATTGTTGGCGGTGGCGACCACTCTGCAAAGTAAAAGTTAGAAGGGTTATTTGTGTCAATCAGTCGGAGCGCGTTCTCTCGATGTCTGATAAAGAGTGCACTGGACTCGGTGCCCGCAGTGCTGAAGAGTGCCAGATGAGGAGACCTGCGGACGCGCTGGGTAGGGATCAGGCCTGCCATTGTGATCTCCGAAATGTCAAAGATCTCATCCGCGCAAATTAGATCCACGCTCATTCCGTGACCGATAGAAGGGTTCGCCGCGCGCACATACCAGCGCGATCCATCCGGCATCGTTGCAGAGTTACGACCAAAAGACTTCATAATCTTCGCGCCATAACGGTCTTCAAGAATTGGTGCGATCTCATCAAAGAGCAGACATGCAAGAGACAGAGTGTGAGCTGTAGATAAGACAGTTTGTTTCGTGCCTCGAATCTTTGGCATCTCAATTAACCAAAACAGAATCAAGCATTGAATCAAAACTGTCTTGCCATTTTGACGCGCGACCGAGCAAAGGCTGGATCGGTGCACAAGATCATCTTGTCCGTCTGGAGCATGGGTGAATCCCAAAGCGCGCTCAAGATAATGCACCTGCCAAGGCATGAGCTCAATGCCAAGCAGCTCTAAAGCCATGTCCCCCACAAGTCCAGCCCATGATCCGTCACAGTCCGGCACGATCGTTTCCAGTCTTGGCTGGTCGTGGCTGATCACCGCCAGTTCAGGCTGGTCAGGGCTAGTTGGGAGAGATAGATGGA
>Ga0209297_1001327_pt1 | contig 14414 bp, 13 predicted proteins | sample S_130805_MF_Meta_FD_187322 | JGI IMG/M metagenome (GOLD analysis project Ga0209297, IMG submission 187322) | Freshwater microbial communities from Lake Simoncouche, Canada to study carbon cycling - S_130805_MF_MetaG (SPAdes) (version 2) | ecosystem: Environmental > Aquatic > Freshwater > Lake ... | reverse complement strand
TATAATAATTATAAATGCAATTCCATATAAGGCACCCCAAAAATGAGATTCGTGACTAATATTATCTGAATAATTACTTGTTTTTTTACGACGAATTAAATAATAACTTATTCCAAGTAATAAAGCTCCTGCAATCCATCCCTGCATTGGAAAAAAGAATAAAGATATTTGACTCAATGGACTTATCATTATGTAACAAAACATAATGGATGATATTGCACCACTGGCTCCTAGTGATGAGTAATCTGGATTGTTTTTGTTTCGAAAATATTCAGTAATAGAAGCAGCGTAAATTCCGCCTGTGAATAATATTATATAATATATTTTACCCATTTTTGGATCAAATATATTTGGGTTTTCAAAAAAGCCTTCTTCTAAATTTAATCCGAAACTATATAAAGCTAAACAATTAAATAACAAATGTATGGTGTCGCCATGAATAAACGCATGGCTTAAAAATCTATAATGTTCTTTGTTATGGTAAATAGAATAGGGATGAAATAAATACTTAGACATTTGTTGTTTATTATTAAAACAATACAAAGAAAAAACAATAATAATCAGTAAAAATGTTAATGTAATCATGTATAAAAAATATTATTTTTCTATGTTTCCCATAAATTTTTTAATGGCAAAGTGTCCAACATAAATTAATGGAATGAGGCATAAAGCTACTAATAATTTAAAACTATAACCCCAACATGCATTTTTTAAAAATTCGTTAAATGCCCATTTACCAGGTAATACAAAAGCGATAAATTGAACAACAAAGGTGTCAATTAATTGGCTTACCACAGTACTTCCGGTAGCTCTTAGCCAAATGTATTTATTTCCGGTTTTAGCTCTTAATAACCAAAAAACAGACACGTCTACTAATTGAGAAAGTAAGAAAGCAATAATACTTCCAACCATTATCCACTGGCTTTGTCCAAAAACAATTTTAAAATTTTCGTCATTTACCGGACTAAAGTTTACTGCTTTAATATTTAAACCAATAGTTACTAAAATAAACGTGTATATAATTAATCCTACAGTTATAAAGGTTAGTTTTCTTACCCCTTGTTTACCAAAGTGTTCGTTAATTAAATCGGTAAGAATAAATACGATGGGCCACAAAATGATGCCAAGACTTTGTGTGAATAATCCAAAGAACTGAATTAATTTTCCACCTATTAATTCGGCTACAATAGCATTTGTTACGAAGAAACCTGCTAAAATAATAAATACTAAATCTTTTCGATTTTTAAAATCCATTTAATTTCTTTAATATTTTATACAAACCCTAAATTTCAATTTTTGTTTATTTGAATAAATAAAATAGACTTAGGCTAATAGCTGTGGTTATTATAATGTTTAACATCGCATAAAAAAACAGACCTTGTTTAAATAACAAGAATGTTTCGTATCCAAAACTAGAAAAAGTACTAAGTCCTCCACAAAAGCCTAAAAGCAAAAACAATTGAACATGAGTATTAATTATGTTTTTGGGTTGACTAAGCCATAAAACAATTGCAAAAATAAAACAAGCACTTATGTTCGAAATTAAAGTTGCCCAAGGTAAACTTAGGCTTGTTTTTTGAAAAAACAATCCAATGCAATAACGAATTACACAACCAATACCGCCTCCTAAAAATACTAGTACAAAGTTCATTATTTATAATTTTATCAAATTTAGTTGATTTTGAATAATACTAAACATTATTTTATTTATCTACCTAACTATATTTGTATATTCGTTTAATATTATAATTTTAAAAATGGCAAATATTTTACTTAAAAACAAAGTTACTAATTCTACAAATGTTTTGGTTATAACCGAAAATTTTAAAAATGAGTTTAATTTACCAGATAAGGTAAATGATTACATCGTTAATGAGTTATCTCAAAAAGATAAAAAAACATTAACCTATAATTATATTGGTAAATACATATCTATTTTTATTGTTGAAAAAGGTAAAGAAATTTCTTTTTTAAATGAACAACTAAGGCGGCATGGTTCTATTGTAGCTGATTCAGTAAATTTAAATAAGGGGAAAGATTTATATATTTACAATCAAACTAAGCAACAATCACTTTCTTTATTTGCTGCCGAAGGAATGGTTTTAGGTAACTATCAATTTATAAAACATAAACCCTCTGCTGAAAAAAATAAAAACACTTTGCAATCTATTATTATTGCTAACACAAATATTAAGCAATCACATGTTGATGAATTAAATATTGTTTGTTCTGCTACAATTTTAGCTCGTGATTTGGTTAATGAACCTGTAAATTATTTAAATGCAACAGACCTATCAAATGCGTTTAAAACTATGGGTAAATTATCTGGTTTTAAAGTAGATGTTTTAAATCGAAAAAAAATAAAAGAATTAAAAATGGGAGGTTTGTTAGCAGTAAATGCTGGTAGTGTAGACGAGCCAACGTTTAGTGTTATGGAATATAAACCAAATAAACCTAAAAATAAAAAACCTTACATTTTGATTGGTAAAGGAGTAGTTTATGATACAGGTGGATTAAGTTTAAAGCCAACTCTTGCCAGTATGGATTTAATGAAGTGTGATATGGCAGGTGCTGCTGCTGTTGGATGTGCTATGTATGCCATTGCAAAAGCAAAGTTAAATATTCATGTGATTGCATTGGTTCCAGCTACAGATAATCGCCCTGGATTTAATGCATTTGCCCCAGGCGATATTATTACGATGATGGATGGAAGTACTGTTGAAATGTTAAATTCTGATGCGGAAGGACGAATGATATTAGCTGATGCTTTACATTATGCAAAACGTTTTAATCCGGAGTTAGTTATTGATATTGCCACTTTAACAGGTGCTGCTATGGCGGCAATAGGTACTTTTGGTATGGTAGGAATGGGAAATATTTCTAACAATCAAAAAAATAAATTACATCAAAGTGGAATAAATGTTTATGAGAGAATTGCAGAATTTCCTTTTTGGGATGAATATGATGAATTAATGAAAAGCGATATTGCTGATCAAAAAAATATTGGCGGCGCACTTGGTGGTTCAATTACTGCAGGTAAATTTTTAGCAAAGTTTACTAATTTTCCTTATTACCATCTCGACATTGCTGGTCCTGCTTTTTTATCTTCAAAGGATAGTTATCGCGGAAAAGGTGGAACAGGATATGGCGTAAGATTCTTTTTTGATTTTTTTAAAAATTTATAATCTATTTTTTATTTTAATTATTTTTAAACTGATTTGGTTATTACTAAAAGTATGAATTTAGGTTTTTTTCGATTTTTTTCTTTTTTCATACTAATTTTTTTTTCTCAAAATAATTTTGCTCAAACATATCCACCGCCAGCCGGACAACTTGGATCCTCTGCCATACATAAAGATAGTAGTGTTTTTGTGAATTGGGCAACAACTTGTTTTTTAAGCAGAGGTTTACAAGACGCATCAAATTCTATTTTAGGCCTTGCATCTTCTGGTGATAGTTCAATGGCCTTAGGTAAAGCTCAAGATAATGGTGCTGTTAGTTTAGGTGATGGTGGATCTGCCATTTGTACTTTTCCATTTTTAATAGCTGATGGACCTGGTTATGATTTCGCTGTTTTTGAAAATAGTTTTGATGATTCTTTTTTAGAATTAGCATTTGTAGAGGTAAGCAGCGATGGTATTAATTTTTATAGATTTTCTTCGCATTCTAAAACGGATACTATTATTCAAACCTCAACATTTGGACTAACCGATGCGACAAAATTAAATAATTTAGCAGGAAAATATCGTGGGGGATTTGGAACTCCTTTTGATTTAAGTGAACTATCTAATAAACCAGGTTTAAATATTCAAGCAATTACACATATTAAAATTAAGGATGTGGTTGGATCTTTGCAAAAACCTTATGCAACATTTGATAGTTTTAATAATAAGATTAATGATCCTTGGCCTACGCCCTTTCCTTCATCTGGATTTGATTTAGATGCTATTGGTGTAATTCACGAAAGTAAAATAATGTTATTAACTAATCAGCTATTACCTCAGCAATTTAATGTTTACCCTAACCCAGTTGAAAAAGGTGATTTTTTGAAAGTTAATTATGAGGAGGGGGGAGTATTACATTTATTTGATTTATATGGTAAAGAGTTATTAAAGAACTCTTATAATTTAATAAATACTTCAAATTTAGAACAAGGAATATATTTATTAAAAATAGAAACATTAAAAGGAATTAAGTCAGTAAAAGTTTCTGTTTATTAATGAGTATTTTAAGTTTTCTATTTTATTTTATTTAATTGAAATTAGTATAAAAATCACTAATTTACTTTTGTGCCTTTAAATAAAAATACAATCCAACAAAAATAAAAATTAAGTTTGGCGTCCATACCCCAAGTAAAGGTGAAGCAAAGCCTGTTGTTGCAATTGTGTTAAAAATATACATTAGCATAATATAAATACAACTTAAAAATAAGCCTAAAGCAATTTGTAAACCTACGCCTCCTCTTACTTTTCTAGAAGAAACACTTACTCCAATAATTGTAAGTATAAAAGTTGCAAATGGAAAAGAACTTCTTCTGTGTTTTTCTACTTCATAAAATTGTATGAGATTTGAACCTTTTAGTTTTTCTCTGTCGATATATGCATTTAATTCAAAATAATTCATTGTCTCTACCTTGCTTTCATAACGTTTCATGTCTTCTGGCGAAAATTCTATTTTAAGTTTTTTGTTGGCAGAAAAAGAATTGCTTAATTTATAAATGGGTTTTTGGTTTTTTATCGTGTCTAATCTATCCTGAACAACTATTTTACGTTCATAAACATTGGTTAAAAGCCAATTTTTTGATAAACTATCCCAAACCATATAATCAGCTTTTAAATAATAGGTTTGTTTAAATTTATCAACATGTTCAATGCTTATTTTATATCCAGTATTTATAGTATTATCATAGCTTTCTAAATATAATAATTGATTAGCACCAATTTTTAAATGTATATTATGATCATTATTTTTATAATTTTTATTTATCCATTTGTCTTCGAATGCAATTTTAATTTTAAATGCTTTTGGTAAAATAAAATGGTTAAGAATTAAGGATGAAAAGGCTAAAATAAAAGCCCCTAACACATAAGGTCTTAATATTCGTTTAAAGCTTGTTCCGCTACTAAGTATGGCAATAAATTCTGTTTGTTGAGCCATTTTTGATGTAAAAAATATCACGGCAATAAAAGTAAATAGAGGGCTAAATAAATTCCCGTAATAAGGAATAAACATTAAATAATAATTATAAATAATTTCTTTTAATGGAATATGGTTGGTTGTAAAGTTTTGAATTTTATCTTTTATATCGAAAACGATAAAAATTAATAAAATAAGCGTTATTGAGAAAAAAAATGTCCCTAAAAATTTTTTTAAAATATATTTATCTAATTTTTTTAAAAACATTTAAAATTATAGGGTATGATAAGATTTTTGTATTTATTAATTTATAGTCTTTGCGCTAATTTTTTTACCATAGTATTTTTCCAGTCCACAAAAGTATCTTCTAATATTCTTTTACGAGCTTCTTTTATTAACCTTAAATAAAAACCCAAATTATGAATGCTAGCAATTTGAGAAGCTAATAGCTCGTTGCAAACAATTAAATGTCTTAAATATGCTTTTGTGTAATCTTTGTCAGCAAATGTAGTGCCATTTTCATCTAAAGCACTAAAATCATTTTTCCATTTTTCGTTACGAATATTTATAACCCCATTTTGGGTAAATAACAAGCCATGTCTTGCATTTCTGGTAGGCATAACACAATCAAACATATCAATACCAAGCGAAATACATTCTAATAAATTAATTGGTGTACCAACACCCATCAAATATCTGGGCTTATCTTTAGGTAAAATGTTTGCTACTAAATCTGTCATGGCATACATTTCTTCAGCAGGTTCTCCAACACTTAATCCACCAATAGCATTTCCAAAACAGTTTTTTGATGCAATATATTCGGCCGATTTAACTCTTAAATCTTTATAAACACTTCCTTGTACAATAGGAAATAATGCTTGAGGATAATCGTATTTTGATTCGGTTTTATTAAATTGATCAATACACCTATCTAACCATCGATGTGTTAAATTTAATGAATTTTGCGCATAATTTAAATCGCAAGGGTAGGGTGTACATTCATCAAAGGCCATAATAATGTCGGCACCAATACTACGTTGTATATCTATAACGCTTTCTGGAGAAAAAAAATGTTTGCTACCATCAATATGACTTTTAAATGTAGCTCCATCTTCGCTTAATTTTCTTTGATTAGCCAATGAAAAAATTTGATAGCCCCCACTATCTGTAAGAATTGGTTGGTGCCATCCATTAAATTTGTGCAAACCGCCGGCATCTTCAATAGTTTTTATCCCTGGCCTTAAATATAAATGATAGGTATTGCCTAAAATAATTTGTGCTTCAATATCATTTTTTAATTCGCGCTGATGAACTGCTTTAACGGTTCCAGCGGTTCCTACGGGCATAAAAATTGGAGTTTCAATTTTGCCATGAGCAGTTTCAATCAAACCAGCTCGAGCACTAGAGTTTTTGTCGGTATGTAAAAGCGTATATTTCAATCAGGTAAATATACTATTATTTGATTTTTTTAAATATATTATTACTTAATTATAGTTTTAAATAATTTTAAAACTTCTTGCATGTTATTTAATTTATAATCGGCAATACTAAATTTATGATTATTAATATTTTCTTGTTCAGGTAAAGCGATTACTCTCATAAATGCAGCTTTGGCGGCAATTACCCCATTTATTGAATCTTCAATAACTATGCATTCGAGTGGAGAAATTTGTAATTGCGAGGCGCAAATTAAGAATACTTCTGGATGAGGCTTCCCGTATTTCATGTTTTCGGCCGAAATACTGCATTTGAAAGTGTTTTTGAGTTTTAATTTCTCTAAAACTGCTTCCATCAATTGATTTGAAGAAGATGTAGCAAGACCAATTTTAATGTTTTTGTTATTACAAAAGTTTATGACCTCAATAACTCCCGATATAGCTTTACCCTCCTTATTAATTAACTTAAGTAAAGTATTAATTATTCGATGTTCTATTTCGGTAGGTAAAAAATCAAGTATATTTAATTTTTCGAACCAATATTCAACCACTTCTTTAAGTCGATTACCGGTTGTTTTTTTACAATCTTCTTCAGTGATTAAAACACCAATACTTGCAAAACCTTCAATCATAGCTTTTCTCCATAAAGGTTCACTATCAATCAAAACGCCATCCATATCAAAAATAACGGCCTTTATCTCTTTTATCATTGTTAATTATTTTGTTTAATAATTACAAATATATCTTATTTTGATATGATTACTCTCGATACTTTTGTATATATGCTTTTACCCGAATTTAAACAAATAGCTTTACCCGAAATTGTTACCATATTAGCTTCCTTAGGATTAGTTTTGATTTTGATTAATTATTTTTTTAATTATTTGCCATTATCACTTTTTAAAACGGTTAGATTTCCTGTAAATGATTCTCTAGAGCCAGTTTCTATTATTATTTGTGCTCGTAATGAAGAGGATAATCTTGCAGAATTTTTACCCAAAATTTTAACACAAAATTATCCTGAATTTGAAGTAATTGTTGTGAATGATTGTAGTTACGATAACACTGAAAATGTGATTGATGAGTTTGCAAAAATATTCCCTAATCTTCGTAAAACTAACATTAAAGAAGATGATTATTATAAACATGGTAAAAAATTCGCAATGTTGGTTGGAATAAAAGCAGCTAAACACAATCATTTAATTTTTACTGATGCTGATTGTTATCCATCATCAGATCAGTGGTTAAAAGAAATGTCGAGTGGATTTTCAACTTCAAAAGAAATTGTTTTAGGTTATGGGGCATATGATAAAAAACCTGGTTTTTTAAATAAGTTAATTCGTTTTGATACGTTTATCATAGCCGTTCAATATTTATCACAGGCAATTAAACATAAGCCATATATGGGCATTGGAAGAAATTTAGCCTATACAAAAGAGTTGTTTTTTAAAGAAAAAGGATTTTCAACTCATTATCACATTCAATCTGGTGATGATGATTTATTTGTAAATCAAGCCGTTAAAAATGACAATACTAACGTTTGCATTCATAAAGACGCGATAACTTATTCTAAAGCTAAAACCACGTTTAAAGATTGGCGCATTCAAAAAGCAAGGCATTTATCAACAGCTCCACTTTACAATATTGCTTCTAAATCTAAAATTAGTTTTATTTATTTTTCTCAATATTTTTTTTATTTTACTTTATTTTCACTTTCACTTTCTAATTATACTATTGTATTGCTTCCAATATTTTTAATTTTTAAAATAATAATGCAATGCTTGTTTTTAAATAAAGCAGCTAACTATTTAAACGAAAAAGACTTAATTATTCCAAGTGTATTTTTTGAATTTATCTTGTTATTTATTTACCCAATTTTCCATCTAACTAAATTTATTTATAAAAAAAATAATTGGAACAATTAGACGATAATCATCATTTAACCACAAAAGCTGTTTATGATTTTAAATTGGTAAAATTAGCTATTGAGCAAAATGATCAAAAAGCATATGCTGAATTAATGAATCGCTATAAGGACAGTGTTTTTTATACAATGAATAAAATGTGTAACAATCGAGATGATGCAGATGATTTAACTATTGAAGCTTTTGGTAGAGCCTTTAAAAATTTACATCAATATAATCCTAGTTATGCTTTTAGTACCTGGTTGTTTAAAATTGCAAGTAATAATGCTATCGATTTTTTAAGAAAGAAAAAACAAAAGGCCACTTTGTCTTTAAATGTTAAAGTTGATTCAAACGAAGGTGTTGATTTTTCATCATATATTAAATCAGAGAGCTTAGATCCTGAAGAAAAATTTATCCGTAAACAAAAAATTGAAACTATTCGTTTATTGGTAGATAATCTTAAACCAAAATACAAAGAAATGATTGAGTTATTTTATTTTCAAGAATTAAGTCATGAAGAAATTTCTCGTAAATTAAATTTACCAATTGGCACTATTAAAGCTCAGTTATTTAGAGCCAGAGATCTTTTATTTAATGCTTTAAATCACAGCAAAAGTTAATATTAGTTTGATCCAAATTATTTTAAAATATTTTCCAGATTTAAGTTTAAATCAAAAATCTAATTTTGAAAAATTATTCGAGTTATACACTTTTTGGAATAATCAAATTAATGTGATCTCCCGAAAAGATATAGATTTAATATACGAACGTCATGTTTTACATTCTTTAGGAATTGCCAAAGTAATTTCTTTTAGGCCCGGCACAAAAGTATTAGATGTAGGAACTGGAGGTGGGTTTCCGGGCATTCCTCTTGCAATCCTTTTTCCTGAAACTGATTTTTTTTTAGTGGATAGTATTGGAAAAAAAATTAAAGTAGTAAATGAAATATCAAACGCTTTAAATTTAAAAAATGTAAGAGCTAAGCACTGCCGAGCTGAAGATATTAATGAAAAATTTCATTTTGTTGTAAGTCGAGCTGTAACTGAATTTCCTGTGTTTTATTCTTGGATAAAAAACAAATTTTTAATTCAAAATTTAAATGAATTGAAAAATGGAATTTTGTATTTAAAAGGTGGAGATTTAAAAGAAGAATTTGGTATTTATTACGAGCATGCTCAATTTTACGAATTAAAAAATTACTTTAAAGAAGAGTTTTTTGAAACTAAAAAAGTGGTGTACTATAAAATTTAATTTTCTAGTTTTATAAAATTATCGTTTATTTCAAGCATATGTTAAATGCAGGCAACGCTCAAATTAAATATGATAAATAAGGTCGCTCCACTAAACAATTATTTATTTTTAACATCACGATTAACCAGGGTTATTGCATCTTTATCACTTTAAACCTCTTATAAAATATTTCACGGCGTAGCGTAATAAAATAGACACCCGTTTCTAAAATGCTCAAGTCAATACTATTTTCTCCTGCCAAAATTTTCGTCTCTAAAACTATTTCTCCCAAATTATTTATAAGGACAAAATCTACATCTCCATTTGTTTGAATTGTTAACTTGTCTTTTGTAGGGTTTGGATAAATAAAACTTTCATTAACAAACTGTTGTTCGGATAAACCTAAACAGGCATTTATTTTTATACTTACACTTTGGCTGCTTATACATCCAAGGCTGCTTGTACCTATTACGGTATAGCTTGTACTAAGCAATGGTGTTACCATTATACTACTTGAAATTACACCCGTGTTCCAGGTATAACTGCTTGCACCACTTGCCTGAAGTTTTATGGTAGATCCAGCACAAACCGAACCCTGTGGTGCACTTACCTGAATAAGGGGTAGGGGCGCTATATTCAACAGTAAGGAGTTGGTGTTTTTGCAACCGTTTATGGTGTTGCTTGCTGCCACGCTATACTGGGTTGAAAGGGTTGGTGATACACTTATACTGCTGCTCTGTGAACCATTTTGCCAAGTATAGGTATTAGCGCCAGACACAGAAAGTGTTGCTATATTTCCCATACACAGTATTAAGGGATTTGAACTTAGTTGTAATTGGGGTAAAGGTGCAACACTAAAAATAACCGGTGTTCTTATCACACTTGTGGTGCAAGTGGAAGATTCTACATAATACGTATAAGTTGCTGCACTTAAAGTTGGTGTAACCATGACACTGCCATTTGCTATGGCGCTTGTAGCAGTTAAACTTGTGTACCAACTTAGGTTTCCATTACTTGTTGCACTCAGCGTAACAGTGCTCCCGGCACAATAATAAAACCCACTGGTGCTTAGTGGCGCATCAATACAATCAGAAAGTTTAACTATAAAAACATCGTAACTGCCATTTGAACTTAAACTATATGTACTGGCATCCGGATCAAAATCACTGCTGCCGGTATATGCACCTGCACCATAAAAATTATTGGAATTATCCAATAATAAATCAATCACACTTGTGATGCCTGATCCGCCAAACTGCTTGACCGAGACAAAATTACCTAAGTTATCAAGGTTAATAAAGTAAGCGCTACTTGTACCCATAGGCAGTAGTGTATAAGTAGCGGGTCCTGGATCAAAATCTGTCAGTACATTAAAACCACCGACGACATAAATCTCTCCGTTTGTGCCTACGACGATATCTCTTCCAAAACTAGTACTGGTAGGATTTCCTGTAATAAACTGCTTGGCGAATATGAAATTGCCTGTTGCCCCAAGCTTTACTATAAACGCCTCACCAGCTGTTCCAACCGCATTCAGAGTGTATTGACCGGCACCCGGATCAAAATCAGCGGTACCTATAAACCCCCCTGTTATCCATAAATTGTCTAAACTATCAAGTGCAATTGCTAAAACATTATCATTGCTTGGACCACCCAATTGCCCAGCCCAGATAAAATTTCCGGCAGCGCTCAGTCTGCATACAAAGATATCAGTATTACCAAATGAAGATAAGGAATAAGTACCCAATCCTGGATCAAAATCAGCAATGCTGGTAAATTGCCCAGAGATGAAAATATCTCCTGATAGTTTAGAACAGGAAATAATTGTGCCTGCATCTGTGTTTGGCCCTCCAAATTGTTTGGCCCATAAAAAATTACCGCTATTGTCTAAAGCACTTACAAATGCATCGTTGCTGCCAAATGAAGATAAGGTATAAGTAGCCGGCCCAGGATCAAAATCCTTGGTGCCAATGAAATTACTACAAATATAAATATTCCCATTATTATTCAGATCGAGTGTCGCGGTATTACTCCCACCTCCAGTTTGTTTTGTCCAAATAAGGGTACCGTTAGAGGTATACTTACAAATAAAGTTATCATTGCTTGTCAGAGAACTTAGATAAAATGTGCCAGGACCAAAGTCAAAATCAACCGTTCCACCAAAAATACCTACCAAGTAAACATTACCTGATAGGTCGGTCTTTATATCCCATGCACTTGTAACAGTGCTACCAACAGACTGGATACTGCCGGCCCAAACAAAGTTACCCTGAGCATTCAATTTTAATAGAAATGCATTTGTAAGGCCGCCTGCATTCAAATTAAAGATGCCAGGACCTGGATCAAAATCAACCGTACCGCTAAAGGTGCCGGTTACATAAACATTACCCTGTTGGTCAGTGCAAACAGCACGTCCGATATCGTTAGCTCCACTGCCGACTGTTTTTGCCCAGTTAAAACTGGGGTTTTGTGAAAAAAAATAATCACAAAACAAAAGAAATAAAAGTAAACTTGCTTTTTTCATTTAGCTTGGTGTTTTAAATTTAATTCTCAAATTAGTAATCAAAATATTTTTCTCGTTTTATAAAAAGTCATCGTCTATTTTAACGTACTTCTTAATTGGTCAACGACACATTAAAATTAACTAAATAAATCAAATTTTTTATACCGCAAGAAAAAAGATATAAAGTCGTCTAATTATTTAACAATTTCGTATTTAGCAAACAATAATTAAAATAATTTAAAAATGAAAAAATTAAAATTAATATTTTTAGGATCAGTTTTACTAGCTTTGAGTTTAACCTATTATTCTTGTAAAAAAGATTCTATTGTTTCAACTGGTGATGTATCTATTACAAACGTTGTGAAAACAAAATTCACAAGTGCGGTAACCATTTCTACAAGCGGAAGTGGAAGTAATAGTAGCATTACTCTTAAGAGCAATGGATTACCCAATCACAAAACACCTTATTGGGGTTCGGGAAATGCATTATATGAACCTTTTCCATCTGGAAATGCTCCAAATGTAAATACAGAAATGATCGCTCACAACTATGCTATGACAATTCCTTCAAATCCAGATGAAGCATCTTCTAAAGAAGCGACATCATTAGGTGAAATAGGTATGGCATTGAATGGAGTACCTATTTTTAATGATAGAGAAGGAGGTAATGTTGCCCTTGATGCCAAGACAGTAACAACTTTTGATTATTCTGGTGCCCATCCAGCACCTGCTAAAAATTATCACTATCATACCACAGGTAGGTACACATCGGTAGATGATGCAAAATTGATAGGTTTTTTGCGTGATGGATTTCCTATTTATGGTAGAAAAGACACGACAGGTCTTTATCCAACTTTAGATAATTATGGTGGACATTTTGGTCCAACTCAAGATTTTCCAAATGGTATTTATCACTACCATTCATCAAACGTAAATTATTTAAATACTGGATATTATATATTAAAAGCTGGCAGTTACTATGGTACAAAAGGAACTTTTACTAATTAAATTCGGCTTTCTTGTTATTTTTGTTTTTTCTTTTGGATGTTCTCAACCGAAAGATAATAAAATAGTAAATGTTTTTGAAAAAGTAAATTGTGAACAAATTCCAAATGATACTATTTTTCAAAATAAATCAACATTAAAATTGCGAAATGGAATTTATTACCTTAATAGTAAACCCTATTCTGGATTTATCAAAAATTTGTATCAAAATAACATTTTAAAAAGTATTGGTTCATATTTTCAAGGGAAACAACATGGTATAATAAAAACATTTTTTTCAAATGGAAATTTGGAATCACTCCGAAATTATAGAAATGGAATAGGTTATGGACAACATTTAGGCTATTGGAAAAATGGAAAAAAGAAGTTTGATTTTATATATTTTAACGACAAGCGAGAAGGGATACAAAAGCAATGGTATGAAAGCGGAAATAAATATTACGAATTAACTTTTACTGATGATCGAGAAAACGGAATGCAAAAAGCGTGGCGTGAAAATGGAAAAATCTATATTAATTATGAAGTTAAAAATGGTGTAAGATATGGACTTCAAAAATCGGCACTGTGTTATACTTTAAAAAATGAACAAATAAAATGAAATATTACACTTTTCTTTGTTCTTTATTGTTTATTATTTCTTGCACGGAAAAGCATCAAAAACTTCCTTATTACAACACTCCCGATTTTACACCTATATGGGAAATATCTAAAGAAAAAATATTTCATCAAATAAGACCATTTAAACTTCTAAATCAAGAAAATAATATATTCTCAGAAAAAGACATTGAAGGAAAAATTTGTGTTGCAGATTTCTTTTTTACCACTTGCCCGGGTATTTGTCCTAAAATGACAACTAGCATGTCATACATTCAAAAGGAATTTATCAATGACAATGAAATATTATTATTATCACATAGTGTAAACCCTGAAAAAGACAATGTTTCCGTTTTAAAACAATATGCCAAAGAAAAAAAAGTTGAATTTAAAAGATGGAAACTTTTAACAGGTAATAAAAATGAAATCTATGATTTAGGCCGTAAGTACTATTTTATTGAGGAAGACGAAGGTATTAAAAAGGGCAATGATGTTTTTTTACATACCGAAAACTTTATACTCTTAGATAAGAAAAGATACATTCGTGGAATCTACAATGGACTTGACCCCAATAGTATTCAAGATTTAATTAGAGATATTAAA
>Ga0209297_1001322_pt1 | contig 14432 bp, 14 predicted proteins | sample S_130805_MF_Meta_FD_187322 | JGI IMG/M metagenome (GOLD analysis project Ga0209297, IMG submission 187322) | Freshwater microbial communities from Lake Simoncouche, Canada to study carbon cycling - S_130805_MF_MetaG (SPAdes) (version 2) | ecosystem: Environmental > Aquatic > Freshwater > Lake ... | reverse complement strand
CTTGCACCTGGCGCACACGGCGCGAATCGCACTGGGCGAGTTTTTACTGGCGACAGAAGCGGCGAATGGCTGTTTCGGGCAATGCATAAAGCAGGACTTGCAAATCAGAAGGCATCGGAAAACCGAAATGATGGTTTGCAATTAACTGGTGCATGGGTAACCGTTGCCGTTCGTTGCGCACCGCCACAGAACAAGCCGACTCCTGCTGAAGAGAAAAAGTGCGCACCATATTTACAGCGCGAACTTGAGTTACTTACAAACGCAAAAGTGATTGTGTGTCTCGGATCAATTGCGCTGAAAGCAGCGTGCGATCAATTAGGTGTTAAGCCACGACCAAAGTTCGGTCATGGTGTGGTGGTGGATGCGGGCAAGTACACGTTGGTGTGTAGCTATCACCCAAGTCAGCAAAATACGTTCACAGGAAAACTGACTGAGAAAATGCTGAACGATGTGTTTACGAAAGCAGTGCGCCTCGCAAAGAAATAGTTAGTGGGCGGCTGGTGCGGAACCGTCTGCCTTTTTCTTCGGTGGCGGAACACCAACGAGTGGGGCAGGGTGTGCAGTTGCCGGCCAGCGCCTGCGACTTACGGTGCTGAGCAACTTCAACAACTTCATTGCAGTTGCATCGGTTTCTGCAGGACGAGCAATCACGCTGCCGTCTTTAATCATGCGGTTCATTACTTCTTCACCAAGTTCGGTGCGCACAACGCACAGGGTCCATGCGTTGTCTTCGCCAATTCCGCCGGTTGAAATGTCAGCGTGTTCTGCAGCGAAGTCTGGGCAGGTTTTGCAACCTTCACGAGTCCACTGATGACATTCCTTCAAATCGATTTCGTGGAACGAGCCGTCCTTCATCCAAATTTGGAACGCGCCCTTGATGTTCATCTTGACCATCTCTTCTTTTTTCAGGCCGTACTTGGCCAAGAAGAGTTCTTCAAAAATTGCATCGTCAAATGTTTTTGAGCACAACAAACCAATGTTGAACAAGAACGGCTTGCTGACTTTGCCGATCTTTCGCTTCCACATAATTGGTGGAACCGATGACTGACAGCTCATGCCAACAAGAGCCAGGCGGCTGAGGCCCTCTTCTTGCGCTTCTTTTAAGGCGAGCGTGTTGGCCGAGTAGGTATAGCGACTTCCGGCTGCGCGCAGAACGTCTTCTGGGTTGCGCGCAATTCCTGGCAATGCTTTCCACGAAGTTCCATCACCTTCCAAGAAGCTGGTGAGTGCCGCATCGATGTAGTCATTGTTCATGAGCCAAATGAGCATGGCGCTCACAAAGCCGCCGTCTTGACCTAACTCGTGCACCTTGTCATCGGCTGCGCGAACGAGCAGAAGCTGCCTGTACTGACCATACATTTGGGTTTCTTCGCGAACTTTGCCAAACAGTTGCATGTCGGCTTCTGGCTCCCATGAACGAAAGCGCGGGCATGCGCGTGTGCAACTGGTGCAACCCTTTTCGCCATGCGTGCAGTTATCGATGCCGAGTTCTTCTTCAAGATGAAACGGTTTGTAGTTGCCCTCTTCATGCTTGTAACCAATGACTTCGTGTGGGCAAGAAATAACACAGCCGGCACAACCAGTGCATAGGCCAGTGTTAATGACTTCTTCGTAGAGCTCTTTCCATTGATGGGTCCAGCGCTCGGTTCCGGTTGGGGCATTTTCAGTAACGGTCACGTCACGACTCTACGCCATATATAGCGCTCGGTTCTAGGTAGGGCTACTGGAAAGAACGAACGATCTTGTCTATTTCGTTGCTGGCAAGTTTGCGGCCATGACGATCGGAGATTTCAAATTTGTTTTCCACTTTTGCATGATCGGTGCTGATGTAGGCGTGGTGAATCACCATTTTGAGGTCAGCGAGTGTGGCAGTGATATCTCTCAGCAACCCGGTGCGGTCTGGTCCACTCACCGTAAGCACGGAGTGCCAAGGGTGGGCACTGTTGTCAATAACTGCGTGCAATGCAAGACGCTGTCCGGATACCTTTACGCGACGTCCGCCAAGTGCATTGGTAACTGCATTTGTTACCTCAGCGTGATTCGGGGGAGTTGACGATTGAACGGTGAAGATGTCGAGCACCGCACCATCGCCCCATGTGGCGATATCTGCACCAAGCACATTTAAGTTGAGCGAGGAAAGCGCGCTAGATAGTCGCGCCAACAATGCAGTGCGATCGCGACACGCAATATTGATCAACCAAATATCGGATTTGTCGGTTGCGTGAACGGCAACTCGGGCTTGTCCAGGACGTGGCGATGGCTCCACGAGTTCTGCATGTTGCACCATTTGTTCCGGTGAGTGGCTGAGTGCATAACTTGCCGGAGCATGGGTGATTCGTGAGCGAACCGAGGAGTTTGATGTAAGAGCGAGTGCGGCATTAACTCGCGTTTCAAGAAGTGAATTTGATGTTGAGTCGACAAGGTCGGGGTGCGCAAGGAATTCTTGAACTTCTGAAACCACTTCAACGAGAGCCATATAACTGGTGTCGTTGAAATCGCTTCGAGCAACGCACAACTGTCGACATTGTTCAACCACTCTTGGTGACTTGAGGTGCGTTGCAATCTGGCTGAGCAGACGACTGTTGATATTGAGCGGCTCTGTGCTGACAACAGATCGAAGCAGCGATGCACCATCAACGATGAGCTCAATGTTTGACATCATGGTGAGATCAAGACCAAGTCGACGAATTGCTGCAAGGCCATCTGCTCCCGATCGCGAAATGTCGTGTGCAAATGCGGCGAAAACTAATTCGTCGCCTTCAATAGAAGTTGACGAAGCCTGAGAGACAACGGCTTCAACAGTTGGAAAATTCAAGGCATGCGTGGGGTCGAGTTCGGTTGAATCACTTGCACGTGCAGACATGGCTTCTGCTAGTTCGGGGAGTGCGCGTTGCACCATTCCAATGGTGTCGAGCAGTCGCCATGAACGAGCGTTTCCGTAACGAAGCACGTTCAGTAAGCGGACAACCGACTCGTTTTCCCAACTAAGCGTGGCATTTCGATGCATGGCGAACCAGTCCAGAAGTCGCGCGCTAGGGCGAGCATCTGCGGCAAGCAGTGCGGAATCAAGGCCAATTTCGACGAGTAGTCGAACTGGTGGAATTTCGTGCAAGTCGATGATTCCGTTTTGAGCGTCAACCCAACCATTTGCAGGTCGCTCAGCGTGTTCGGCGTCTTCAACTACTACCGATTCCTTGCCAAGCCTCCAACGCAATAGAGGAGGTGCGAGCAATGTGGTGAGCAGAACAACAAACAAAATTGACCCGTACAACTCTTCGCTGAGTGCGCCAACTTTCAGGCCGATCGTTGCAAAGATGAGTCCAACTTCGCCGCGTGGCAACATTCCGAATCCGATGACCAACTTGTCGCTCTTTGTGCCAAATGCGCCAACTGCTGCAGCAATCTTGCCGATGATGGCCACTGCGGAAAGGGCAAGTGCAATTGCAATCACGCGAGCATCGAACATGGCTTGTATGTCAGTAGTAATACCGATGTACAAAAAGAACACAGGGACAAATATTTGACCGAGTGATGCAACGTCTCGCTCTACTCGTTCACTGGCACCAATTCTGCGCAGTGCAAGTCCTGCTACAAACGCTCCAATGATTGGTGCCAGGTGTGCTTTGTCTGCAAGTACTGAAAACGCAAGTGCGATACCAATTGCAGTTACCGAAACCGTGGCAGTGCTGCGACTGTGTTTCGTAATGGTTGCAAATATTTTTGGAAACGTGGCAAATCCAATGACTGAAGTAAGCACAAGAAATCCGACAGCTAAACCGATTGTGGTGGCGATGGTGCCAATGCCCACAGAACCTTGTTCCACGATTCGCGTGACGACGGTGAGAATGATGAGGCCAAGAACGTCATCGACAACGGCTGCACCCAATACGGTGCGTGCTTCAATAGTTGCCAACGCTCGCAAGTCTCCAAACACACGAGCAGTGATTCCAATGCTGGTAGCGGTAAGAGCGGCTCCGATAAACAGGGACGTATTAGTTGACTCACCAATGACTAGTCCCACTCCAACACCAAGCGCCATAGGTAATGCAACGCCTATGAGTGCAACAAGCATGGAAGCCCGTCCAACACTGCGCAGTTCGGCAACGTCGGTTTCCATGCCAACTTGAATGAGTAGAAAGATGACACCAAATTCGGCAAGGACGAACAGCATGTCGCTTGCGGAAACCAGGCCGAGCACTGAAGGGCCAATCACGATACCGGCGGCAATTTCGCCAATGACAGCCGGGATGCGAACTCGGTCGGAGGCTTCAGCGGCCAATTTTGCGACCAGCAAAATAATGGTTAGGTCCAGCAGTACGCGGCCCAGGTTGACCCCCTCAAGTGCTGCTGAAACCGTTGCCAACATAGGGTTCAGACTACGAGGCTTATGTAACGGCACTGTGAACAATGCACAGCGATGATGTTTCTCGACATGGACGCAACAGGTCGCTAGCGGGCAGAATAGGGAGATGTTGACTTACACCCCTGAAGCAGAAGCGTTTCGTGTTGAAGTAAAAGCCTGGCTCACTGAGAACTTGCCAAAGGGCTGGTTCAACGAAGGCTTCGAAATGACGAACGACGAGCGCAAGAAGTTCAACCTCGAATGGCCGAGCAAGTTGTTCGCCGGTGGTTGGATTTGTGCAACATGGCCAAAGGAATACGGCGGCAAAGGTTTGAACACATTGCAAGGTGTTGTGCTTGCAGAAGAGTTCGCAAATGCAAAGGCTCCGATGCGTGCAGACTTCTTCGGCGACACTCTTGTAGGTCCAACGTTGTTGCAGTGGGGAACTGAAGAGCAGAAGAAAGAGTTCTTGCCACAAATTTTGAGCGGCAAGATGCGCTGGTGCCAAGGGTTCAGCGAACCAAACAGCGGCAGCGACCTTGCAAGCTTGAAGACCACCGCGGTTCTTGACGGCGACGAGTGGGTCATTAATGGCCAGAAGGTATGGACCACGCAAGGTCACCACGCCGACTATTGCTTCCTACTTACACGCACCGATTTGAATTCTCCGAAGCACGCTGGAATTTCATACCTGTTAGTGCCAATGCGTCAACCTGGTGTTGAAGTGCGCGGCATTGTGCAGCCAGATGGAACTGCAGAGTTCTGTGAAGTGTTCTTCACCAATGCACGTTGCTCAAAAGAGAACGTAGTTGGTGGCATTAACAACGGTTGGAAGGTTGCCAACTCCACGCTCGCGTTTGAACGTGGCATGAGCGCAACTACCGGTTACCGCCGCTTCGAAGAAGAATTCCGAATCATGTTGGCAACTGCGAAAGAAAACGGAGCAATTAAAGAAGACTCCATTCGTCAGCGCCTCATGAAGTACTACTCCAAATATCAGATTCTTCGTTACAACGGACTCCGCTCACTTGGCGCAACGCTTGAAGGCAAAAAGGACATGGGCGTTATTGCGCTTGGTGCAACGAACAAGATGTATTGGACAGAAATGCACAAAGAAGCAATGGAACTTGCGCTTGATATTTTTGGCGCACATTCCATGCTCATTGACAACGGTCCAACCGAATCTGGTTGGCCAGGTGCGCAACGCGACAAGCGTCGCGAGGGTTACCCTGTGAGTCCAATGATGTCGGCGTTCTTTTTCTCACGTTCCGAAACCATTTGGGGTGGAACAAGCCAAATTCAACGAAACATTGTTGGTGAACGAGTACTCGGATTACCAAAAGAGCCAAAGGGCACGGACGAAAAGTAGACATGAAATTTCAATATGCAGTGAAATCAGGCTTTAGTAACTATGCAAATTTCAAGGGACGCGCGTCCCGCAGCGAATTCTGGTGGTGGACTCTGTTCACTGGAATTGTTTCGGCTGCCGTATCTGGATTTAATGGTCTTGATTCACTCGCGTCGGCGGCGTTGTTTTTGCCGTCAATCGCTGTTGGTTGCCGTCGTATGCACGACTTAGGTCGTCGTGGTTGGTGGCAATTGCTTCCGATCGTGAGTTTTATTTTTGCTTGCCAAAAGAGCTCGCCAGAAATGAACCAGTACGGCCCGCCGCCGGCACCAACAACGCTCTAGAGGTACTCGGGTACTCGACGCTGATATACCTGTGAGATCAGCGGTGAGGAAATAATGAAGTCTGCAGATGCGCGGTTGCATGCAACGGGAATATTCCATACGGCAGCAATTCGCAAAAGCGCTTTGATGTCGGGGTCATGCGGCTGAGGCTCTAGCGGGTCCCAGAAAAACATCATGATGTCGATGCGGCCTTCGGCAATACGTCCGCCAAGTTGCTGATCGCCACCAAGCGGGCCACTCTTCAAACGTTCAACTTCTAATCCGGTGTGTTCGGCAATGATTCGGCCTGTGGTTCCTGTACCAACAAGGGTGTGCTGGGCAAGTTCGCTGCGGTGGGCCTGTGCCCACTCCAACATTTCATCTTTCATATTGTCGTGTGCAACTAAAGCGATGCGCTTTTTTGCTGGACTTTCAATGTCGGTCATCACGGTTGCTGTCATGCAATTGAGTTTTACAGGTTTGACATATGGGGTAGGTTTTTAACTATGAAGACCGAGCAAATTGTTCGTAACGAATTGGTGGTTGATTCACCTGTTGGAAAGCTTCGATTAAGTGCATCACAAAAGGGTCTTATTGCTATTGATGTGAAGGCGAAATACAGCAAGGAAGCAACGAAACCTGATGGTCGGGCACAGGAGATACTCGCTGAGGCGCGGAAGCAATTGGCGCAATATTTCGCTGGCGATCGAAAGAAGTTTGATATTCCTCTAGATCTACGTGGAACGCCATTTCAAGTAAAAGCATGGAAGACGCTGACACGAATTCCATTTGGAAAAACTATTTCGTACGGTGAACAAGCAAAAGCAATGCGTAATGGCAAAGCGTTTCGAGCTGTTGGTTCGGCTAATGGAAAGAATCCAATTCCGATTGTTGTTCCATGTCATCGGGTGATTGCAAGTGATGGCGGCCTTGGTGGCTATTCACTCGGCTTGAAAATGAAACGGCAGCTAATGAAGCTTGAAGGAATTAGTGCGGCTGAGTAAAGCCGAAACACTCGCGTAAGTATTCGTCGCGAAGTGCATCTGCTGGTGCGCCTAAGGAAACAACTCGTTGCGCCAACAGCATCACGAGGTCTGCAGATTCCGCATCGGCAAGTTCGTGGGTGGCAAGCACCACAGTTACGCCGCGGGCTCGTTCTGTTGCAATCAGATCGGAAACTGCTTTGCGACCATTTAAGTCGAGTCCGGCAGTTGGTTCATCAAGCAGCAACACTTCTGCTCGACGTGCAAGTACTTGTGCAAGGTGCGTTCGCTGTTGTTGACCACCCGATAGATCGCGAATTGGATCGTTTGCCTGGCTATCAATGCCAGTTCGCTTCATGGATTCCAACACGATTGCGCGGTCTGTATCTGTTGAGCGCTTGAACAGACCGAGGTGTGCGTAACGGCCCATGGCAACAACGTCTTGCACGCACAATGGAAGTGTGTGTGATGAAACAGGATGTTGAGGTAGGTAAGCAACTTGGGTCGGAAGTTGTCCTGGTGCAGACCCAAGTAGCGACAAGTCGCCGTGCATTGGATTGATGAGTCCTGCCAAAGTTTTGAGCAACGTTGATTTACCAGAACCGTTCGTACCAATAAGCACCAGGAGTTCGCCTGGTTGCATATTGAGCGAGATGTTGTCGACTACCGGGCGTTTGCCGTATCCGACTGCAAGTGAGGATGCGTGAATGGAGGTCATCAGACGTGGATCTCGCCGTGAACGTGCGGGTGTTCGTGATCGTGGTGGTCGTGACCACGAGACTTTCGAATTTCATTTGCCGTCGCTGAAATAGCGAAGATAACAACAGCGGTAAGCACAATGCTTGCGCCAGCCGCCAAGTCGTAGTGGTAGCTCACGAGCAGACCTATATATGTAGACAACGAGCCAACGAGTGCCGCGATGAGCATCATGGACTCAATCCGTCGGGCGAACAATGAGCCAGTGGCTGCTGGAGCAATGAGCATTCCCAGCACCAGCAAGGTGCCAACGGTTTGGAAACTGGCGATCACGGTGATGGCCACCATGGCCAGCATCACGTTGTGGAACAGGCGAGCGGAGAACCCGGAGGTGCGGGCGAGGCCGTCATCTACTGATAGCAGCAGGAATGGGCGACGGCCAACGAAGGCAATTATTCCAACAATGACGAGTGCAATGAACTGCCATGCCAAGTCAGTTGTGGTGATGCCCAGTAATTCGCCGAACAAAATGTGGGCGAGATCACCAACAAATGAAGCTGATCGCGAAGTAATCATGACGCCTAGCGCGAGCATGCCAACGAAGAGCAAACCAATTGCAGTGTCGCCTGACAATCTGAATCGTCGAGACACCACACTGACGCCGCCCATCATGACTGCTGCACCAATTGCTGCTCCAACAATTCCCGACACTCCAAGCAACATTGCTGTTGCAATTCCGGGAAGCACGCCGTGGGCGAGTGCGTCACCAACAAAGGCCAAACCGCGCAACACCACAAACGTTCCGGCGATTGCGCAGGTGCAAGCCACCAAGATTCCACCAAACAAAGCAAGCCTCATGAACTCGTTATTTGCAAATGGGTCAATGAGATAGTTCATCGCAATGCTTCAACAATCTGATTCGCAAGATTGAGCATGAACTCACGGTAGTTCGCAGCATCATGCAAATAATGCGTGCTGAGCGTTACCGCCTTGATGTTGAGTTCGTTAGCCAATTGGTCGGCGACATTTTGTGGAGTGCCAAGACCTGTGAAAATTGCTTTCACATTGTTGGCTACAGCAAGATCTTTCAACACCGCAAGCTGCTTCGCTGTTCCTTCCGAAGTGGTGGACAAACCGGGAATGATTGCGCCTACAACCGTGCAGCCGTAATGGTCTGCAAAGTATCCCAACTCATCGTGTCCGCTCACCATGACACACGAGTTGATGGTGCTCATCAACTCTGAAACATCGTTGTCTAGCTGCTTCAGTTGTTCCGACTCTGTTGTTGGGTCGAGTGAAAGCCCAGTTGCTGTATTGATCGCACTAGTGAGTGAGGGGAGTGCTTGAATGAAATTGATTGGTGAAAGCCACATGTGTGGATCGGCAACAACGCGTTCAACTTGGATGGTTCGCTGAGTGATGCTGTCGCCCACTCGGAACTGCGGGACGTCGTTTGCCTCCGCAGTAGCCAGAACCTCGAGCAAACCTTCTTCGAATTTGAGTCCATTTGAAATCACGATGCTGGCGTTGTTAATGGTTTCGATGTCGCGCGCCGATGGTTGAAACTCGTGGGGGTCTTGGCCATCGGGAATGAGAACAGTGACCGTGGCGGAATCGCCAACCAAGTCGCTAACAACAGAGCCGAGCACTGAGTAGGTGACCACAATGTTTGGTCGCGTAGTTGTCTGTGGTTTCGTTGACGAACATGCAGCGAGAAGAACAATGATTCCGGCGCCGAGCGCAAGACTTTTGGGAATCATTCTCATAACGCCACTCTAGCGATAATGAGAATGATTCTCAACTTGAGAATGTGGCGTTATACGCCAATCATTTGGTTGATCATGGCGGTCAAGTCATCCATTGCAACTTCGCCGCTTGCACGCTTGAACACGTTTCCTTGTGCATCCACAAGAACGAAGTATGGGTAACCCGACAAGCCAAATGCATTTGCAGCAGCCTTGTCTTTCGAGTCGGCAATGACTGGCCACAACGCAGGGAATTGTTCGCGAGCAAGCCACTCAGATGGTGGGTAGTTCGGATTCGCTGGGTCGGTGCCAGTTGCTACTGCAATGACATCAATTCCAGTTGGTGTCTTGCCGTCTTTCTCCCATTGCACAAGCAGGGGAACTTCACGCTGGCAGTGTGGGCACCAGTGGGCAAGAAAGACCACCAGCATTGGTGTGCCGGTTCCCTCTGTGGTGATTGATGTGCCAGTGAAGCCTTTGCCAGAAATAACAGGCGCGGGCATTCCAATTGCAGTGTCAATGGCAGTTGACACTGAATCGAAAGCAGGAAGAGCATCGCCAGTGACAGTGATGTCGCTGAATTCTGAAACTGCTCCTGATGCGGAGTCGGACTTCGAACCGCTTGACGAAATAGCGACGATGGCAGCACCACCGATGACGATTGCGATGATTGCGCCAACAATGAACTTGCCGCGACCTGATGATGAATTACTCATGACTACTCCGTTTGTGTGTTTGGAAGGGTGGTGAATACGAGAACTGCAAGAAACCCAGTGAGTGCCATAAATGGCAGTGTGACGAAACCAAAGTGCTGGAACCAAATAAATTCGCACGGAACATCAACATCACACACACCGGCATCAAGGTTCGGAAAGCGTTCCAAGAACCAGTGGTAGGTAGAGATGGTGATGCCAATTGATGCAAGTGGAACTGCATAGCGCCAGATCTTTTTGTCCTTAACAAGTGCTGCGACGATGAGCAGTATCGCAAGCGGGTACATCATGGTGCGCTGGAACCAGCACAACCTGCATGGCTTGTAGTTCACGATTTCGGAAAAATACAGACTGCCCAGTGCGCAGGTGGTGGTGACCGCTGCGGCAAGTGGCAGTGCCCACGGAGCAAATGCAGAAATAATTGCGCGAGCAGAGGTGCTGCGCGAGTACAACATACGTGCAACTAGGACAACAAGGGTTCCAGCCAACAACGCAACACTCAGCATGGAAAAGAAGAATTCGAAGGTCTCGTTGTTCATGAGTAATAACAGTGTAGAGAGCAGGCCATATTGAAGGCTCGTCATGCCACCTAAAAGCGGGCAGAATAGAGGCGTGACAACATTTAAAGACCGTATAAAGGCAGACATCACTGAAGCTATGAGGGCACGCGAAGAGGCGAAGCTTTCGACGTTGCGCATGGTCCTTTCGGCAATTCAAAATGCTGAAGTTGCTGGCGACGAAGCAATTGTGCTGACCGATGATCAGGCAATCAAGGTGTTGCAGAGCGAAGCAAAGAAGCGCGCCGAGTCCGCACAGATTTATGCCGATGCTGGTCGCACCGAAGCTGCGGCGAAAGAACGCGCAGAACTCCTAGTTATTGAGGCGTATCTACCAGCGGCAATGAGCGATGACGAAGTTGCAGCAATTGTTGCTGATGAAATTGCAAAGGCTGCTGCAGCAGGTCAAACGGGTGGCAAGGCAATGGGTGCTGTGGTGAAGGCAGTTCGCGACCGAGTTGGCTCTGGTGCCGACGGTGGGAAAATTGCAGCCTTGGTAAAAGGCGCTCTCGGCTAACAGCAGAGAATGTCAACCATGAGTACATTGTGGTTCATGGGGAGCGCAAAGCGTCATCGTAAGTTTTTTCAAGGCTGCTTGATCATTCTTGCAATGGTTATGACTGGATTTCCTGCAGTTGCATCCTCCGCCCAACTCGTGACGTCAAAAAATGTGGAAGCAACTTCAACCATTGTTGGATATGTAGGTCAGCAGAAGAGCGCTGCATGGCTGACGATTAAGGCAGGACTCGCTTCTTATAACCCGAAGCCAAGAATCGTTATTGCAAAACAAAGCAAAAAGATTTGTGCGTTTGGGTCTGATTCAGTTCGATTATCAAAGGTCGGAAATTGCTTTCTGACCTTGACCTCTGGAAAGTTTTCAAAAAAGTTAGTAATCGGAATACGACAGTTGCTACCTCGCACGACAGTCGATCGCCCTGGTGGAAACATTCTTGATATCAAACCTTTGTACATCACCTTCAAAAATGGTCCCGATAATTCTCATGACACTGACGGTGTTATTGCACAAATGATGAGCAACAGTCTTGATTACATGGCTGAACAGAACCCTGGGTTTACACCGCGTTTAGATACGTACGAAGGCTTGCCAGATATTCAGCACGTCCAAATTCCAATGACATATGAGGAATTCGCAGCTCGTTGGACAACCACTTTCGGACCATTGGCAGAGGTACTAAGCGAATTGGGATTTCCGATGCAATTTCCGGAACGCACAGGAAAGGGCTACGACAAAATCAATCGCATATATGTAGCCCTCGTTGAAGGCTCCCTGCCATTAAAGAAAGGGTTTGATTCTGGACACGTCACGCCAGGATGCGGAACAAATGCAAACTCGGGGATCATTCAGCACTGGATTCGGATGCCGGATGGATCTGTTTGTGACTGGATTGCCAAAAGTTTCAGCCGTAACGGGCAACGTGATGGAAGCTGGAACACAGAAACGGTTCGGCACTTAATTGCACGACAGCAGATGCGTACGAATGTTGGCTGTGATGCAACATCAAACAATTACTTCAGTTTGCCACTCTCGGAAATGGATAATTCAATTTCTCGACAGGATGATCCGATCACCTATAAATACGTTGGTAAACCCCAACCACCGTGGGTGATGGATGGAAATCACAACCTGTATTTCAAGATAAAAAGTGGACCGAGGGCAGGAAACGTTTGTGATGATCTTGCGTATTCACCATTTTGGACACAGATTGAAAATGGTGACCAAACATCAGATGTAATCGCAGGAAGAAGTTTCACAGATCAACCAGATGACTCGACTTCTCCTCAAGTTCATGTTCTCTACGTATTGCCAAAAGATGTGAAAAGTAGAGATTTTGATGTCAAGGGAACCTTTGGCGAAATCATCACATCTACAAATGAGTGGCTCTTTGCAAAAGGTGGCAAGCGCTTGCGTTTCGATACGTACAAGGGGAATTTGGACGTAACTTTTGTTCGGCTTAACGAATATGAAGGCCAGTTGTGGATGGAAGCGAGTGATAAAAACAAGAAGTGCGGACAAAGTCCATGTCCAACACTTGACACCCTCAAGTCCTTGCTCGATGCAAAAGGATTTACTGCTCCGAACAAGGCGTACCTGATTTACTACGGAGGGGCAACAATTCCATCGTCTCGGATTGTTTCGCCGTATTGCGGCACTGGCGGACATAATCATGCGGCAATTATGCAAGTCGGTCTTGTGGACATGATGAGCGGCCAATTCAATTGTTTTGGAGCAAACAAAACAACGCTTCCTGAAAGCGTCAACACATCAGGCCTCGCTTCATTTCACGAGATTTTTCATGTTCTCGGTGGTGTTGGGGCTTCACCCAATAGCGATGGAAATTACGGACACATCAAGAATGATCCAACCGACTTAATGGGTGGAAGCCAAGGAACGGTAAGGCTCGATCCAGGTAACGACGATTATTGGAGACATGGCAAAAGCAATTTCGTCGATCTCTACAACAGCGCATTTATGGAACCAGCTGAACCCAATGCCGTCATGCCTGTTGGCTGGTGACCAGTAAGCGCCCTCGATAGGAATCGAACCTACGACCTGCGGTTCCGGAAACCGACGCTCTATCCACTGAGCTACGAGGGCCTAATTACCGTCAGGCTATCGCTCGCACGATTGTTGGGATTTTGAATTAGGTGCAGTTAGTGCGGTGCGGTCGGCAACAATAGAAGGACTATGGCTGACCCGGTCCTTACCGTTGCTGAACTGCTGCGGCCAACCTTTACGCAGATTGCTGGCGGCGTAGATAGCGACCCGGTTGTTCGCAGAAGTGTTCGCAGAAGCGACAGGGCCGACGCGCAAGTAAACGGTTCGCTCGCACTGGCAAAAGTGTTGGGCAAGACACCTCGCGAAGTTGCGCAGATGGTGTTGGATTCCGTCGACCTTTCGGCAGTGTGTAGCGCCACCGAAATTGCTGGTCCTGGCTTTATCAACGTCACATTTTCGAATGAGTTTTTGGCAAGCGAGCTTGTTGCCGCTGCCGCAGATTCGCGCCTTGGTGTGCGCAATGCTCCTGCGAAGTTAAAAGTAGTTGTCGACTACTCGGCGCCAAACGTTGCAAAAGAAATGCACGTTCGGCGCCAAACGTTGCAAAAGAAATGCACGTTGGGCACTTGCGCAGCACGGTCATCGGTGACGCATTAGTTCGCATGCTCGAGTTCGTTGGTCACAGTGTTGTGCGCGAAAACCACATTGGTGACTGGGGCACGCCGTTTGGAATGCTCATTGAGCATCTCATCGACTTGGGTGAAACAGAAGCAGCCAACGAATTGTCCGTTGGCGACCTCGACTCGTTTTATCGTCAGGCACGAACCAAGTTTGATTCGAACGATGAATTCAAAGAACGCGCTCGTGCACGTGTGGTGTTGCTGCAGGGTGGCGACGAAGAAACTCTGCGCATGTGGAATTTGTTGGTGGGCGAGAGCACTCGCTATTTCGACAAGGTGTATCGCACGCTTGGAGTGTTGCTCACTGCCGACGACCTGATGGGCGAAAGCGCATACAACCCGCTGCTTGCACAAGTAGTGGACAGACTGCGCGCAACAGGCTTGATTGAAATGAGCGACGGCGCCGAAGTGGTGTTTCCTGAAGGGTTCTTGAATCGCGAGAACGAGCCACTGCCATTAATCATTCGCAAAACCGATGGCGGATACAACTACGCAACGAGCGACCTTGCATGCGTGATCGATCGCGT
>Ga0209297_1001319_pt1 | contig 14443 bp, 17 predicted proteins | sample S_130805_MF_Meta_FD_187322 | JGI IMG/M metagenome (GOLD analysis project Ga0209297, IMG submission 187322) | Freshwater microbial communities from Lake Simoncouche, Canada to study carbon cycling - S_130805_MF_MetaG (SPAdes) (version 2) | ecosystem: Environmental > Aquatic > Freshwater > Lake ... | reverse complement strand
TGGTTGACAATTTGACGAAGTATGGTAAATTAGAAATATAACGAACGGGGTTGAAACTCTATCTGATGTCCCCAACATAAGTTAAAACATTTGATCGGTCACTGGGTGTTATGCTGAAATACAGAACCCATCTGGCGATAATGACATAAAGTATATAACAATTTTTAAATGGGTGGTTAGCTCAGTTGATAGAGCATTTGCTTTACACGCAAAATGTCATAGGTTTAAATCCTATACCACCTACCATTTTAATCGGTCACAAGTGTTACGGTAGCATACATGATTTGGGTTCATGTGGAGTCAGTTCAATTCTGACGTGGCCGACCATTTTAATGGGCATATGGCGTAATTGGCAGCCGCACGAGTCTTAGAAGCTCGGGGAGCAATCCGTGGGGGTTCAAGTCCCTCTATGCCCACCAATTTATACGGTTGATAGGCAGATATAAGCTGGCTGCATCAGTCTTGAAAACTGAGTTCGTTGAAAGACGAAGGTCCGGGCAGTACGGACATCAACCGCCATTTTAATACAACTCCACTTGACATTGGAACTGAGGACTGATAATATCGTCCCATGAAGAAATCAGAGATTGTCAAAATTTTACGGTGAGGTGTCTGAGCGGTCTAAAGAGATAGTTTGCTAAACTGTTGTGGTCCTTAAAAGCCACCGAGGGTTCGAATCCCTCCCTCACCGCCATTTTTTGCGTGTGTAACTCAGTTGGTAGAGTACGAGTTTTCCAAACTTGATGTCGTGAGTTCAAACCTCACCACACGCTCCATTTTTAGTAACTGGGGATTTGCATAATGGTAGTGCGGCAGACTTTGAATCTGCTTGTGGTGGTTCGATTCCATCATCCCCAACCATTTTAATCGGGATGTAATGTCAAAAGTAGACGGCCTGTTTTGGAGACAGGAGGTTGAGATTGCAAAATTCTCCATCCCGACCATTTTATATGCTAGCTGCAATCTGGTGAGAACGTTGGCTTAGGATTGAACTTAAGTTATCAGCGGTGATGGGTTCGATTCCCGTAGTTTGCGCCGTTTTTTAGATTTAACAATGTGCGTGTTGGGTGGAAACGTCCAACAGCGTGAGGGACACGATACACCCCTGTATGTCTGACCCGGACGAATCTGATCCAGATAGGATAGGGTTGATTTTTTGATTTGACAAACACTATGTATTGGTGTAAGATTTTTAAATGGGCTGTTAGTGATAGTGGTAGCACGGGAGCTTTGCAAGCTTTAGGGAAGGGTTCGATTCCCTTACGGTCCACCATTTTAAAGCGGGTATGATGTAGTGGTAGCCTTCGACCTTGCCAAGGTTGATGTGAGGGTTCGATTCCCTCTACCCGCTCCAATTTTTGTTTAGTTCTTTAAAATTTTATGGGGATGTGTAGATTCGACATAGATAAATATCTATTGTTAGGCACGTAGAGGATAATAGTTGGCCTCTTTAAAAGTTCTATTGAAAATTAACTGCTGAAGATAACGTAGTTAGCTATGACTTCTCTTATGATGACGTTGTAGCCCTTGCAGCCTAAGTTGTTGCACATTCAATACAATGAAGTCTGATAGTTGTATTGGGTGTAAATTATTGGACTGGGCCAAATATTTGATTTGCGTAAATGGCTGAGAAAATGGTAAATCTTAAGGGTAATATTTTTAGATATTTTTAATTATTACTTCCCAACAATTTAAAATATATAAACGTGTAGTCTGGCAGTAATAATTTTTTATGGACGCGGGGTGCGACTCCCCGCCATCTCCACCATTTTATCTTATAGCCCAATGGGTTATTTAGTTGACCCCGGCGCCATTATTGGCCCGGGGTTTTTTATTCAAAGTTTATATTTTGAATGTGTATATTTATATAATGATGAAAAGATATAGTTTATTATACGAATCGAGCATATATGATTATTTGGTGTGGGAGCCAACTGGAAAGCTAAAGTATATAGCTGATGAATTGGACAAAATTTCAAATGATAATAATGTTTTGTATAGAGGAATGTCAGAAAAAGAGTATAATGTTCTCAAGAAGTATGGTAAGGTTACTTCTAAGGGTAAAGGTAACACCAGAAACATTGTGGGGAGTTATTTAGCCAGTGATTTTAAATTGGCAGCAAGATTTGCCTTAGTCAATTATAGAGACAAAGGTGAAGGTATTATAGTAGTGGTGGATAAAAATAAATTGCCGGATTTAAAAAATGTAGATCCAGGTAATTACGTCACTAGTTATATACCGATAGAAGCAGTAAATCAAACTATAGATCTAAAAAAGTTATGAGTAATATTAAATTAACAAAACAACAGGCAGAACAAAAGGTATATGAATTAACCGAAAAACTTCTTTTCACAAAAAAGGATTTTAAGGATATATCTGTAGGATACAAGGAAAAGATGAAAGAAATTGAAAACGAGATTAAGGCTATTGTAGAAGAAGCTTCTGCTGGTAATTCTTAATGTTTCTTTTTTTGTTTCTTGGGAAAAATCTTTTTCTTTTTTAATTTAATACTTTCCAAGAATAATTCGATCTTCTCTTTAAATTTTTTTGTCATATAATTAACTATATAGATTTGTATTGACAAACAACAAAAAAATTTGTACTATAACAAAACAATTTCTCAGGCTGATAATCTGAGAATGGATTAGTAATATCAAACATTAAAATCAAAAACTAGTAGTATATGCAAACTAAAGACAAGAAGAGTAATGTTGAAGCCTCAAATGAACGTTATGTTGTTATGAGGAATGGAGCTAGAGTCTCTGATGAAGAGTATCCAAGTAGGGATGAGGCGACACCAGAATATGAACATTGGAATCGTGTTATTTCACGATGGCCTGATGGTAGTAAGTTGGAAGTTGTAAATCTAGTAAGAAGGAACAAATAATATGGGATTAAGACAAGAAATTAAATCTGCAGATTCCGAATCAGAAATCATGACCCTTTTAAATAAGGGTAGAGGTTTTGAATTTGCAAGTGAACACACCCAACATGCTTGGAAATCAACCGCTAAATTCAGACTAAAAGAGTTGTCCTCTAAAGATGTAGCACAAAGTCCAGAAAAGCCGGTTCAGTCAAAGAAGTCAGTTAAGAAAACTAAATAAATTAAATATTTGTAAAATGTCAAAAGGCACCAGTAAAATGGTGCCTTTATTTTTTGTCTGGTTGAGTATTTGAATTGATATATATACTCAGTTATTATGTCTAAAAAATATTGTTCAACGACTCTACCATGTAAGTACAATGAGATGGAGACGTACATCTTGAAAAATAAGACATCGTTAACATTAAAAGTTATTGATTCAATTGAGTATGCTTTGAAAAACAAACTTGTTAATGTTGAAGTTTTTAAATTCAAGAATAGCGAATATATTGTTTTACTTAATGAATCATCATTCAAGGAAAACTTAGATTTTATCTTTAACTATTACATTGAAACAGAACAATATGAGTACTGTGAAAATGTAAAGAACATACAAAAACTACTAGATAAGAAACACAATGAGCAAAAAAAAAGACACAAGCCCAAAGGTTCATCAAAACACAAAGATTAAAGATACTATTCAAATCAAAAGTGTAAACTTAACGGAAAAACAAAAACAGCTCATAGATGTACTAACAAATAAAAATACAAAATTGGTTTTCATATCAGGTCCGGCTGGTACTAGCAAAACATATACATCTGTCATGGCAGCTCTTAGTTTAGTTAATGACAAGCGTGTGAGTGAGATTGTATATGTTAGAAGTATAGTTGAAAGTAGTGATAGTAAATTAGGATTTTTGCCAGGTGAAATGGATGAAAAAATGAGTCCATATGTTCAACCATTAGTAGATAAGCTTGAGGAGTTACTTCATAGAGGTGATATAGAAAAGTTAAAAAAGGAAGAACGAATTCACGGTTTTCCAGTTAACTTTTTGCGTGGATTGAGTTGGAATGCCACCGTGATTGTGGCAGATGAAGCTCAGAACATGACCAAAAAAGAACTAATCACACTGATCACACGTGTTGGTGAGTTTAGTAAACTATATGTGTGTGGAGATCCAGATCAAAGTGATATCAATGGAAAGAGTGGTTTTTCCTCAATTATGAACGTCTTTGATGATCAAGAAAGTAGAGACAATGGCATTCATATATTTAAATTTGATGAAGAAGATATTGTGAGAAGTGGATTAGTCAAATATATATTAAAAAAGTTAAAAAAGCTAACTTGATTGATAATTATATATTATGGCAGTAGTAATATCCAATAGAGGTAGATTAATTTCAGATTTAACATCGGTGTCTAATCTGAACAATAATGATTTATTCATCATTCAATCTGTAAACGCTGATAGCAATTCTACAAGAAAAGCTACTATAACACAATTATCCAACAAAGTGTTGGGTAGTTTAACTTCGTATGCTACTACCGTAAAGTTTAGTAGTACTGGCAATGAGTTTACAGGCGCATTTTATGGTGCAAATAATACCACATCAAATCTTTATGATTTAACTATACGTAATAGTTTATCAATAGGTGCTGGCACTACTGCTACTATAAGTCCTACAAGTCTTACTTTTGCTCCTGTAAATGGTGCGTTATTTACAAAGAAGATTACAAATACAATTGGTGGTATTACAGGAAGTGCTTCTACTGGATTTACAGGTAGTTTAAAAGGCAAATTGACTGGGCCAGTAACAGGTAATGTTACTGGTAACGTTGTTGGTACCTTAACGGGTAATGTTGCGGGTAATGTTACTGGCAACGTTGCAGGTAACGTCGTTGGTAGTGTTACTGGCAATGTTACCGGTGATATTTATTCACCAACATCAAATTTGGTATTGGACAATGGTACTGGTGTTCCAAAAAGTGCAAGATTTTATGGAACTTCATCATTTGCTACTTGGGCCGAAAATGTTATTGGTGGTGGTAGTGGTATCAGTGCTGCACAGGCAAAATCGTATGTTACCACATCGATGAATTCAGGTGGAGGCGTTGCAAATACACTTCCAAAATTTAGTGGTACTAGTAAGTTGGGTTTATCATCTATAGTTGATGATGGTACATTGGTAACTATATCTACAGCATTACAGGTTAACCAAAAGATATCAGCCACATCTATCACTGGTAGTTTTTATGGTGGTCCTGGTGGATATAAAATACAGGGTACTAAATCGGTAAGTTTCTGGGGTACAGGTAGTCATGCTGTAAGTGCTAGTTATTTAAAGAGTGATTCTCCAAATCCACTTGGAATTTTAACTCAAACATCTCCACTTACGGCTAACAATTATAAGGGAAGTAAATATGAATATACACATTTGTTGGGTTCAACACCTTATTATTTTAGATCGGTTCTAATATGTACAACGAATGATACAACATCCGGATATATTGTGAATGATGAAGTTGAAGCTGTGGCCATATATGATTCAAGTACTAATAATGAACATACTGCTATTACATCATGGACTAATCCTACGTATTTAGGAGCTTCATGTTTAAATAATGGATGGACAGTTAATAAAAAATCTGATGGAACTTCAGTACCACTAGATCCTACTTTATGGAAAATTAAGTTCTATTATAAATAAAAAATATACTTATAACATATGTCAACACCTTGTAATAGTTTAAACGTCCAATTGATAAAAGTAAGTAAGTTAGCTAGTTATAGCGCTTTAAAAGGTCGTGATATTATTTTAACGATTCAATCCGGATCATCTTTATATTCTCGTAAAAGTACTTTAAATAATCTTGCATCATTTATCTTTAACAATCCTACTGGATCTTACAGCGGAAGCTTCACTGGAAGTTTTAAAGGTAAAGCCAGTGGCAGTTTTAGTGGTAGCTTTTATGGTACCGCAACACGTTCACTGACTTCTTCATATCTACGTCAAACCAATCAAAATTCCACAAAAGGTATTGGATATTATGATGGTACCAGATTAACAAGTGCTCCTGGTTTAGTATTTGATAATAACGATGGTGGTTATAAATACTTAAGTATTTCATCGTCTTTAGCATTTAATTATTTAAAAATTGCAAGTCGTGGATTAACTAGTGGTGCTACTAAATATAATCAGGCTGGAATTAGTCTGGCTAATTATAATAGTAGTGAACCATATCCAACTTATGACGCGTGGACACTTATGAGTGCTACGAGTGGAAGTTTAACTTTTGTCGCTCCGATTGGTTCTAATGCATTTTCATCATCCACTATAAAAGCACAAAGTACTACCGGCGAATGTTATGGTATGGTACAAAGAAGAAATGGTTTTTATTTTTGGCCATATATGATTTCAAATAGTCCATCCAGAGATGGTGCTATAGGTATAGGCGTTCAACCACCTGAAGAAGCTACAGGATCATTCAGTAAATATTTAAGAGCTAAATTACAGATCAATATGTTTAGTGGTAGTGGTGAAGGACCGTGGACTCCACAAGCTACCGTTGAGCATAGATCTACAGCTATATTGGTTAATTATGGATCTGCGAGTGCTGTAACAACATTAACTCCAACGTTTTATGTATCTGCTAGCGGAAATACATATATACATGGAAAGTTAAATGTTAACAGAGGAGTGACAGGATCATTCAGAGGTATAGACAATATTACTAACTTTAAAGGCACAGGTAAAAAAGTATCTTATAATGGTACAGCAAGTTATGCTGTAAGTAGTAGTTATGCTTTAACTGCTAGTGCTTTTAAATCATCTGGTGGCGCTGGTGGGTCGCCAATTGCATTTGCCCACGCATCTTTTCCGGCGAATGGTGCGTTGATCAGTTCATTTAATGTCACCAACGTCACTTTAACAGGTATCCAGGCTACATCTCAGGATAACGTCTCCACTAGAACTATGAAAATAAATTTTGATACTACAGCTGGTACTACTAATTATGGTGTAGTACTATATTCGTTTGGTCTTCCGTCGGGTTTAACGGTCGAGACCGACCATACTTATAGCCCTCAACAAGTAACAGAAGTCACCAGTAGGACCGCCTTAGATTTTACAATAAAATCGACAAATAAGTATATAACTATGGCCACTCCGGATGATGGTGACACCTATATTTCAATCGCTAACACTTCATTTTTTCCAACCTACACTTCATTTGTAGTATACAAGTAAGATATTAAAATATGAAAAATTATAAACACGCATATTGGACAAATAAAAATGGAGAGTCATGTTATACTATTTTTGAACATCCATTCAATGAATTGAATGATGCTATTTTAAGTAATAAAGCTATAGTTTTGGATGATGTACACGATTTTGTACAAAACTCAGACCCAAATTTAAATTTTTTATCGGCATATATTATGGATTACGAAAATAAGACCATAACTATTAATATGGATATTGCAAAAAATATAATGTTATATGTATTAAAGAATATAAGAAATGGAGTATTAAAAGAATTGGACGTGGAACAATTAAAATGTATGACTAATCCGGATAAGTTATCAAAAATTGAAAATGTAAAAAAACAACTTAGAGATTTACCCGTTGACTTTTCAAAATCTTTAGATATTTGTACAAATTTCACTGATTTAAACCACGTTATGCCACCTATATTATTCACATATAAAGAAATGATATAACATATATACATGCAATATCTTGGTTTTTATTTAGGTGGACACGATTCTAATTTTTCTGTATATGACTCTCTGACCAATAAATTTTCTTATTTTTTATTAGAACGATTGACTGGCATAAAACACGACCGATGTGATATAGATAGAATAAAACTATTTTGTAAACAAAAAAATATAGTTCCAGATAAAATAAGTTATAGTTCATGTAAATCGTTACAACCATTATCAGAGGAAATTTTGTTTAAACGCAGAAATGATTTTTCATTTGCCACAGAAAGTTATTACTTAGATCACCATTATGCCCACGCATTATCATGTAATCCTCTTATTAAAAATAAAGATAATGTTGGATATGTGGTGATCGATGGTCGAGGAGATAACAATTTTAGTATTAGAATGTTTAGATCATATAATGATGATATAAAATCTATATTTGCCTCAAAATGTTTTTCATATGGATATTTTTTACAAACGGTCGGTGGATTTGCGGGAATACGTGGTAATATATTAGATATACCAGGTAAATTAATGGGGTTGTGTGCTGGGGGTAAATTGCTCGACGAAATACAATACGACGATTTATTTTATAATAAGTTATATGATTTGGTATATCTGCAATATCCGAGATCTTTTTTTTCACTCACCAATCAAAAATTTATTGATTTTTTATATACAACTCAACAATACTATGGTCGATCTATTATAACTTTACTTAAAAAGTATTTTTCCACCGATGAAACGATTTTATTTAGTGGGGGTGTAGCACAAAACATTATTTTAAATACACAAATTAGATGTGAATTTCCAAATTTTACTCCGATTCCACATTGTACAGATGGAGGACTATCTATTGGATTGTTATGGTTTTTGTTAAATAAAGATGGTTTAGAATTAAAAATTCCAAACTATCCATACTTGGTAGAATCGAATGATCAAATTTCCGATGTATCAGATGATGTTATAAATTACGCAGTCGATCTTTTAGCTAATAAAAATTTGATTGGTTGGTATCAAAGCAATGGAGAGGTAGGTTTAAGAGCACTTGGAAATAGAAGTATTTTAGCAGATCCAACAATTGTCGATATTAAAAATATCGTTAATAAATGTGTAAAAAATAGAGAGTATTGGCGACCATATGCTATATCTATACTAGATGATCATCTTGATACGTATTTTGGAAAAAATCAAGCTGATCCTTATATGTTATTTATAAATCAGAGTAATGGTAAATTGTCACATAATTTAAAAGAAATACTACATGTTGATGGGAGTGTAAGATTACAAGTCGTGGATAAAAATACGAATCCGTCGTTTTATAAATTAATTAGTAAATTTTATGAAAAAACAGGAATTCCATTTTTGTTAAATACTTCATTGAATTGTGATGGACAACCAATATTTAATAACAAAAAACAATGTTATGAAATGATTAATAATAAAAAATTAAAATACATATTCTATGGAAATGAAGTTTTATCGTGATAATATTAAAGAATCATTTTTAGACAATTTTATAAAAGATTTTTATACATTTAAAATATCTAATAAAATTTCCACTACTCCTAACAATGAACATTATTGTTCTGATAGTATATTGTTAGATTTGATTGAAAACTCTGTTCGATTTGATGATTACCATAAAGCAAAAGATAATAAAAAGTTAATTCATATAGATCAAAGTTTTACTAAAAAGTACAATTCAAAGTTTATATATTTTTTACAAAAAAAATTCTTACAAAGTTCAATTATTTCATCGGGAAATTTTTTATATCCTAAAAACGGATATATGGGATGGCACACAAATGCTGATACTCCATATTTGCGATGTTATATAACTTATTCTGAAAATGGGGATTCTTATTTTAAATATAGAGATCCAATCACAAAAGAAATTATAACGGATAAAGATAATCTGGGATGGACTTTAAGATATTTCAAGATTTCAAACAAAATTGATGAACTTCTTTGGCATTGTGTGTATTCAAATACAACCCGAATTAGTATGGGATATAGAATAATCAACAATCTAAACTAGATATTGACATTTTACTAAATTTGTGTTATATATATATTTGAACGACACAATGTGTTATTCACTATAGTGCTCGAGTGAGGCTATTAGGTTAATAAGTTCAATTGAATTATTAAAAGAAAGGTAAATATATGTCAGTAATTAAATATAGTCCGTTTGCATTACGTCACGTTGATCGTGATGAGTTTTTAACGCCATTTGACCGTGTATTCGATGAAGTATTCGCGGCACATTTTCCAGAACTAAATAAAGAGTTGGGTGTTGGTTTTTTTGAAAAACAAAGTTATCCCCGTGTAGATGTTGTTGATTACAATGACCGCGTAGAAATTCTAGCGGAGATTCCTGGTCTCTCTAAAGAAGATGTTTCTGTCGATGTACAAGAAAACGTTCTTACTATCAGTGGTCAAAAGATTAAAAAGGTTGACGATAGGGAATTTACAGGAAAGTATATTCGTAGAGAATTGAAACATAGCAATTTCAAACGAAGTTTTACATTAGGCGATCAAATTGATCGAAAAAATCCCTCTGCAAAATTTGAAAATGGGTTGTTAAAGGTTACATTGTCAAAGATCAAACCTACAATTCCAGAAACCAAAAAAATAAAGATTGAGTAATAGTCAATCAAGGTTATATTAAACCCCGTTCATTTAATTGGATGGGGTTTTTATTTTGTAGATATTTATAGATATGATACAGTTTAAACATTTGGTAATATTTACATCACTTTTAATCGCTGGATGTGCTGCTTATTTTAGCGTATATGGTATAGGATTATTATTTTCAGGCGCAACGATTGCTGTTATGATAATGGCATCCGCTTTAGAACTGGGCAAATTGGTAACAACATCTTGGCTATTTAGATATTGGAACTATGCTAATATTCTAATGAGAATCTATATGATAACTGCCGTATTTGCATTGATGGCTATAACATCATTGGGTGTATTTGGATTTTTGACAGCCGCTTTTCAAAAATCATCTTTGGAAACTGAATTGGCATTAAATAAAATTTCAACACTGGAATCTCAGAAAAAAGAAGAGATTGATAAAATTGAGTCTACAAAAAAATCTATAGAAAAACTGTATGCGCTGAGAAGTAGTCAAGAAAGTAGATTGAACGGAGTACTTACAAATGTATTAATTGCCCGTAATCCAATCCAACTACAAAATATCCAAAATCAAATTAACGATCAAATTACAGATCTCAATAAACAGTTAGAAAACGAAAATGATAAAATTAAAACCTACAGTGCTAAATCAACAGCTGTTGATGATGACATTTTCAAGTTAAAAGTAGATAACAGTCAAAAGAAAGATATTATAACGTTTAAATTTGTAGCTGATCAATTTAATACAACGATTCAAAATGTAGTAAAATGGTTTATTGTAGTGCTTATTACTGTATTTGATCCGCTCGCTGTCGTATTATTATTGGCGTATAATATAAGTACAAATAAGGTTTATTCAGAGGATGTCAAAAAACAAGAAAAATCTACAGACGAGTCCAACGATAAACCAACACATTCAACAGTTGATCGTATAGTAGAAAAGCCTGTTGAGGTTGAAAAAATAGTTGATCGTATAGTAGAAAAGCCTGTTGAGGTTGAAAAAATAGTTGATCGTATAGTAGAAAAGCCTGTTGAGGTTGAAAAAATAGTTGATCGTATAGTGGAAAATCGTTCTAAAAAATCAACTGGAGTAAGAGGTATGTTTAGTTTTTGAAATAAAAAATAATTTTTATCTATTTCACTATATATGTACATATACGTATGGAAGAAAAAGAAATTTTTGAATTATATAGGAATCTTAAACGTGGATTTGATACATCTAATTGGGACTTGATACAAGAGTCTATGGATTATTTATCTGAGTATATAGAATTAAATGACGACGATGAAACTTTTGACGAATTAAAACAATGATATATGTTATACTTACCGTACTACTTACATCACTGATATTAAATATTTTTCTATTAGTGGCTCTTAAAAAGTCATTTGTACAAATAGATACACTGGAGGCATGGTTATTAGAATTTAAATTACTTGTAAAAAATACATATAATAAATTGAAATTTGTTGATGATCGGTGTATATTTGAGAAAGACGATGATGTTGGCTTTTTGTTTACAGATTTGCTAAATATCATAAAACTAACAAATAAAAGAATTCAAACTGATGATAATGATAAATCAACCGACATTGATGAAAAAAACAAAAATAAACCATTCTAAAAAAATAAAGAAGATTATGGTTCTTAAAGACGGTGTTAATAAAAAAGATAAAACGGCCATTCAGATGGTTAAATTAGTTAAAAAACCTAAGAATGATATTGATATTATTGTTCTGAACGCAGAGAAAAAGACCACATCGAAATCAAAAAATATTTCTAATATTGAAGTGCCACGTAGTATTCAAACACAAAATATTATTAAAAGTAATGATAATGAAGAGTCTCAATTCGATGTAAATGGTGAAAGAAAAAAAAGACGTGGGAGAAACAAAAAAGATAAAATTTATTTTAGTAAAAAAACAGAAGATGCTATCATAGAATATAATAATGAAGAAGATGATACAAGAAGAAATGAAATCTATGAAACAAAGATAAAGTTTAGTTTTGACAAATTAGTGGAAAATATATTTAACACATTTAAATTTACTTATTTTGATAATAGTCCTCAGGAAATTCAAAAAGAAACAGTATCACATTTGGTAACTAATATACATAAATTTCAAGCAGGTAAAGGCAAAGCATTTAGTTATTTTAGTATAGTAGCTAAGAATTATTTAATATTCCACAATAACAATAACTATAAAAGATTCAATCAACACGTAGATATAAGCGATACTCCAAGTGAATCTTCTGTCTGTTTACAAACTGAAGACGCACATCATAAAGATGTTCAGACACAAGAATTCATGAAACTCATGGTAAATTATTGGGAGTGTAATATTACAAAAATATTTAATAAGCAGAAAGATTTAAATATCGCATACGCCGTTATTGAATTATTTAGAAATTGTGAAAGAATTGAGAATTTTAATAAGAAAACATTGTATCTTTATATTAGAGAACTCAGTAACTGTAAAACACAACAAATTACAAAAGTAATTAATAAAATGAAGAGTTATCAAAATATTGTGATGAGAAATTATAGTCATAGAGGAACATTATAATATCTAAATCGATAATAAAACCACTCTATTTTGAGTGGTTTTTCTATTTATAGGTATATGGACTTAAATTTTGAAATTTACAAAGGAAAGCATTTTTCCGGTCTTTGTAAAGATATAGTGAAAAATTCAGAAAACAAGAAAGATCAAATTGATATATTGATCTCTGAATTACGCACTTTAATTAAAACAGTTAATGATGCTGTGATTATTGTTCCACTCATTAAAGACTACTACGATGTTGGTATTAAAAACGACGAACAATTGGTTAAATTAGCAGCTGTAGTACAACGATTGGTCGCTAAAGGTGAAGCAAGTGGGGAAGGTCCATCTATGATGCTCAGTGAAGATGAAAGAAAACAATTGATGGAAGAAGTCATAACAATCAGCAAAGGTAATCAATAATGAGCACAAACGTATCTACTATAGCTAGACTTTTAAATCCATCTACGTCAACTGTTTTAAACACATCTAATAACAATATAGATACTAATTTCTTAAAATTAGCAGTTGTTGTAGATATTATTTTAGACGATAAACATCCTTTTTTTGGAAAAACAACAGCCGATAAAAATTCACAACCTCCTCCAACTGTAAGATATCAACAAATACCGGTAAATTACAATAATACAATACCACTTGCGACAGATACTGATTTTAGTTATATTGGCCGAGTTAAAATTCGTATTTTAAGCGAAGAAAAACAAACGTCGTATGATAAGTTGCCATGGGCAATTTCATTGGATAATACCATCACACAATTTCCATTATTAAATGAAAAAGTTTTGGTTTTAAAAATAGGGGAGAATTATTATTACACGAAGCCATTTAATCGTTTGAATTTTCTAGGAACAAATGGAGAGTTTATAACTGAAAAATCAAGCAGCGATGATGGAAAAAGCGCAATTGCATACTTACAATCTAAAAATTGTAAAAGTTACGTAAGTCATCCAATATTTATAAATCAAAATCAAACGGGATATTTTGGTAACTACTTTATATGCAACCCATTCATACGCAGTGTTCGTCAATTTGAGGGCGATACTATAATTGAAAGTAGATTTGGCCAATCTATAAGATTTAGTGCTTATGATGATAATCGTTCCAATGATAAAGGAGCATATGCATCTTATGCTTTAAATGGAAATCTATTCAAAGAGTCAATCGGAAGTGGATATGGAAATCCCAAACTAACTATACGAAATCGTCAACGTAATATTGCGCAAAAAACTACACAACAATTACATCCTAAACTTCCGCCGATACCTCCTATAACTGATAAAGAAAAGAATTATGGTGGTCAGATAGATGAAGATATTAATAATGATGGAAGTACTATACAAATAACAAGTGGATATACAGTAAGTGCATGGCAAACCACTGTATATAAAAGTATATTTGGAATAAACGGTGAAAATAAATCAACTGAAGAACAATCTAGATTCAATCCAAAAGGTTCTACGCAATTTAAATTTCCAACATTAACAGGTGATCAGATTGTTATTAATAGTGACCGCTTAATATTGAGTAGCAGATTTGCAGAAACTTTTCATTTTAGTAAAAAACGTTATGCTGTTGCTACAGATAGTGAATATACAGTTGATGCTAATGATCAAGTTGTTATAACCACTAATAATACAGCAACTATAAATG
>Ga0209297_1001307_pt1 | contig 14486 bp, 3 predicted proteins | sample S_130805_MF_Meta_FD_187322 | JGI IMG/M metagenome (GOLD analysis project Ga0209297, IMG submission 187322) | Freshwater microbial communities from Lake Simoncouche, Canada to study carbon cycling - S_130805_MF_MetaG (SPAdes) (version 2) | ecosystem: Environmental > Aquatic > Freshwater > Lake ... | reverse complement strand
GGCAGTATCAACACAAGAGTTCCATAATGAGAATTTAAGTATTAGCGATATGTTATCCATAGATATATCACAAATAAACTATACGTTTTATGGTGCTGTAAAAAAACTCATAGAAATAGATAATAATAAGGAGATGCGTATCAAGATGATAGAATGTCTGGCGAGCAACTTGAATATTAGTGAATTAAGCAATATCGTAGTTGATACTAGTAATATCGTAGTGGATACCAGTAATATCGTAGTGGATACTAGTAATATCGTAGTGGATACTAGTAATATCGTAGTGGATACCAGTAATATCGTAGTGGATACCAGCAATATCGTAGTGGATACCAGTAATATCGTAGTGGATACCAGCAATATAGTAGTAGATACAAGTAATATATCAAACTAACAAACCTGCTAACTACTTTTTTTCTAATAATAATAATGTAAATATATATTATAACATGATTATTACTACTTATAGCAATATTGATTTAATTCAAGGTGTTATCGCATATGGTAATGTTGCGGAAGGTATAACGGATTGGCGCATTACGAACACGCCAACCGGTATTTTAAATATTTTAAATAGTACTTCTATTATTAAACCAGAAGGAGGAACGTATGAGATTGGAGAGATTACAAATTCGTCTGATAGATATATGATATTAAAAGAAGGAACTTCTACTTTTACAGTTCCATCGGGTGGTATAGTATGTGATATATTAATAGTAGGAGGTGGAGGTGGTGGATCCGCAGGAGGAGGCGGTGCAGGTGGATATGTTTATTTAACTAATATTAGTTTAAGTTCAGGAACTTCTTATACAGCAACTGTTGGTAATGGTGGGACAGGTGCTACACTTAGTACGAATGGAAATCAAGGTGGGAATTCTTCATTTATTGGCGGTTCATTAAGTTATACTGCGTTTGGTGGAGGTGGCGGTGGTGGAAATAATAATTTAGCACCAGCACATACAGCAGGACAAGTCGGTTCATATGGAGGGAACGGACACGACCAAACTACAACACAGACATTTACATCAACGCAAGGTAATAGAGGAGGAAGAGCTATTGTAGGTGCTTCTGGTAGTGGTGGAGGTGGTGGAGGGGGTGGTGCAATTGGTGGTGATGCTGTATATGTATCCGGTCTTTTTACGGATGCAGGGAGGACAGCACAATATAATAAAGGAGGTCTAGGTGGTAATGGGATAGCAAATACTATAACAGGAACATCTATTTTCTATGCTGGCGGAGGAACAGCAGGTGCTAATACTAATTTTGATGCTGATACAAGCACCCAAACAGCACCATTAGGAGGTGGTGGTATAGGAGCGAGAGCAAATAACGCGAATGGAGGTAATGGAACAGATGGTTTAGGAGGTGGTGGTGGTGGTGGAGACTGGGAACGAACAGCTGGAACAAAAGGCGGTTCAGGTATTATTATTATAAGATATTATACAACAAACCTCTCTATCATAGACAACGGTAATGTAGGAATAGGGACGACCCCGATAAGTGCTTCTTCTAAGTTAGAGGTATTTGGAGATGTTAATACTAGTGGTATTTACAGAAAAAATAATAGGGATATTGTTGGTGATACTAGCAATTACGTTCTAACAACAAGCAATCTATTAGTTCAACGAATAATATCGGAGGTAGGGCATGGAAGTAATTATGTTAGTCGTATAGCAACGCAATTAAATACTCGTATAGATAATACGAGCAATTATGTAGCAAGCGCCGCTTTATCTGGAGGTGGCGGTGGCGGTGGCGGTGGTGGTGGCGGTGGAGGCGTTAGCAGTCAATGGACGAATGTATCATCAGGGATACATTATTCATCCCTTGCGATCACTTCGTCTCCGTCAGCAACAACCACAAGTGCTAGTGGAGATTATACCTATATGGTTTTTACATATACTACAGAAACCGCAGGGGCGGGAACAGGACAAAGTCAATATAATATTACAGTGCCTACTGGAGGAGTGATATGTGATATATTGGTGGTTGGAGGCGGTGGAAGTGGTGGAACCTTTATAGGTGGTGGCGGTGGTGGAGGAGGTGTATTATATATACAGAATGCTAGTATATCTGCTGGTTCCTATAATATATTTGTTGGTAATGGTGGTAATCGTTTATCTGGTAGTACTGCTCCTACAATAGCAAATAATAATGGTAAAAGTAGTAAAGCATTTGGAATAGAAGTATTTGGCGGTGGTTATGGAGGAAGTGGAATGTGGGCTTACCCACCTGACTATATTGCTAATAATGGTGCTAATGGTGGAAGTGGTGGTGCTGGAGGTTCATACAATTCAGGACGTGCGACTACTGTTGGTGGAAATAGAATATTACCATCTTATACTAATAATGTGTTAGTAAATGGTTCATATACCTATTATGGTGGATCAGGTGGTGATGGAAAAGTTATTGGATTTCAAGGCGGAGGTAGTGGAGGAGGTGGCGCTGGCGGTATTAAACCAACAAGTACATTGTCAAGTTATGATGGTGCGGATGGTGTGGCTATTAATATAACAGGGGTGAACTATTTTTGGGGAGGAGGAGGAGGTGGTTGTATTCAAGATAATTTAAAAGCAGGTAATGGAGGTAAAGGTGGTGGCGGCGGTGGAAGTGGTGGTAATTATGCTGGTGATAGCGTAGGTATTGGTGGAATAGGCGGTATAACATTAGGACAAGACGGAGATTTAAATGGTGATGGAATTCCAACAGCAGGTGATGGAGGAGCCGGAACAGGCGGAGGTGGTGGAGCAACGGCAAGTGTTGAAACATCACCGCTTCCTGTTTCAGGTGCTGGAGGTTCCGGGATCGTCATCTTAAGATTTCTATCATCTACTAGGAACGTGGGTATAGGAACCACAAATCCAACAAGCGAATTGCACGTATATGATGATACGACTATCAATACGAAGCTGACAGTTCAAAATAATTATATAGATCCCGTTGTTATATCTCCGGATACAATCGGATATACAGTTGCCGAAACATTAGAAAGTAATAAATTTTATAGAACACTTACATTTAACTATTTTCCAAATTATCCACAAGATCCTCCAAATACTGTTTTACTTGCGTGGTATAGATTTAATGGTGATGGTCTTGATTATAATCCTTATGCCACTAAATATAATTTAATAGCTAATTCTGGAACTCCAACATATTCGTCGGGAACAACAGCAGATAGTTTTTTCCAAGGTAGGAGGTATATAAATACCGGAGCAGGTTCTTTAAAGGTATCTGGATTGTCATTAAACTCAAGGGCATTTAGTATTGCGTTGTGGATGAGGACAAAAAACACTGCGGAAACATTCTTTATTGGACAATCAACATCCGCGGGAACAAATATATCATTGCATATTGGGCAACGTGGAAATAATGCTTATACATTGGGTTTTTTTGGGAATGATCTTGAATGCGGAGCAGGAGTTTCAGGGAATCCTACAACATACCCCGGTGATGTGAATACATGGGTTCATATAGTTTATGTTGTATTACCAAATTATAACAGAAGAATATATAGAAACGGTGTTTTAATATCAACTGACAGTAATACAAGTGCGTTTTCAGGTTCAGGAGATTTAAGAATAGGCGCAAATTATAATACTAACGCAAGTCAAAATGTAGATATAAACGACTTTCGCATATATAACAACGGTTTAACAGCGAACGAAGTAGCAACACTATATGCTTCTTATAACACACTTGTAATTACTGACAATTATTCTTTAAACTTTAAAAGTTCCACGGCATTACTAGTGAATGGCACATCTAAAACGGTTAACGGTGCTTATACATTATCTATGGGGCATATTAACTCTTCTATGCTTCCTGCGAGTGGTCAATCTGACATTCCTTTAGCATCTACAGCATTAACAACTCTTCCTATCAAATATGAATACAATACGGGACTTACGCTACCAGCACTTATAACCGTATCAGGCGCGACTTCATCATTTATAGGAACTACTGAAAGAGTTATATCTTTCACCTATACGAGTAATACATTAGGATTAACAGGACAAACACAGTATTCATTTACGCCGGTAGAAGATCTTTGGTGTGATATATTAGTTGTAGGAGGTGGAGGTGGTGGCGGAAGATTTGGCGGTGGAGGTGGTGGAGGCGGGGTTTTATTTAGTGCCAATTTAAAAATAAATGCGGGAAGCAGTGTGATAGTCAAGGTAGGAGATGGAGGAGCTGGAGCAGCAGTTTTTGATAATGGTGTTAATGGCGTTAATGGATATAATAGTTCAATTATAATAAATTCGATTGAATATATTGCTCTTGGAGGAGGAGGTGGAGGGACAAAAACAACTGGTTATGGACTAGCAGGAAATGCTGGAGGAAGTGGCGGAGGCGGTTCGCACGCAAATGCCAATCCAAGAGGATTAGGTGGCATAAGTAATAAGAATAATTATGTGAACTTTCAATCATTCGGTAATAGTGGAGGGATTGGAAGACTTGGTATTACAGGATCCGAACCAACATATTCATCTGGTGGTGGTGGAGGAGCTGGAAGTAAAGGAGGTGATTTTTCGAATACAACTGGTGGCGGTAACGGAGGACAAGGAAAAGACTTTATATCCTATTTCGGGACAAATGTAGGGCATTATGGATTTTTTGCTGGTGGTGGCGGTGGTAACACATATATTAATGCTGGTAATCGCGGATATGGTAATGGAGGTTTAGGATTATATGGAGGTGGAGGAAGTGGAGGGTTTGATGGGACACTAGAATATTCTGCGGATAATGGTTTAATAAATACGGGAGGTGGAGGTGGCGGTGGTAAATTTGATGGGACAACAAGCGGAAGTGAATCAGGAGGCAAAGGAGGATCCGGGTATGTCATCATAAGATATCGGAAAAATACAACGCAATCATCTTCTCTTGAATTGGTCACAACATCATCTATTAATATTACAGAACCAACGACAACGCTGGATAGGATTAGCAAAAATACGGGAATGACCGGATGGGTTCAAATAAAACATCTACCAGGTGGTGCGGAAACCGGTAATAGAACTTGGTTTTCTGGAAATACATTTAGCGGGAGCACAGTGAATAATTATACGGTTGGTAGTCCAAGTAATAACGCTGCGGAATGGTCAATTCCATTTGATAGCGCAAGTGCTCAATTTTATTTATTTTATGAAAACACAAATGATTTTAACGGCGAATGGAATGACCGTTGGATTGTTATGAAAAAATCAGATATGGTAGCGATTGATTCTCCAAACTGGAGACCATTTTATAAAGCATCCAGTTATCCGAATGGAAAGACAGAAGGACTTCAATATAATCGGGTTAATGCTGGTAATGAACAAGATCCTAATATAGGATTAGGGCACGAACATACAAGAGTAGATGGGGTGGCGACTACAAGCAGTCCTTATAAATATTGGAATGCTATATATATTGAGAACTCTGCGACGGGTTGGAGTGGAGCTCCGCCCGCTGAGGTGAATGTATATGTTAAATTTACGGCAGACATACCGATCGTAAATATACCGAGGGAACTAACAAATTATAATTATAAATATATGTCATTTACACATAGTGGAAGCGCGGAATTACAAACAACATATACTGTAAATTTCGCTGAGAATACGCTATGTGATATTTTGGTGGTTGGTGGTGGCGGAGGTGGTGGTGCTAGTGTTGGAGGTGGTGGTGGTGCTGGAGGTGTAGCATATTATAAAAACATTATATTAAACGGAACTTATACTGTTAAAGTGGGTAATGGAGGGAAACCTACATCATCAACCACAGCAAATACTAATATAGATTGTGTTAGTAATGGTAGTTCATCATCATTAAGTTTAAACAATAGTATTATCTATGAGGCAAAAGGAGGCGGAGGAGGCGGTTCAAGAATAGGAGATCCACCGAATACAATTGATGGATGGACGCACGTTGACGGTGGTTTTAATGGCGGAAGCGGTGGTGGTGGGTCTTTGTTAGGTGGTGGAACTACAACGGTTGCTGGTAGTTCAACGCAAGGGACTACGTATTTCAACGGGACTTCGTATGTATCTGGGGGTAATGCTGGTTCGGTTGGAGTAAATTCTTGGAAAGCAGGTGGAGGTGGTGGTGCTGGCGGAGCAGGAAGTGGTATTAATGGTGGTTCTGGAATTCTCAATGATATAACTGGAGCACCGTTATTTTATGCCGCGGGAGGAGGAGCGGGAGTATTAGGAACTGATGCGGCTGGCATAGGTGGTAGTGGAATAGCTGGAAATGGTTCAAGAGCAAATGGGGCATCCGCGCCAACAATCGCCAGTGTATTAAATGGAACAAATGGTACTGGAAGTGGAGGTGGTGGAGGTGGTTATGATTATTCTTATTTACAAGGCAATAATCTTCACAACTCAGATGGTGGCGGAAGAGGTGGATCAGGTATCGTCATCATACGATACAAGAGTACAAGAATAGGGAATCAAGGATACAGTATAGGAAATTATAATGGAGATTTTAAGATTGTATCAACAACTTCATCGCCTAATTCGGCAATTACAACCAATACAGACTACTTAAGGATAACAAGAGACGGATCATCTATCTATAACCCTACAGGAACTCCATCGTGGTCAACAGTGTCGGATAGAAGGATCAAGGAGAATGTAGAGAAGGCGTCGTATGACAAGTGTTATGAAAGTATAGATAAATTAGAGTTGTATAGATTTAGTTATATAAAGGAATTACATAATATTAACAAGGATCTTAAGCAACTTGGGTATATCGCTCAGGAAGTCAAAGAAATCTTTCCAAAAGCGGTATCTTCACAAGAGTTCCATAATGAAGAACTAAGTATTACGGACATGTTATCGATAGATATAACACAAATAAACTATTCATTACACGGTGCTATTAAAAAACTTATAGAGATGTATGATGATATAGATAAAAAAATAAGTATATTAGAAAATAAATATAATAGTAATACTAGTAATATCGTAATGGATAATAGTAATATCGTAATGGATACTAGTAATATCGTTGTGGATACTAGTAATATCGTAATGGATACTAGTAATATCGTAATGGATACTAGTAATATCGTAATGGATAATAGTAATATCGTTCTAGATACTAGTAATATTGTGCTGGATACTAGTAATATCGTAATGGATACTAGTAATATATCAAACTAACTAACCTTCTAACTACTTTATTTTTCTAATAATAATAATGTAAATATATATTATAACATGATTATTACTACTCATAGCAATATTGATTTAATTCAAGGTGTTATCGCATATGGTAATGCCACCGAAGGTATCATTGATTGGCGTATTACGAATACGTCAAATGGTGTTTTAAATATTTTAAATAGTAGTTCGGTAACCGCAAATCTTTCTATAATTGACAATGGCAACATAGGAATCGGAACAAATCCTATAAATGCTTCATCAAAGCTAGAGATAATTGGAGATGTAAATACTAGTGGTATTTACAAAAAAAATAATAGGGATATTATTAGCGATACTAGTAATTATGTGTTAAGAACAAGCAACGCATTAGTTCCGCAAATAATAACAGAGGTAGGGTATAGTAGTAATTATGTCAGTCGTATAACTACTCAATTAAATACAATTATAGACGATACAAGCAATTATGTAGCAAGAAGCACATTTATTGCTAATAATGTTATAAGTAGTAGTCAATGGACGTCTGTATCATCAGGAATACATTATACTCCTACACCGTCTCTTGCGATCACTTCATCACCATCAGCAACAAATGTAGGCACTGTAGGAACAGCTGTGCCTACCGGAGATTATACATATATGGTTTTTACATATACAACAGAAACAGCAGGGGCGGGAACGGGACAAAGTCTATATACTATTTCTGTGCCTGTTGGAAGTGTAGTTTGTGATATATTGGTAGTTGGTGGTGGTGGTGGAGGAAGTGGAGGACACGGCGGAGGCGGAGGTGCTGGACAATTAGTGTTTATCAAAGATGCTATTTTAAATCAAAATACTACTATTAAAGTTGGACGAGGAGGGATAGGAGGTAGAAGTACCGAACTTGCGAATTCTTATCCAGCGAGTAAAGGTTTTAATAGCACCTTCGGCAGTATAACAGCAGAAGCAGGTGGAACAAACACCAGTGTTTCTACAGATAAAAATGGAGGCAGTGGTGCTGGAGGAGATTTCTGGACAAACGATGGAGGCACAGGAGGGTTTGGAGTGAAAGATAATAACGTTGATACCTTTGCGTCTGGAATAGTTTATAGTAGGGGGAATGATGGTGGAAATATTAATGGTAGTACAGGAGGAGGTGGTGGTGGTGCTGGCGCTGCTGCGAATTTAAATGTTGGAGGTGATGGTCTTTCAGGAATTCCTGAAATAAATTATGATTTTATACAAAACTTCGGTTCATCAGTAGGAGAGTATTTTTCAAGTGAAAACAAAGTGTATTTTGCGGGTGGTGGAGGAGGAGGAGCAACTGCTTCTATAGCGGGTAAAGGTGGAGGTGGGATCGGTGGAATCCTGGGAGGAGGAGTTGTAGCACCTTCTGGATTACCGAATACAGGTGGTGGTGGTGGAGGTGGCGGAGGAGGTTCAGGGACTGGTGGTAATGGCGGTTCAGGCGTCGTCATCATAAGATTTCTATCATCAACAAGGAATGTGGGTATAGGAACTACAAATCCAACAAGCGAATTGCACGTATATGATGATACGACGACTAATACAAAACTAACGGTTCAAAATAATTTTACCGAACCTATAGTTATATCTCCAAATACAATGGGGTATACAGTCGCAGAATCATTAGAAAGTGATAAATATTATAGAACCGTATCTTTCAATTATTTTCCAAATTATCCAGAAGACCCGCCAAATACTTCTTTGCTTGCGTGGTATAGATTTGATGGCGATGGGTTAGATTATAATCCTTATGCGACCAAGTATAATTTAGTAGCAGGAACAGGAACGGCACCTACATATCCAAGTAATGATTTTTTCCAAGGTAGAAAATTTTTAAGCACATCATCAGGGACGATAAAGAACTCTGTTATTTCTTTAAAACAAAGGGCGCTAAGTGTTTCAGTATGGATTAGAAATAAAACATTAGCAGCGAACCAGTTCTTTCTTTCACAATGTCAATCAACCGCTACAAATTTAGCGGTTCAATTCGGTCATAACGGAAATGGCGGATATATGTTGAGTGTTTGGAATGCTGACTTAACTGCGGGTATGGGAACGGGAACAAAAACAACTTACCCAGAAGATGTAAATGTATGGGTTCATTTGGTTTATGTGATTGAATCAAATTATAATAAGAAAATTTATAGAAATGGTGTTTTAATTGCTTTTGATACGAATACGAATGCTTTTAGTGGAACTGCTGATTTAATTGTAGGTGCTACAATATCAACAATTTATGTGAATGCGGATTTAAGCGACTTACGCATATACGGATGTGGTTTAACTGCAACCGAAGTTGCCACGTTATATGCTTCTTATAACAACCTTGTGATAACTGATAATTATTCTTTAAATTTCAAAAGTTCCACAGCATTAGTAGTGAATGGAACACCAAAAACAGTAAATGGTGAATATATAGTTTCTATGGGACATATTAACGCATCAATACTTCCCGCTGGAGGACAATCAGACATCCCTTTAGCATCTACGGCATTAACAACACTCCCGATCAAATATGAATATAACAATACAGGACTTACGTTACCGACTTTAATAACAGTAGCGGGAGCTACTTCGTCATTTATAGGAACTACAGAACGAGGCATATCTTTCACTTATACGAGTGACAGTCCAGGATTAACAGGACAAACGCAGTATACTTTTACAGCGGTAGAAGATATTTGGTGTGATATTATGGTTGTAGGAGGAGGTGGTGGTGGTGGTAAATTTGGCGGAGGTGGTGGAGGGGGGGGAGTTTTATTAGGCACTAATTTAAAAATAATTGCGGGTAGCCCTGTGATTGTTAAAGTAGGGGATGGAGGTGCAGGTGCTACGGTTGCTGATGGTGGTATTAATGGAATAAATGGGTATAATAGTTCAATTACAATAAATTCTATAGAATACATTGCGGTTGGTGGTGGTGGCGGAGGATCGCGAGGTGGATCACCAAATTATATAGGTACGAATGGGACAGCTGGAGGAAGTGGGGGTGGGGGTGGTATTACATATACAGGGACACAAGCATCTTTAGGAGGAGTAAGTAATAAAAACAATTATATAAATTTTCAATCCTTCGGTAATGATGGCGGTAAAGGGATACCCGGAATTCCAAGTGTTCAACCGATGCAATCAGCTGGTGGAGGCGGGGGTGCTGGAAGTAAAGGAAAAGATTTCTCATATATAACTGGTGGTGGCGATGGAGGGCGAGGGAAAGATTTTATATCTTATTTTGGGACAAATGTAGGGCATTATGGATTTTTTGCTGGTGGTGGAGGGGGTAATACTTATGCGGATGCTGGAAACCGCGGATATGGTAATGGAGGGTTAGGGTTATATGGAGGTGGTGGGAATGGTGGATATGACGGGGTGCTTGAATATTCGGCGGATAATGGTTTGTCACATACAGGAGGAGGTGGTGGTGGTAGTAAATTTGATGGTACATCAAGTGGAAGTTTAACAGGAGGCAAAGGTGGTTCTGGATATGTGATCATAAGATATCGGAGATATCAAAAGCAATCATCTTCTCTTGAATTAGTTACAGTAAAACAAATACCGAATGAGATTATCGTTTCAGGAACTACTTCAACGACTATAGGATCTACGGACAGATGTATTATATTTCCATATACAAGTGATACTACAGGGTCAGGGCAAACACAATATACTTTTACAACAACGGAACAATTAAACTGTGATATATTGATGGTAGCAGGTGGTGGTGCGGGTGGCAAAGATACTGGTGGGGGAGGAGGAGGAGGAGCTGTGTTATATGGGAAAAGTATAAATATACCTATAGGGACTTATACTATTAAAGTAGGGAAGGGTGCGATTGCTGGAGATGTAAGAGGTAAAACTACAGAAGGGTTTGGTGCCACATTATTAGGAGGTGGAAGTGGTACGAATACAACTTGGGGTGATGGAACAACAGTTATTTTAGCAAATTCAGGAGGGAGTGGTGCTGGAGGGCATTCAGCATATTCATCATCTACGAATTATGCGGGTGGAAGTATAGGAGTATCTGTAAAGGGAACGATGTTAAGTAGTGCTACATTATATTCTGGTAATGTTGGTGGTTCAGGGATAACGCAAGGACCAGTTACGCGACAACCAGTGTCAAGTGGTGGAGGAGGAGGGGCGGGTAGTGCCGGTGATATAGGGACTGATTCTGGAACAAAGAGGGGTTATGGTGGAGCTGGTATTTTTGTAAATATATTAGATCAGGTATATTTATGGGGTGCTGGCGGAGGCGGGGGTGCTTATCAGGCACCGGCAGGTGATGGAGGTTTAGGTGGAGGAGGAAGAGGAGAGACTTATGCTGCTCCTGTTTCTTTTGGAACGAATGGTGATGTTGGTGCGTATGGGTATAGTTATAGTACTAGTCCGATTAATGCTGGTAATGGAACCGGTTCAGGGGGTGGAGGAGCAGCACAAGGGGCGTCGGTAGGAGGGAGTGGAGGATCTGGGATCGTTATAATACGGTATAGGAGAGTTACAGTAAATGCGGGATATAATATAGTAAATGACGGAGGGGAGTTTAAGGTTAAATCTATAATAGATGGGATAGATTACATAAGGATAACGAGGGATGGAGGATCAATCTATAATGGAACGGGAACGCCGGTATGGTCAACGGTATCAGATCGTAGAATAAAGGAGGGTATAGAGGTAGCGTCATATGATAGGTGTTTTGAGAATGTAGGAAATATCGAATTGTATAGGTATAGTTATAAGGAAGGGATGAACGAGTTGAATAGGGATAAAAGACAGTTAGGGTATATAGCGCAGGAGGTGAGAGGGGTCTTGCCGAAGGCGGTGGTGTGTGGAGGTTGCGAAGGGGAAGAAGGGGACGAAGGGATATTGTCAATAGATATAACACAGATCAACTATACATTATATGGTGCTGTGAAGAGATTGATGGAGAAATATAAGGAGAAGAAGGGAAGATTGGAAAGGTTAGAGAGGATGGTGGGAGGGATAGGGTAGGGGGTGGGAAGTTTTAGAAGTTTTAGAAAGTTTTAGAAAGTTTTAGAAAAGTAAAATAGTTTTAGAAAATAAATAAAATAGTAATATCAAGTAATCCTCTATGATCATTCTTAGCATATCCTTAGCATATCTAGGGGAGCTCAACGCTCCTGCCGACTTTTAGGATAGACAATGAATATTCCTATTACCATACCTGGTGTCACAGGTAGAACCCTTAAGATCTCTATAATTATTTTTTAGAAAGTTTTAGAAGTTTGAAACTATTTAGATTTTTAGAAAAGTTTCTAGACTTCAAAAAATTTTTAGAAAAGTAAAATAGTTTTAGAAAATAATAAAAATAAATAAAATAGTAATGTCAAGTAATTCTCTATGATCATTCTTAGCATATCCTTAGCATATCTAGGGGAGCTCAACGCTCCTGCCGACTTTTAGGATAGACAATGAATATTCCTATTACCATACCTGGTGTCACAGGTAGAACCCTTAAGATCTCTATAATTATTTTTTAGAAAGTTTTAGAAGTTTGAAACTATTTAGATTTTTAGAAAAGTTTCTAGACTTCAAAAAATTTTTAGAAAAGTAAAATAGTTTTAGAAAATAATAAAAATAAATAAAATAGTAATGTCAAGTAATTCTCTATGATCATTCTTAGCATATCCTTAGCATATCTAGGGGAGCTCAACGCTCCTGCCGACTTTTAGGATAGACAATGAACATTCCTATTACCATACCTGGTGTCACATGTAGAACCCTTAAGATCTCTATAATTATTTTTTAGAAGTTTAAAACTATTTAGATTTTTAGAAAAGTTTCCAGACTTCAAAAAATTTTTAGAAAAGTAAAATAGTTTTAGAAAATAATAAAATAAATAAAATAGTAATGTCAAGTAATTCACTATGATCATTCTTAGTAATTCATATATTATGAAGGGATAGTATCATTATCATTAATGAGGAGTGAGTATTTAATGCTTTCTTCTACGGAATGCCCGACGGCGTCGGCGATATTTTTACGTTCAATAAAGGAAGCGCCGGTGTTATTAATAGTAGTGAGATACATTCTTCTTAGGTCTAATGCGGTTATTTTTTTAGAATAAATTTTGGTCATAAGGGAAGAGAATTTAAGGGATAAAGCGGGTGCGGAGTAATATTTACCAAGAAGGAAGCCTTGTTTAGGGAGTAAAGGGGTAATTTCAGGAGGGAATAGGATAGTGAAGCTTTTTTTATTTTTAGTATTGGTATCTTTAATATACATATATTGGTCATCGAAGTAGTTAGCGTCAGAGACGCCATAAGTCATAGAGCGGTAGTCGTCGAGTCTTCTCGTGGGAAGGATGGTCATAAGTAGATATAGTAATACATCTTGATTATTGGATAATTTAGATATATTTTTAAGTATATCTTGTTTATCGAAACTGATTAGGTCATCTTTGTTGATAACAGTATTATTTCTTCTTATAGTTTGAGCATTTTCTATATTACGCTTAACAGGGACGATAGCTTTAATTAATTTAGTGAACCCGGGTATTTTAGTGAATATTTTACAAATGTTAGGGATAGCATTAAGTTCGTTATTGATAATGAATGTAGTTTTATCATAAAGATATTTGAATTCATTTTGGACTGCTTTTTTATCATAATCGTCACCTTTTATAGCATTAATGATATCTTGAGATAGGGGTAATCCGGTCATTCTAAGATGGAACGCACGAAGTTTGGAAGTGTAAGCGGATACGCTGGTATCTTTTAAGGTTATTTTCTTAGCTTTTTTAGGTTTATATTTCAAAGGTATAGTATCGGTATCAACAACTAGTTCAGGTTTTGAGATGATACAAGGTATAGGTTGGGTAGGATTTTTATTTGCTCTCCATTTGCGTTGATATTCATTTTTTTTAATGCGTTTTTGTGCGTCGTCCATAATATATATGGATGAATAAAATGTTATATAAATATCATTTTTTAATCATTATAAAGTAGTAATATATTGGTATCACAATGGTATATACTAAGAGATCTATAGTGTTGGCAAAGTGTTACCCTTTGTATATCTTGGGATGCTAAACGCATCTGCCGACTTTTAGGTATATTTTTAGTAATATATTGTTATCATAATGGTATATACTTGGAGTTCTATAGTGTTGGCAAAGTGATACCCTTTGTATATCTTGGGATGCTAAACGCATCTGCCGACTTTTAGGTATATTTTAGTAATATAATGTTATCACAATGGTATATACTAAGAGATCTATAGTGTTGACAAAGTGATACCCTTGTATATCTTGGGATGCTAAACGCATCTGCCGACTTTTAGGTATATTTTAGTAATATAATGTTATCACAATGGTATATA
>Ga0209297_1001305_pt1 | contig 14502 bp, 10 predicted proteins | sample S_130805_MF_Meta_FD_187322 | JGI IMG/M metagenome (GOLD analysis project Ga0209297, IMG submission 187322) | Freshwater microbial communities from Lake Simoncouche, Canada to study carbon cycling - S_130805_MF_MetaG (SPAdes) (version 2) | ecosystem: Environmental > Aquatic > Freshwater > Lake ... | reverse complement strand
GCTGATGTAGCGAGTTATTATACGGAATTATTGGCGCTTGATAATGAATTGGCGCTGGTGCAACAAACCATTACAAAACAGCAAGAGGCTTTAGAGGTTATTCAACTTCAAAAAGAAGTCGGTCGAGCAAATGAATTGGCTGTACAGCAATTCCACGCTCAATTACTCAATACCAAAATATTAGAAAAAAATATTCAGCAACAAGTTATAGAAGTTGAGAATAAAATTAATTTTTTACTTGGAAGTTACCCTAAGCCAATTAAACGCAATAAAGACGTTTTTGCACATGAACTTCCTGCGCAAATTGCATCCGGCTTCCCTTCTCAATTATTAGCCAATCGCCCCGATATTCGGGAGGCAGAGTTTAAAATTCAAGCCACTCAATTTGATTTACAAGCAGCAAAAGTCGCTTTCTATCCTAATTTTACTATTACGGCGAGTCTTGGATTTCAAGCGTTTAATCCTGAGTTTTTATTTTCTTCTCCAGCTTCGATTGCTTACTCGGTCTTTGGTACATTGGTAGCCCCTATTATCAATATGAACGCATTAAAAGCACAATTTAATACCGCGCAAGCAAATCAATTAACAGCTATGTATCATTACCAGAAAACCGTTTTGAATGCGTATGTCGAGGTAGCCAATCAGTTGGTGGCTATTGAAAATCTTCAACAGGTTAATTTGCTTAAAACTCAACAGAATGTACTGTTAAAAAAATCTGTAGAAACATCGGGTGAGCTTTATAAAACAGCACGAGCCACTTACTTGGAAGTGCTACTAGCACAACAAAACGCCTTGCAGTCCAATATCGAATTAATTGGGGTTATCAAGCAACAACGTTTATCAGCAATCAACATTTACAAAGCATTGGGCGGGGGGTGGAAATAAAAAATCACAAACAATTGAGCAACTTGAAAAACGGCTGAAAGTGAGTTTATTTATGGCCAGATTGGCCAAGAAAAAAGAAAAACACCCGCTCTGAAATGATAAAATAGAATTGTAAAATAACCGTTATTATCAATAATATGAGAGTGCTACGAGAAACCTTATCACAAACATGGCTGAGTATTCAAATCAGTTTATTGCCTTGGTTATCGTAAGAGTTAGGGCCACTAACCAATAAGCAACAAGAATTGGTGGCCATATTTGAGAGACACCAAGTTATTCACGACAATTAACCCGTGAGTGAACACCATTTTAAAAAAATCATGGCTTAGCATGGGTTAATTCCAACATACCCTTTTAAAACACAATAATTTTACAAGAGCATCTTAATAACATCCCAATTTCACCCGATTCAAGAAGCTCTTCCAAATTTTCAGTTTGCGATAACACATAAAGCAAATACCAATCTTTAGGTAATTGTTCTTTATAATTTTGAAGCACATCACATTGCGCAATACAAACTAATTTATGCACATGACGCAAACCGCGTCTACCAATAAGCTTTGCCACGTGTGTTTTTAGTCGCTTAAAAATATGCTCATCTATATTTTTTTCTCTTTGCGTTCTAACAAGTATATTTCCAATTTCTAAAAATGCCTCATCATCTCGATGACCTGATTTATTGAACACTTGAATATAATGCGTAATTTCATCTATTTCTTGCTGAAAATGTTTAATATAGAATTTATTTTGTATTGCATTGGTCATTTTGTAACTGTTTTAAATCATATTAAATACAAATTTTCATGGCACATTTGTCACGATACATTTTGCCGTTTTGGTAGCAGATAGATTGCCTGCTGTGTCTTTTGCCCATAAATAAAGCGTTTTGCTTCCAGCACTTGTTGTTTGATAGCTCACTGGTTTTTGTGATATCCATTCAACAGAATCATTAGGCAATGCCGAATTTTCGCTTATCAAATACCCTGCAATAGCAATATTGTCCGTAGCGGTTAGTGTGCTAATTGGAATGGTCAATCCATTATTTTTAGCAGGTACAACAAATTTACTCACGACAGGCTTCGTGGAATCAATGGTAATTTTTGAAAAACTCGGCTCAGATATATTTCCTGCCTCATCTTTTGCCCAAGCGTAAAGCATCTTGATTCCTGCACTGCTAAAAGTATAGGATTTAGGTGCTGTAGTCCGCCACAGCGAAGATGTGACTTTAGGAATGGTTTTTGTTTGTGTCAGCATGTAACCAGCTACACCTTTATTATCTTTTACATCAAATGCGGCAATAGGAACGGTCAGTGAATTTATTATTGGTGGCAAACTTAAAGCCGACACGCTTGGAGCGGTTTTATCAAGTGAAAAACTGGCTTGTACTGTTTTATTACTCGTCATTTTTATCTTGCAACTGCTACCAATACAATCACTACGCCATCCATCAAACACAAAATTAACTTCAGGCACGGTAATCAGCTCGATTTCACTGCCTAATGTGAAATTCGCTGCGCAAACCAAACCACAATCAATGCCTAATGGACGACTTATAACCGATCCACTGCCGACTTTTGCTACTGAAAGTTTCGCCGTTTCAGTACCTACAGCGTAATTAAACACGGATTTGCCGCTTACTTTTGTTGCAACTTCATCTTTGGGTAAATAGGTGCGTACATAATCTACGTTGACATTACTGGGTGAAACACTTACTCGCGTGTAACCTGTATTAGAAAATTTATCACCTGATAAATAGGCGTCACTGTTATAGAGTGTGTACAAAGGATCGGCTGGCTCAGGCAGCGTTTGATAAATAACACCATCAAGCTCTTGTTTTACCCAAATATGGTCATGCCCTTGAAAGAATATAGTGACATGATTATCGACCATTAAACTATGAATGGGTTTTACCCAACCTGGGCGATATTTATCAAACGCCCAAGTTCCCTTGTTATCCTTTCCACCCCATTCATAAGAATCCGCTTCTTCAATACCCCCTCGCCCCGTTCCAAGCACGTGATGCGTGAACACAAATTTATATTTTGCAGAACTTGTTTCAAGTGTTTGTTTAAACCATTTATATTGCGTTTCACCTAATGTCACATTCCATAAATCACGACCACCTTTGGGATCATGCGTTGAGCCAAATGCGTTATCCACTGTTTTAGGTGAATGCCAATAGGGATCAATCACGACAAAAAGTGCATCCCCCCAGGTAAACGCATAATAATCATGAAGTAGCCCGATGTTGGGAATTTTTTCACTGTCACCGGTATAAAAATCATCTGGCGCTGGCTGGGAATAAAGAGAATTACGCGCATTCTGTGCCCAAACTGCGACATTATTTGCAGTGCCATCTAAATTCGCCATAGACGCTTGTTCGTGATTTCCGTTCACTAAAAAGACAGGTGATGTTTTTCCAATGAGACCAAAATAAGGGCGCTGCAATAAATAACGCTCTCTCACTTTTGTAGCATTTAATGTCGTGGCATCAAGTGTATCCACACTAAAATCATCACCAATAGCAAAATAAAAATCTGGTTTGTCTAAAGCCGCCGTGTTTAATGTTCGTGTGTAAAGAGCTTCATCGAATTGCTTTTTAGCACGCTCTGGATGTGAATCGCCCTGAATGGCAAAAACAAAAGCACTACCAGGAAGTCGCGCTGTATGGAAAGTATATTCAGTTTGAGGTAAGAAATTGGTTTGCGACGTTTCTTGAAAAACGAGTCGATAATAATGGAGGGTATCATCTTTCAATCCATTTAATGTAACCTCTAAAGGTGTGCCCATTTGCAATGTAAACACATCCGTTTTCTTATCATATTTACCAGATTCAACGCCATATTCAATATAAAACCTACCAGATTGATTGGCAGAAAAGAGATTGGCTTTGATTGTGGTTGTCGTTGGAGAGCCTAAAATTACATTCCCTGAAAATGAATTTTCCGCAAACGTCTGAGATGACATAAAAAACAAACCTAACAACAATGTCGATATTTTTAAACATGGTATTTTTATGAACATATTTTGTATCTCATTAAATTCAATTCTATAACGGAGCTGACACTACACATTTTGCTGTTTTAGCCACTGATACATTGCCTGCGGTATCTTTCACCCACAAATAAAGCGTTTTACTTCCTATGGTCGTCGTTTTATAACTAGCTGGCTTTTCTTGCAACCAATCAACTGAATTAGCATTAGGTAATGTTGCACTTTCACTCACTAAATACCCAGCAATAGCCATATTATCTGAAGCCGTTAATGTGCTAATTGGAATCATCAAGCCATTATTTTTCGCTGGCAGAACAAATTTACTCACCACCGGTTTTGTTCGATCAATAGTAATATTTGCCATACTGGGTGATGAAATATTCCCAGCCTCATCTTTTGCCCATGCGTAGAGAGCTTTCACACCTGAACTGCTGAATGAGTAAGATTTAGGTACTTCGCTAAGCCACTGAGATGACGTCAATGATGGTGTAATTTTTGATTGTGTGAGCATATACCTAGCAACGCCCTTATTATCTAAAGCATCAAAAACAGTAATCGGAATACTCAGTGAGTTCATAATCGAAGGTATCGTAAATTGACGAATAACAGGTGCGGTTTTGTCACTCACACTCACTGTTTTGCTAATTGTCTTACTCACTTTTGCATTGCTGATGGTGAGCGATACTGTATAGATATTTGGCGTAATATAGCGATGCGTTGGATTCTGGATTTGACTGGTTTGTCCATCACCAAAATCCCAAAGCCATTTGGTTGGATTTCCACTACTGTCATCATGAAATACCACCTCTTGCTCTGTATTTGCTGTTGTTGGCGTCACTGTAAAATTCGCCACTAAGGGTGGCAAAATAACGTTACTATCTATTTGCCACGTATCATCAATTTGTGCATTTTGACGCAACGAATTTTCATTACTCGGTATCCATGATCTAACATAATTTGCGACAACATTTTGAGGACTCACTGTCACACGCAAATGCCCCGAACTACTTAAAATAGTGCCTGAATTATAATGATAACTTTTGGCTAAATTTGCACCACTTGAGAAATTCTTCGCACTGGGTTGAGGTACTTCTTGATACACAATGCCATCTAATTCTTGCTTCGCGTAAAGATGATCGTGACCATGAAAAACCGCTGATACGCCATAATGCACCAGCATGTCATGTATTGGCATTGACCAATTAGGTCGATTTTGCACAAAACCTCTCGTTCCATCTGCATTTAAACCGCCCCATTCATAATAAGGAGCCGCTTCAATACCGCCACGCATTTGCCCATCCAACCCACCAACAAGATTATGAATAAACACAAATTTATATTTCGACTGACTCGAGGCTAACGTTTTTTCAAGCCATTGATGCTGCCGATCACCTAACGTTAATGCCCACCCCTCTTTGCCTTTAGTGACCGTATTCCAATAAGGATCAAGAACAACAAAAAGTGCATCACCCCATTGCCATGAATACCATGAAGCGCGATGTCCACAACAAGGTTCAACAAAGGAATCACCGCCATAGAACGAAGTGGGTTCAGGATTGAGAAAATAAGTTTGACGCGCTTTAGCGCCCCATATCGCCACATTTTGAATTGATTGATTGGCCAACCAACCGAGTTCACCATCATGATTGCCATTCACTAAAAACAAGGGCGAAGAATGCGACATGAGACCAAAATTATTTCTTTCATAAGCATAACGCGCATTCACTGACGCCTGATCTAAAGGCATACTAACGGTTGCTGTAAATGCCTGACTGTGTTTTTCAATCATGAAGGTATCGCCGAGATCAATATGAAAATCCGGTTTATCGAGTCGAATATTTCCTAATGTTTGTTGATACTGCGCCAAAATACTATTTTCATCTAAATGCGAATCAGCTTGGATAGTAAAAGTAAATGTACTTCCCGATGGTCGCGCTGTCTGAAACGTGTATTCTTGACTGGTCACACTATTTACTTCTGACGTATTTTGAATACGAAGACGATAGTAATAGCGCGTATTCTCTTTCAAATTGTCGATATTAAAATTTAAAGGTTGACCAGCGCTTAGTGGTAATTCCGACGTTTTTTGTGTGTATTGATTTGGGAGTGTGCCATATTCAATATAAGCATTCCCTTGTTGATTAGCTAATACGTTAAATTTAATGGAGGTAGCCGTGGGTGAGCCAAGTAAAATGCTGCCGTCAAATTCTGCAGCCATCAGCAAACACGGCATTACAAGTAAAACACTTATGCCCCGTAGCGCCTGTTTTGTCATCATAAATCCCCTCTCATTTATTTGCAGCATTAACTAAAAAATTCAAGCTCAAAGCCAAATCAACCAAAATGATTGTATTTTTGACTCATCAATGAATCTTATTATCGGCAACTTTAATGACAAAAAACGGGGAAGAATAATGACAATTTTGTCATTTTATGAAGTATGGGAGAGCGAATTATGAATTTAGCGGCAAATGTATCAAAAAGCTCACAGCACTTTGGTCAGTGGATACGTCAATTTTTCCGTGATGAGCATGAATAATATCTCGGGATAAACTGAGTCCCAATCCCATACCATCAACTTTTCGATTATGTGATGATTCACAGCGATAAAAACGTTCAAATATCAATTCAAGGTCCGCTTCAGCAATCCCTAATGATGAATTACTCACTATGACCTCGATATAATTACTCGTTCGATTTGCTTCAATACGTATCCATCCATTTGGAATGTTGTATTTAATCGCATTACTCAATAAATTATGGAGTACTTGAATCAACAAATCGGCGTCTGCCTTCACCACCAAGTTTTCAGCAACCAATCCATCAATGGTTAAACTTGGTGCTAACATCTGAGCATCTTCAAGTAAATTTGCTAACATGAGAGACAAATCAACATCCTGCTTATTTAAACGCAGTTGCCTTGCATCGGCGAGTGAAAATAATAATAAATTGCGCACGATTGCATCTAATCGCTGTACCTCATCAAGCATCAGTGCCAAATCTTTCTGAATAACCGACCCCATATCAGATTGAAATATTGCCCGTTCAATCTGTCCTTGTAAAATGGTCAGTGGTGTTTTTAACTCATGTGCGGCATCCGCAGAAAATCGTGATGTTTGATGAAAACTGCGCTCTAATCGCTCAAGCATCGAATTAAATATGTCAATAAGTTGTGCAAACTCCTTATCTTTATTTTCCAAATCGATTCGCTGTCCTAACTCTTTCACGGTTAAATGCGACATGGTAGTGGATAGTTTTCGAATGGGGGTTAAAACACATCCTGAAATAAACCAAGCACTTAGACCTAGTAAACCGAGCATCAAAGGAACAGAAAATAAAATGGCGTGATGAAAATCGGCTAACTCCGTATCGATCATTTCCATGTCAACGCCCATAGCCATCTTATCGCCAGTGGGTGTCACTCCAAGTCCCATTCGCCATGGTTTGTGATCAAACTCAACGGTTATCAAAGTCAATGCCACTAATTGACGTTTTTTCTTTTTATGCGGATGACTGTCATTTTGATCGAGGATATCATCATGGTTTTGCGGATCACGCCATGGTAATTGACTTGGATCGACATTTTCTGGCCAATTAGTTGAGCGAAAGAGTTCAATTTGTGTATTTTCAACCCATAGGGCAATTTGATCGGGAATGTATGCCCCCATAGATCGGCTGATATTATTTTGTTGACGTGACCAATGCTCTAAATCACGCCGTTTTGATAATTCACGTTCAATGTGACTTCGAATATCGTTATCTAAGTCTTTCATTTTCTCATCATGAATTCGCCATCCAATAAGGACTATAAAACAAGATAATAAAATGCCTGTTAAGATCGTTATAATTAAAACCAAGCGCACACGAAATGACATTTTCATGGATTCGTGTTGCATTTTTTAAAGCGATAACCTACGCCACGAATACTCTCAATGGGGGATTCATCGTCATTGACTAAACTAATTTTTTTGCGAATACGTTTAATACACACATCAACTACATTCGTATTGGGTGCAAAATCATAGCCCCATACATGCGACATGATTTGCGTGCGGGTGAAAACTCTGCCTGGTGAGCGCATGAGATATTCAATAAGATTGAACTCTCTCCCCGTCAAACCTACGGATTGTTCGCACCAATATACTTCTCGATGAATTCGATCCAGTCTAAAATTTCCCGAAATGATGTTATTTTGTCTATCGCCAGTGACTCGACGCTGCAACGCATGAATACGTGCAATTAACTCTTCCACAAAAAAAGGCTTTGAAAGATAATCATCTGCCCCTAAATTGAGCCCTTCAATTCTATCGCTGAGTTCATTGCGAGCAGTAAGTAGGATTACCGGTGTATTAATTCCTAATTTTCTAAGCGAACCTAATATTGATAAACCGTCTCGTCCCGGCAACATAATATCTAAAACAATGGCACTGTACTCACGTGAACGTGCTTTTTGAAATCCCTCATCGCCATTGTCACAGCAATCGACCACAAAACCTTGCTCACGAAAACCACAGCAAACAAAATCCCTAATTCGCTTTTCATCTTCGATAAGTAATATATTCATAAGCGAAAACGCTAGCTATCTATTGATAACGACCATGACTTACATGCCGCCTAAATGCTTATTCGTCATAAAATCCGCTCGATAGCCAAAATAAGGCACTGAATTGATATTTCCTGCCCATGCACCTTTCAAAAGTACATTCACGGGTGTGTTTTTCGCTTCAATCTTAAATCCATTACTGTTCACATTGTAGGAATCAGGCAGAATCGCCACATGCGCATGATAGTGATAGCCAATACCATCATGGTTATGTCCACCAAAGGCATCTAACGGCTCACTGTATCCTGCCATAGCGGTATCTTTACTTTTTCGATAACTACCAAATAAAGCCACACCGTCATAGCCAAACCCAATTAAAGGGGGATGCGATTTATTCAAATAATCACTATCGTTGTAAAGTGTAATAATGCTTTGCCCCATATTGAACGCATCCGAATGACAATGTGGACCCTCACCTCCTTGACCAACATGACACCCATACGTTGACAGCTCACCCTTCCATTGTGAAGGCATCAACGCATTATTTAATAGTGGAAATATAATAGACCCATCAATTAAAACACCCATTTCGGCAGTACTAGCATAATTGTAATTATCGTAAATTGGGCAAGTTGCAATGGGTGAACTTGGCTCACCGCAGTGAGTATCTGTTACTAAATTAACTACCCAATTATCACTTTTTGGAAGCATTGCATTGTCTGTAATTTTACTAACTTGACCGTAATCCTTCATAGGTATGCGCACAATGAAATACCCTAAATTAGAGTAGCGCGTTACAGGCGTTGTTGAACTTCCTTTACCCAAAAATGGCGGGCCTGGAATATCTAAAAGTCCCTGTGGTGATCCAGGAACGGTATAGGTCACCATAATCATGAAAGGATGAAAACGACCAGCCACATCTTTTTCATTGGTAAAATAGACAAAAGGCACTAACTTTTGCCCTGGCACACCATCCGCCGGTGCAGCACTCGCTAATTTTCCTGCCAGCGCAGCATCTCTAAATGCAGTGTATAAGGCCGGTGCATAACGCAATTTATCCCCTTGGGGTGCAAGGTTGGTTGGAATTGTCGCTAAAAACTGATCGGCTGAGAGTTTAGTTTTTGCGTCACTTCCAGCGGTTTGCACTTGAGGTCGGTAGGTCGTATTAATGCGAGTGTAAAACGCGGCATTACCTGATTCCACTGAGTCAGGACTAACATTAGAAGAATAAGGCGCAGCTGAATTGGATGCGTAAGGTGTATTTGCCGGATTAAATCGACTCGGAATGCCGTAATCATCTGAAGGCGTGTAGAAGTAAAGTTTAGTTGCCAAGGAAGGCTGAGGAACTAATTTATAGACTCCTTTTGAATAACTCACATAATAGCCTGCGCCCTTATTAGCAAAATTCATATCTTCTGTATAAGTGGCTGTATAAGTCACTACCGATTTTCCACGCGCATCTGTCGTCGACTTAGGGTTCAAATGGTATATATAGCGTTTTTCAGCGCGTAACAGATTTGTCGATGAATTAAATGAAAACACGACATAGCCATAAGTGCTGGAAGTTTTACCAAAATTATTTCGAAATTTTAATGTATAACCGTCAGCCTCATCGGCATCTAAAGAATAATTAGAATGAAGATGTGAATCTAAACGATAAAAACCCGAATTATCAGAAGAATTTGCAACCACTTGAATGAGCTTTGAAAAATACGCCCCGTAAGTTGTCGTGGTGGGGATGGTTCCGGATTGGGCAACATAACCTGTCGTAGCATTGTAGGTGCTACCAATCGACAAATAATTAGCAGTGGTGCTCACTTTAGGCGATGTGGAAAGTAAATAGCGTCCACGATTAGTTGTCATACCTTGGCTACTTATCGACAATTTCGGCGAATAACTTTTTGCCAATATATTCGCATAACTTGCTGGTCCATAATACGTATTTTTATCGGTAATCGTCGTGGCTGAATAAACAGGAACACTCAATGCGCCCAAACAAATAACAAGTAATTTACCTTTATTTTTCATATTCATGTCCTAAATTAAATAACGTGACCGCACCCCAAAACTTATACAGTGATTACGGTGATATAGGCTGACCTTTCACTTCGTTTGCTTCTTTAAAAACGTTATATTTTTGTGCAACGTAAAGCGATAATTTTTTGTCTAATTCTAATTGCTCTATTTGTTTTAAAACCGTATCAATATCATCCCACTCTAAAGGATAATCGGTCAATTTGTATTGCCACCAAGCTATTTTATTCAATCTAGCGATAATTTTTGGTGGGAACCGCATTTTAATGACTTTTGCAGGTACACCGCCAACAACAGAATAAGGCGCAACATTTTTAGTCACCACAGCGCCAGCTCCAATCACAGCACCATCACCAATGGTTAAACCCGTTTTTATTTTCACACCCGAACCAATCCACACGTCATTACCAATTATCGTTTTTTGTATAATAGGATATTGCGCCTTTTTAAGGACATTTGCTAATTCATCAAAAATATCACCATAAATTATTGGGCTTGTCGTCAGCATTTTAGTGGGTTGTTGCGTTAAAATATGAACACCATCCCCGATGGAACAATAGCGCCCGATATCTGTATTCAATAACCATGCGCCACTTGCAACATGGGTAAAAGCCCCTATAAAAACATTCAGTAATTCACAATTACCATATATCCGCACATTTTCTTCCATTACTACACTGCCCTGAATTCCCGTATTAAGCGGAACAAGTAATGGTTTATTCATTAATTCCATTATTAGCCATAAAATTAAATACCAACGAATTTGAATGGGAGAAGAATTAAAAACGCCTCTCCCATCACAATTAAAACAGGCTAAACAGCAACCAAAGCTGGATGTGCATGGTGATGAACACCAGTCAATTCAATTTGTGTTGACGTTGCGTCCGCTGTAGCAGTTTGCGAATCTGTATGTGTAGCATGAGGGTGGGATGCATCTGATTGATGTTTTGCAGCGTGATCACCTTTAGGCGAAGATTGCACTACTTTTGGGCTATGTAATTTTTTAGACATTGAATTCTCCACGTTAATAATTAGGAAAGTGGGTGTATCAGATACACCCACTTCAAATACCAAGTACATTATGACGTGCTAAATAAACAAAAATAATTGAGTCGATGATAAGTTGATGTCCAAGTAATCACATCTAAAACGACTCAACTTTACAATATTATTTATCTAGTATCGTATTCCATCGGCACATGGAATGATTATTAGGATAATTCATCATAATGACGAGAAAATGGGAGATTAATGACAGTTTTGTCATTATCATTTTTAGTCCTGCATAGCTCACAGTGATTTTACATATTAAAACAAAGTGTCATTTTTAAATGGATTTTGGAGTGTGATTAATCAATAAGCATCACAATTTGTTAATCTTATATTGGCTGGATGACTCATCTACGCGTTTTTTTAAATTTGCACCCATCTTAAAATGCACCGAATGTGTTTGCTTCATTGCAATGGCCTCACCCGTTTTTGGATTGCGTCCAATTCGTGCTGCACGAAAGCGCAAACTAAACGCCCCAAAATCCCTAATTTCAACACGCCCTCCTTTTGCCAGTTCTTCTTCCATTCGCATTAATATTATGTTTACTGCGGCTTCAATATCTGCATTTGATAAATGCTTTTGTTTACGTGAAAGTAAATTAATGAGTTCTGACTTTGTCATATTGAATTTTTTGAATTAGAAAGAAAATATCGCTCTTATTAATGCAACACGCTGATTTGATTTATATCGTTTTGCCTAAACAAAAAAGCTCTCACTGCTTTGCAACAATGAGAGCTGAGAGATCAAACCAAATTTGAACGCATAAAAAATAACCTGAACCTAGTATCAATTACTTTTCTAATCGACTCAATACGTCAAATGACTTATTAAATGGATTTTATGAGCAAAAAAACTCCCATTACGTCAATAAAATAATGAGAGTAGAGATTTCAAGCTTGAGGTGAACAACGTTTAAAACAATAGGAGTAACAAATGAAAAATAGTCATGAGTTATTTTTATTTTCAATATGTAAATGGGAATTGCTCAAAATTGCAGCTATTGCAAACAAAATTGAGGAAATGATAAATTGACCTGAAATAAATCCAGTAATCCCAAATATAAACATCAAGCCAATTAATATGTCTCTGTAAAGCAGAATCATAATATGTACCTGTATTTGTTAATAAAGTCTAAAAATAACGTGGTTGCAGACTAATATACTCTGTAATTATTAATTAACAATACATCGATTTATTAATTCATAGTTTCCCAAAAAGATACTATACCAATAATAAAGCGCATGCATGATGCGCTATTATTGTTTTCAAACGTCGTTAGAACAGTAAAATTTTTTAAAACACACAGCACACCAACCCCCTTTTAACCTCACTCAAGTTCATATCTCAATGGACACTGCTGAAAATCTTCTCAATAGAATTAGTACTAAGAAACGTTAGGTATGATCGCTGTGAATTAACTGAATGCTGTGCAGCTAATTTGTCTTTTCCTCTGATTATTTATAACGTAAATCGACTATTTTCACAGGGACGTTGGGGTGTCATTGAAAAAAAGCATAACCGAAAGTATTGCAATTTTCAAAGATAGTGTTACTATCTTTTAAGGAATATTTACCATCCCTTTTATTCGGGTGTATAAAAAATCATGAAAACATTAACTAAAGAAATACACACCGCCCTTACGCCTGCAATGGCATTAAGTTTGTTAAAAGAGGGAGATCAACGCTTTGTCAATGACCTTAAAGTCAACCGTAACCTGTTGCAACAGACCAATGAAACCTCAGACAGGCAACAACCGAAAATCTGCGACTATCGCAATCAACAGGTAGCCTTGCTTACCCAACATGGCAAAGAAGGCGTGATTTCGCCGGTACTGGCAAAGCTGCTGGGTTGCCACGTGGAAAAAGTGGGGGGGTTCGACACTGACCTACTTGGCACCTTCTCGCGCGACATTGCAAGGGAGGGAAGTCAACTGGACGCGGCGCGTAAAAAAGCACGCATTGGCATGGAACTCTCAGGGCATTATATTGGCATCGCCAGCGAGGGTTCGTTTGGTACTGATCCGTTCACAGGAATGTTGCCCTGGAACAGTGAGCTATTGATCTGGATCGACGACCGGCTCGGTATTGAGATCGTTACCACCTTGGCCGGTAAAACTAATTTTTCTCATCGTTTGGTGGATAGTTGGGAGGAAGCGGAGGATTTTGCTCGATTGGTCGGGTTTCCGGAACATCGCTTGGTAGTCCGTCCGGCAGACAAAAATCACGCCGAACTCCGCAAAGGCTTGGCAGACTGGGTCAGCTTGCAGAATACGGTTACCTGGGCATTGAACTCTGCGCCAAACCGGCGTGCTTTCATAGAGACCGACATGCGTGCATTCGCCAATCCAACTCGCATGGAAAACATTCGACTGGCTGCGGAGGATTTGGCGCGGCGCCTCACTTCTCTCTGTCCGGCGTGTGGTGTGCCTGGATTTTCTAAAGGCGGACTGCTGCTGGGGCTTCCCTGCGAGGATTGCGGCACCCCAACCAACGAGGCGAAGGCAGATATTCACTGCTGCGTTCGCTGCGAACATCAGGTTCTAGTGGAACGTAAGTTGGAATACGCTTGCGCCCAATTTTGTGATTATTGCAATCCTTAACCTAGCTTGAGCGGCACATGCTTTTGTCTGCACATGAAACACTTTGGCTGTTTGTTCAACAATACATTTTGATTTAGGAGATGACTGGCGTGACTGCATATCATTCTACCCACTTGAAACTGCTTGAAGTGCAAAGTATCCAAATCATCAGCGAGGTAGCCACAGAGTTTGAGTGGCTGGCAAGCAAGGCTTCTACCGTAATGTTGCAACTGGCGCGGAAAGAGTTTTTTCCCGGAAAGCCGCCGTTTTCGTTGCTGCACGTCGACACCACGTGTAAATTTCGCGAGATGCTTGAATTCCGTGACCGATATATACGCGAATTGGGCTTGAAATTGATCGTCCATACCAACGGAAGGGGTGAGGAAAGGCGTTAATCCATTTATCTACGGCAAGGAA
>Ga0209297_1001300_pt1 | contig 14537 bp, 14 predicted proteins | sample S_130805_MF_Meta_FD_187322 | JGI IMG/M metagenome (GOLD analysis project Ga0209297, IMG submission 187322) | Freshwater microbial communities from Lake Simoncouche, Canada to study carbon cycling - S_130805_MF_MetaG (SPAdes) (version 2) | ecosystem: Environmental > Aquatic > Freshwater > Lake ... | reverse complement strand
GATCATGCAGCGCTTGAACTTCGTAAGATCGGTTAATGCTGAAATATTCGCCACTGGATGCTGAACATCGGGCTTTAGATGCTCGAATGACTCCCTTTGGTGGTTGGGACATGCCTTTGCAATATGCAGGTGGCACCTTGTCCGAGCATTTGGCTTGTCGCCACGACGCGGTGGTCTTCGATGTCTCTCACCTCGGCACAGTGCGTGTCGAAGGACCCCGAGCGTTTGACACGCTGCAAAAATCGCTCACCAACGATCTTCTCAAGATTGCCCCCGGTCGGGCGCAGTACACACACTTACTTGATCCCAAAGATGCTTCAGTGCTCGACGACATCATTATCTGGTGGATCGCCGATCAAGTTTTCGACGTCATGCCCAACGCGTCAAACACCGATGATGTGATCGCCGCAATTGGGGGAGTGGACACAACAGCAACTCGAGCAGTGCTCGCCATCCAAGGACCTCAGGCCCGTGCGAAAGTGGCGACCTTTTTCCCCGAAGCTGCGGCAGTTGGAAAATTCAAAGTTGCACAATGCATGTGGAATGGCATTGCTTGCACTGTTGCCGGAACTGGATATACCGGCGAACAAGGAATCGAAATTGCTATTCCGAATGCCCATGCCGCGGCTTTATGGCAAGCCCTTCTTCACGCCGGCGTACAACCATCAGGGCTTGGTGCTCGAGATACCTTGCGACTTGAGGCTGGATTACCGCTTCATGGACATGAGCTCGGTCACGGAATCACAACACTTCAGGCCAATCTTGAATGGGTCGTATCGTGGACCAAAGGCGATTTCATCGGACGCCCAGCACTTGCTCAAGAAAAGCAAGATGGAATGGCGCGCGTACTTCGAGGAATTGCGACTGAGGGTCGACGTCCACCACGCGCTGAATGCAATGTTGTTTCACAGGGCAAAGTCATCGGTGTCGTCACAAGCGGAAATTTCTCACCCATTCTTGAACACGGAATTGCCTTGGCACTGGTTGATCCGTCGTACAACGTCGGAGATGTCATCGCCATTGATGTACGAGGCAGTGAACTTCCTGGACGCATTGTCGAATTACCTTTTGTTGCCAAGAAGTAGGTCTCGGCAACAAAGCCAGAATTAGTTGCTCGCGGGCTTCATCCCAAACATGCCACCAGCGACTTCGGCGAATTGCGCCAATGGACCGAGCCGACCAGCAAGGTCACCAAGAGTCGCAACTGCTTGAGTGATGTCTGCCGGCAAAGTACCCACCTGATCAATGACTCCATCAACTTTTTTCAAAGTTGATTTTGCTTGTTTGACTGAGGCCTGCACGAGGGGAACGATTTCGGCGACTGGACCTTCGATCTCGTCCAAAAGTGCATTAACGCGACGAGCAACTTTATTGAGTTCGCTCAGCGTGTCATTGAACGTGCTGATTGACTGCACGATGTCACCAGTGACCTGCATGACTGTTTCGACCATACGACCCACAGCCATGAGGGGACTTGCACCACCGATTAAACCCAAAAGATCATTGATTCCGGAATTCGACGAGTTCGTTGCGGATTGAGAAGATGTATCTGCTGCTGGCTCAGATTTCGGTGCAGTTTTCGGTCCAGTTTTCGGTCCAGTTTTCGGTCCAGTTTTCTTGGTTGCCATAACCCTCAAACTATCTACACAACATCACGTTGACGCATAGGCCTCAAGTGGAGCACAGGTGCACACTAAATTTCGGTCGCCGTAAGCCGCATCGATACGGCTGACGGGCGTGTGATAGCCGTACGAGCCCGATAACGACGGCGTACCAGCCGATCGGGGATACGCGCGATTCCATTCGCCAACGAGATCGGCAACAGTGTGAGGAGCGTGCCGCAGTGGGCTGTCCTCAACTGCGATCACTCCCGAGGCAATCTGATCAATCTCCACGCGTATAGCCACCATGGCGTCGCAGAATCGATCAAGCTCAGCCTTCGTTTCGCTCTCGGTGGGCTCAATCATCAAAGTTCCTGCGACTGGGAAGCTCATCGTCGGTGCATGGAACCCATGATCCATTAAGCGCTTGGCAACGTCGTCCACCGTGACACCAAAGTCCTTGGTGATGCCGCGCACATCAATGATGCATTCATGCGCGATAAACCCATGAGTGCCGCTGTATAAAACCGGGAAGTGTGCATCGAGCCGGCGAGCGACATAGTTTGCATTCACGATCGCCATTTCGGTCGCCAGTCGAACTCCAGTTGCGCCCATGAGCCTGATGTACGCCCACGAGATAGGCAAAATACTGGCCGATCCATAGTTGGCTGCCGAAACTGGACCTACCGGTTGTGAACCAATCGGAGCAAGTGGATTGCCAGGCAAGAAGTCGGCGAGGTGTTGACGCACTGCTACAGGCCCAACGCCAGGTCCGCCACCACCATGCGGAATACAGAAAGTCTTGTGCAAGTTCAGGTGGCTGACATCAGCACCAAAGACTCCTGGTTGAGCTAACCCAACCAAAGCATTCAGATTGGCGCCGTCGACATACACCTGTCCGCCACCTTCGTGGATGATGCGACAGATATCGGTAATTCCGTCTTCAAAGACTCCGTGAGTCGATGGGTACGTCACCATGATCGCGGCCAGCTTGTTACCAGCGGCGTCAACCTTGGTTTGCAACTCCACCAAGTCCACATTTCCCTGTTCATCACACGCAACGACGACAACTGACATCCCGGCCATCACTGCGCTCGCTGCGTTTGTTCCATGAGCACTCGACGGAATGAGACACACTGTTCGCTCAAGATCACCACGGCTGCGGTGATAGCCACGAATTGCTAATAGCCCTGCCAGTTCTCCCTGACTTCCGGCATTCGGTTGCAAACTCACGGCGTCGTAACCCGTCACAGCAACCAACATGTCTTCAAGTTGCCCAATGAGATGCAGGTACCCCTCGATTTCATCGAGCGGCGCATACGGGTGCACATTGGCGAACTCTGGCCAGGTGACTGGTTCCATCTCAGTTGTCGCGTTGAGTTTCATCGTGCACGAGCCCAGTGGAATCATGGTGCGATCAAGCGCGAGGTCTTTGTCGGCAAGGCGTCGCAAGTATCGCAACATTTCATGTTCGGTCTGACAGGACTGAAAGACTTTGGCAGTCAAGATTGCATCGGTGCGCAATAGCGCCAGCGGGATTCCTAATTCGGGAGCATCGAATTTCTCGGGTGATCCCGATTCATTAACGCCAAATGCTCGCAAGACATCAGAAACAACTTCAAGAGTGGTGGTCTCATCAAAAGTTAGGCCAACTGTCAATTCATCAATCACGCGAAAATCTAAATTGAGCGACTGTGCCACTACGACAACATCTTGAGTGCCTGACGGAACTCGAATGGAAATCGTGTCGAACCACGTGTCGTGAACCAGTTGATATCCGTTGGCACGAAGCCCTTGAGCGGCCATCGTTGTCAACCTTTGAACGCGACGAGCGATACGTTGCAATCCCACTGGTCCGTGCCACGTCGCATAGAAACCAGCAATATTGGCGAGCAATGCTTGAGCAGTGCAGATATTGCTCGTTGCTTTTTCACGACGAATATGTTGCTCACGAGTCTGCAACGCCAAACGCAATGCGGGGCGACCTTCGGTGTCGGTGCTCACGCCGACTAATCGGCCAGGCAAACTGCGCGCGTACGCCTCGGTTGTCGCCATGAATGCGGCATGCGGTCCGCCGAAACCCATCGGAACACCGAATCGTTGCGCTGAGCCAACTGCGATATCTGCACCTAGTTGACCAGGAGACGCCAACAGAACACACGCAAGCGGATCGGTGACAACAACGGCAACAGCACCAGCAGCTTTCACCGCGGCAATCTGTGTTGACCAATCGCTGATCGAACCGGTTGATGTTGGATACGAGAAAAGCGCGCCAAATAGATCATCGGGCTGAAGATCTTTGGCGTCACCGATGATCAACTGGATACCAAGCGGTTCAGCGCGAGTCGCCATGACTGAAATCGTTTGCGGATGGGTATCGCGATGAACAAAGAAATTCGCCGACTTTGACTTGCTGGCCCGTCGAGCCATGGTCATCGCCTCTGCGGCAGCTGTTGCTTCATCGAGAAGCGACGCGTTCGCAATTGGCAATCCAGTCAAGTCTGAAATCAACGTTTGAAAATTCAAAAGTGATTCAAGGCGACCCTGACTAATTTCGGGTTGGTACGGCGTGTACGAGGTGTACCACGAAGGGTTCTCCAAAACATTGCGACGAATGACCGGGGGAGTGATGGTGCCGGTGTAACCCATACCGATCAAACTGCGACGGGGACGATTCATCGACGCAATCTGTCGCAATTCGGCGGTGACCTCTGATTCGGTCAATGCACTCGGAAGCGGTAAGTCAGCGCGAAGACGAATTGCTTCGGGCACAGTCTTGTCAATGAGATTGGCGACCGATTCAACGCCAATGACTTGCAACATTTCGCCTAGGTCGGTTGAATCGAGAGTTCCGATATGACGACGCGAAAATCCGTCGCGATCAAAAAGTTCATCAAGTGAATGCGTCGACATGGAAGCTCCAAACGGGTCATGACAAAAGTCGTGTTGTGCTTCCCCCGCTGTCTCTCCACCGAGGTGGACCTGAGAGCTTCATTCAACACAAGGTTGAACTTTCCCCTTCGGTATGGCGTGCGAACACGTCAATTTTCCAGCGTTGTCTCACCCGTCCGGTCCGTTTGCCTGAGAGATTCCGGGGAGGTTGCTCCTTCGGCGTTGCGATGCTGGCGGCACCGTAACTCTCCCGGTCGGGGTTAACGACACCTTGACCATAGTTCGCCGCCACGGCGAGCAACGACAGGGCAGTAGGTTTCTGATGTGCCGATCATCACCGCATCCAACCCAAACGAACCAAATTCAAGCCAAACCCATTCACTCGCGACTGCTCATGCGATCGCTGCACCAGTCGGTGCAGTTGGTGGTGCATTCATGTTGCACCCAGACACCTTGAGTCCAGGCAAAGCCGCGGGATATCCCGGCGGTTTCTCTTACTACGTGGTCGGCAGGGGAGGGGTACTTGGCGATGTTGATGCATCGGTCGTTGTTTCGGCGTTCGCATTTTTTGCCCCGAGTCTCGTCCGTTCTTTGTGGGAGGCCGGGGTCGTCGTCGAAGGTGCCCGCAAAGCCTCTGATCGCTATGCATTGGCGTGTGCCGAATGGGGACGCCAACGACTCGGTGCATTTGCTCACGCCGAAAGGCTTGCTGAACTTCTTGCCAAAGTCGTTGATCATGCTGATGTGACTGGACTAGCACTTTTTGCTGGTTGGCAAACACAAGCCCGCGTCGACGATGCACTTGGTCGTTGCTATCAACTACTGCATGTCGTGCGCGAACTTCGGGGGAGCGTGCATATTGTGGCAATCGCTGCCCATGGCATCACTCCACTTGAAGCTTTGCTTGTCAATCCTGGTTCAGCCGGAGAATCTCAGGCGAAACGTTTTGGCTGGGAAGGCGATTTCCCCAATGCAGATTCTCTACATACAGCTATTGCGTCAGCTGAAGAATTAACAAATGCACTGATGGCCCGTCACCTTGATGTTCTGTCCCAAAGCGAACAGACCGAACTCATTGCCTTGGTGTCAGAAATCCACGACATCATCAGCCATTAATTCATAACTTCTCAACAGAATTCAGACGCGTTTTGCCTTGAGTTCTTCGTAATCAGCAATAGCGGTGAGTTGAGCACCCAAGGTCGCGTCAACCCAGCGACTTCCGGCACCAATGATCTTGTCGTAACTCGCCTGTGGACCAGCCAGTTGTCCGGTGAAGTGCGGCATCACTTGCTCAGCGAAGAGTTCATAACTGCGCAAGGTCTGATGCCAGTCGGCCATGTCAGCACCCATGAAGAGATAGCAACCAAACCCGCCAGTCTTTTCTTGCAGTCGTTCGATTTGAGCAATCGCCATTTCGGGAGTACCAATCACCATGCGACCTGATTCATTCGCTTGATCGATGAAGTCATCGATATCAGTGGGCGGGGGAGGACCGTTGGGATCACCCAACGGAATAATGTGACCGAGGTAGTCCCAGATCCATTGCAATCCGTAGCGACAATTCTCGCGCGCCTTCTCCATAGTTTCAGCAATATGCATCGGACCCATGAGTCGAGCTTTCGAACGATCGACAACATGACCGTGACGTTGCGCTTCGTCTTCCCAGACCTTGAGGTTGTAGTCGAGCATCTGAAACGCGGCTGGTTCAGTCGCAGCAATAGAGATCAATCCCACACCGTATTTACCAGCCAACTTTGAACCAGACGGCGAAACTGACGACGCGATCGCAATATCAAAATTGCTATAGGGCTTGATTTGCAACACCGCTTCATTGCAGGTGTACCAGTCGGTTTGTTCGGTGACAGTTTCACCACGGAATAAACGCATCATCACATCGAGCGACTGCTCCATGCGAGGACGCTGGGTCAACGGATCAATGCCCAACATATGCGCGTCCGACGTCAACTGTCCGGGGCCAGCACCGAACATCATGCGTCCACGCGTGAGGTGATCGAGCATCACGATGCGATCAGCCAACATGAAAGGGTGATGGTAGGGAAGTGAGTTCACTCCGGTTCCGAGCTTGATGTATTTGGTTCGCTCGGCAGCTGCAGCGATCATCACTTCTGGTGAAGCAATGAGTTCAGACCCGGCCGAATGGTGTTCACCAATCCAGGCTTCGTGATAACCAAGTTCATCAAGGTGTTCAAGAAGTTTGAGATCTCGTTGTAAAGCGAGCGTGGGGTTGACACCCGTCTTGTGCATGGGTGGCATGAAGATTCCGAATCGAAGACTCATGACAAATTACTAACACACCCCACTTCATTCAATCGTGCCGTACGCACCCGCCGAGCCAGTCGAGCCTGCATCTCGAACCTTGGCAACGGCATGACCTAGATCAACGATGAACTCATCGATCACCTGATGGTGCACTGCATTGACTGTGCAATGTAACGAGTCGGGAGGACCCTGCTTATCGACGTACCAACCGTGCTTCGCCAATTCGTCGGCGACTGCGAAAACATCAAAACCTTGAGCTCCGAACGACAACAGCGTGCTATCGGGGTAGGCCCGTAGTTGTAGACCATCAATTGTTTGAATTGCGTCAGCCAATTGACGTGTCGTCGTACGGGCCGATTGTGTGAGTCGCTTGTAGCCCTCATCGCCGAGGTAATTCATCACCGCCCAGGCAGCAGCCATCGGGCCACCGCTCTTGGTGCCAAGAACTCCGGACGAGCCATACAAACCACCGAGCCAATTGTCGGTCATGAATGTTTGATACGAACGCAATTTGCGATCGCGGTGCAAAATCACCGAAGCACCCTTTGAGGTGTAGCCGTACTTATGCAGATCGACAGAAATACTTGTCACTCCATCAACACGAAAGTCCCATAATGGAATTTGTTCACCAAGTTGCTCAAGGAATGTCAGTGTTACTCCACCCATGCACGCATCAACGTGGCAATTGATATTTCGTTGACGAGCGAGGGCAGCGATGTCGACGATCGGATCAACAACACCTTGGGGATACTGCGGAGCGGAACCCACAATCAATACTGTGTTCTCATCAATGGCCTGTTGCATCGCGTCAACATCGGCTCGCCAATCTGGAAGTACTGACACCCGTCGACTTTCGAGACCGAAGTAGTAACAAGCCTTTTCGAATGCCGCGTGTGCAGAAGTGGGCAGAACGACATTTGGTTCAGTGATACCAAACTCTTTGCGACCCCGTTCGCGAGCCGCTTTGACCGCAAGCAAAATACTTTCGGTGCCGCCGCTCGTCATAAAGCCAGCGGACTGTTCGTCACCATGCACCCAACGATTGACCGTTGACACAACATCTGCTTGAAACTTCTTCAAACTCGGGAACGCTTCAGCGTTTAATCCGTTCGTTGATCCATACATCGCAAAAGCACGATCGGCTACCTCTTGAACTTCAGGTCCCGCGTAGTACGCCAACGAGAAAGCTCGTCCGTCTTTCCAACGCAGATCAGAACTTCCGACCGATGCAACATGAGCCAAGACTTCTTGAGCGCGCGAATCCATAACTCGCACTGTAGGCAACACACCTGACTACGGTAGGAACTATGTCTGAAAACAAAGAGCCAGCAACAAAAGCTCCTCTCGTATCCGTTGACGAAATGAATGCCTTCATCGGGGGAGCGTTCGGTGGTAATCAGAATGCCTGCGAAGAAATGGCCTTCGGGATGGCGGTCGCAGTCATGTACCCGAGCACTGCTTCATTGCGGCCAGGAAAAATCATTAGCGGACCAACTGTCTTCAGTATTTGTGACGCGGCATTGTTCTACGCGTCGTTGTCGGCGATTGGCATGGAGCCCATGACCTTGACAAGTGAGATGTCGATTCGTTTCTTACGCCCTGCAAGGGGAGAGGTGATTCGGGCGAGAGCGCGGATAGACAGCCTCGGATCGCGCTCAATCGTCGGATCCGTCATTGCCTATACCGATGACGAGTCCAAGCCCGTAGCGGTCGCTCAGGGCACCTATATGCGCCCCAAGAATTCAGCCACCGTGTAAGGCCGTCATCTAGGATTAAGAAATGTCTACACACGCAGGTAAGCCCGTCATCACAGTTCCCGCAGGGGACCCGCCCACAACATTGGTGATCGACGACATCGTGACTGGCGACGGAAAAGAGGCAACTGCTGGTTGCCGGCCCGTCATGCATTACGTCGGCGTGGCCTGGAGCACCGGTCGCGAATTTGATGCTTCTTGGGACCGCATGGAGACTTTCAGTTTCACACTCGGAGCCAGTGAGGTCATTGGCGGCTGGGATCAAGGCGTTGCCGGGATGAAGGTTGGCGGACGTCGGCAGTTGACGATTCCGCCCGAACTTGGTTACGGCAGCCGCGGCGCTGGTGGCGTCATCAAAGGCAACGAAACATTAATTTTTGTTGTCGATCTCATCGACGTTCGCTGAATCAGCACAAGCTCTCACACCGCAGTAGGAGCAGGCTTTTCTTGATCTGAAAACGAATTGACATTCGTTCCAGATCAAAGTGTCATAACGGAGATTATGAGCGTAATATCCCCGCAGGCTCGATCACCCAACGAGAACTACTCACTCTGGACTACTCGGATTGCCCTGATGGCGTCAACGTTCGATCCCGTAATGGTCGGGCCGCATCCAAGATCCATTCCATGGCTTCTTTCAAACTCGTGACCGTTGGCTTGCCGGCTTTCAGTTCGCGTTCGGTGTCATCAACTGCACACGCCAAAACATAGAGATCGTCGTACAGCGAATCGATCTCTTGCCGGGCAACAACTAATTCGTCTTCACTCAATTTGAGTTCTCGAGCCCGTTGGCGACCAACCCAATCCCATTGACGACAGGCCTGGCTGCAGAAAACCCGTTTTCGACCGGCGCCTTTTTGCTCGGGTAAAACTCGGCGGCACCAACGGCATCGAGGACCACTTTCGGCTCGCACCCTTACCCCTGGGGTTGATTTCGTCATGACGAAATACTTTCACATGCACGGATGATTTTTGGTGAATGAGTCGCATTTATTTCAGAAAGCGACAGACTCACAGCATGGATCAATCGTCTGGGACCCCGCCAGCCCCCGAACGTCGCTTTGCAAGCGACAACAACGCGGCGGTTCATCCATTGATTCTTGAATCTCTTGAACGCGCGAACCGCGGCCATGCAGTTGCGTATGGCGACGACCCTTGGACCGCTGCTGCTGACGGAGCATTCAACGAATTGTTCGGACAGCAAGTTTCGACCTTGATGGTGTGGAACGGAACAGGAGCAAATGTGCTCGCATTGGCCACACTCCTCTCCCCTGCGGGGGCAGTGGTTTGTACCGACGCGTCGCATATCAATGTTGACGAAACTGGAGCACCAGAAAGAATCCTTGGAGCAAAGCTCATCGATGTGCCCGCCATCAAGGGAAAGATGACTCCCGACCAAGTATTGAATCTGCAACATTTCATAGGTGTCGTTCATCATGTGCAACCGAGTGTCTTATCAATAACGCAAAGCACCGAGTGGGGAACTCTGTACACGCCCAATGAAATCGGCGCTCTTTGCGAGGCCGCTCATTCAATGGGAATGAAAGTTCACCTCGATGGTGCGCGCATCGCGAATGCGACAGCTGCTTTGGGTGGAACCCAAAAGGCCTTGAAATCTTTCACGGTTGATGCTGGCGTCGATGTCATTTCATTCGGCGGCGCCAAGAACGGCATGATGTACGGCGAAGCGGTGATTTATCTCGATCCAGAGTTGGCTCGAAGTGCTCCTTATGTTCGCAAGCAAGTCACGCAGCTTCCGTCAAAAGTGCGTTACATCTCGGCACAATTTTCGGCGTTGCTCACCGATGACCTCTGGATCGAAAATGCCCGTCATGCCAACGCCATGGCTGCTCATCTCTATGAGCAAACCGTGGGCCTTCCCGGAGTGACACTTGACGGGGCGCCCGAGGTCAACAGCATCTTCCCCGTTCTGCCAGCCAACGACATCGAGGCTCTTCGGGACTGGTCATTTTTCTACGATTGGGACTCCCACCACCAGCAGGTGCGCTGGATGACAGCCTGGGATACCGAGTTGGCCGATATCGACCAATTCGTCGCCGGCATTCGCCATTTTGTAGGTTAAAGAGTTTTTTCTTCCTGCAAAATTTTTTTTTGACTCCACGGTCAATTACATCTAGAGTCAAGTCGTCGTCGGCGGTGTGACCTGCCAACAACATGGGGAATTTCAGTAAAACTCAATGAATTTGTAAGTTTTCACCACCAGGGGGTCGTGTGGCAGCTGTAGAAATCATCATCACCCGTCAGCAGACGGACGACGCGTGGATGGATACCGGAGCGTGCCGAGGCATGACCCACCTCTTCTTCCCCACCACCGCCGAAAGGCCCCAAGCTCGCGAACGCCGTGAGGCTTTGGCCCGCAGCGTGTGCACTGGCTGCAACGTGCAAGATCTCTGTCGCGATTTTGCCCGCGATAACCATGAGTATGGCTTGTGGGGCGGAGAAAGCGAAGACGAACGTCACGAGGCTGGCTTCCGTCTGATCGCACCCATTGGCATTCGTGCCAACGCCAGCTGAACGAGTTCTCCACGCTGCACCGTGTGGTCTTGCCACAGGTGAAACAATGCATCCATGAGCCACGCCGAGTATCGACATGCCCTTGATGCGGCGTGGTCAGATTTTGGCGATGCACGTTCAATCATCGGGATTGACGACACCAGTCCCAATGTCTCAACGAATTCGGTATTTCGACTTCATCTCAGCGATGGCAACTGCGTGTTTGCCAAAGTTTCAAATTACGGATCGTATTTTCTTTTTGCCGAAGACCACGACCGATTATTTCGGTGCACCCAGCTTATTCAGGGAACTCGATTCGAGAATTTTCTCGCTCCAGTTTTAGACAAAGCCAACCGGCCGTTTACTTATTACGACGGCAACTTATGGGTGGCTTTTTATGGAGAAGCCCCGAAGCGAAACATGCTGCCTCCACAACTCAGTCGCGAACAATCCAGATGCTTAGCCCAAGAAATCGCTCAATTTCATCTTGTCTGCGATTCGATAGCGACCGAAATTCCGGCGACTTCAAACAGCATTAAATCTGACGCCATCCATCTTTTGGATTTACTGTCCAGTCCGTTTGCTCCAAAGAATTTCTCTCTCCCTCCCGAACACATCGGTGTCTTACACAAACACACCCATGACTTTTTGATGGAACTTGAAAACATTCGCTACGACTCTTGGAAGCGCATCCCCATTTTGGTGGATTGGAACTTGGGTAATTTCTCAGTTGACATTCACGATTCATCGACCCAACCGTTCACGTTGTTTTCGCGTTGGGATTACGACTGGTTCCGCGTTGAGTCACGCCTACTCGACTTCTACTTCTTGTCTCGCGTTTCATCGTCAACGGGTGATCAGACGCAGTGGTCCTACTCCCCTCACACTTTGGTTGAACCAGAGTTTGTTGAATTCATTCGCGCTTATCACGAGGTTTTTCCTCTGACCGAATCTGATATTCGATTCCTTCCCGAGGCCTATCGATTTTTCATTTTGAATTACGTCGTACGTGAAGGTGCGCGATTCTTTCGGCCCGACCTCTGCACCAAATTCCGCAGTAACGCCGCTCGTTCATACTTGCCCGCGATTGACCGCCTCGACCTCACACCGCTTCTCAGAGCTATTTCGTCATGACGAAATAGTCCTTGAGTCATCGCTTCAGTCACTCGGCGCTGTGTTTGACTCCACCCGGCATGCTTCACTAGAGACATGGCCAACGGTTCGCACGCATACGAAGTTGTCGTTCTCGGCAGTAGCAACCTCGATCTCGTCGCCACAGTCGAACGTCTCCCCTCTCCGGGTGAAACTGTTCTCGGAAGCAATTACGCCGAACACGCCGGCGGCAAAGGTCTGAATCAGGCAGTTGCGTGCCGTCGTGCTGGAGCCGACACTGCGTTCATCACATGCCTCGGAACTGATGCCGCTGGCGAAACTCTGCACCGTCTCATGACTTCAGAAGGAATCGCCGCCTACGTCACTGACCACGATGGCCCAACTGGACGCACCCTCATTTCAGTTGATGAACAGGGCGAAAATTCAATTGTCGTTGTACCTGGCGCTAATGCCGAACTTTCAATCAGCGTCGTTGACGCACACCGCGACGTCATCAGCCGGGCCGGAGTTTTGCTGTGCCAATTAGAGGTGCCAATCGATGCAATCGAAGCCGCTCTTGCAATTGCCAAAGTTGGCGGAGCCCGTACGATCCTTAACCCCGCACCGGCAACACAACTGAATCGTTCAGTGCTACAGCTCTGTGATGTCATCATGCCCAATCAACATGAAGTCGCACTACTCGGCGGGGCAACATCTCTTCTTGAATCTGGCGTCTCAATTGTTGTTATTACGCTCGGCGCCCGCGGAATCAAAATCGTAACGAATGACGGAGAATTGCAAATTCCCCCTTTCGCAGTTCGAGCCTTAGACACAACAGGTGCCGGCGATGCAGCTTGCGGCGCTCTAGCCACTGCCCTCGCCCATGGAGCCGACATCACAACAGCAGCACGTCGAGCATCAGCTGCTGGAGCTCTTGCCGCAACAAAAAAGGGCGCTGTCCCTTCGTTGCCCACCCAACACGACATCGACGCTCTCGTCAATTAATTAAAATCATTGAGTACGAAATGCCACGGCTGCCCAGCCGCCATATTCAATGCGATCACACTCACGAAGAGGCTCGAGGGCCTTGGCCACGTGCTCATAATGCTCAGCCAATACTCCACTGATGATCAATAAACCATTCGGTTTCATCAAGCGTTTCAATTCATTACTTATCTCAATGAGCGCCGGAGCCAAAATATTTGCGACCACAACGTCTGCAGGTATCCCAATAACTTCGAGCGGTTCAGTCGTGACCGACCAGCGTTCTTCAACATGATTCAACCGGGCATTTTCCTGAGAGACCAAGACGCACGATGGATTGATGTCCATTCCAATCGCGCGTAACGCCCCAAGGCGCAAAGCACCGATTCCAAGAACTCCGCTTCCACAGCCAACATCGATGAGAACATCGCCAGGTCTGAGGTATTTTTCGATCATCAGCAAACTGCTCATTGTTGTTGGGTGATCACCCATTCCAAAAGTGCTTGCGGGTTCAATCGGAATCACTAAGGCTTGATCGGGGTGCACCAAAGAATCAACAGCTTCGGCAACTGCTTGCTCGTCACACCACACTGGCGCAATCACAATGCGCTCGCCGATCACAGTAGGACGAGCAAATTCTCGCCATTTGTTTGCCACTGCGTCATTTACGGTAGTTGTCGACCAATCCAATTTGGCCGGCAATGAATTCATCGCTTGCTCAACAACATCAATGTCATCACCGAGCGAAGTTTGCAAGCGAACGATTCCATCAGGATCCCAATGTTCTTCGACGGCGACAACACCCAAGGACCACAACAAGTCGCTGACAAATTCAACTTCAGTTGGAGTTGTACGAACAATGATTGAAAGCGTCATGACGAAATAGCCGAATGATCAATCAAGACGGCGAAGTTTTTCTTGATACAACTTGGCGCGAGCAACATATGAAGCTGCACCCAGTTGGATATCAGCGGCACGCGCCTTATCAAGTTTGATCACTGCAGGTGCACCAACCGCCAAGGCGCCACTCGGCACTTCTAAACCGTTCAAGACAACAGAGTTAGCTCCAACGACAGCTCCTGAACGAACGATTACCCGATGCAAAACAATTGCGCCGTTACCGATCAACGAACCATCTTCAATCGTGCAACCTTCAAGATGCACGATGTGTCCAATCACGCAATCATTTCCCACCACTGTGGGAAAGACATGTGTCGTATGCAGCACCGAACCATCTTGAATTGACGTACGTTCGCCAATGAAGATCTCGCCATCGTCGCCACGCAATACCGCTCCCGGCCAGATTGAACTATTGGCCCCAATTGTGACCGAGCCGATAATGACGGCTTCAGGATGAATATAGGCATCGGGATGAATCGTTGGGGTGCGGTCCCCCAGGGCATAAATCGGCACTTGGTGA
>Ga0209297_1001299_pt1 | contig 14541 bp, 23 predicted proteins | sample S_130805_MF_Meta_FD_187322 | JGI IMG/M metagenome (GOLD analysis project Ga0209297, IMG submission 187322) | Freshwater microbial communities from Lake Simoncouche, Canada to study carbon cycling - S_130805_MF_MetaG (SPAdes) (version 2) | ecosystem: Environmental > Aquatic > Freshwater > Lake ... | reverse complement strand
CTTAAATCACCAGTTATAACTAAATCTACTATTTACACTGATGATGAAAAGTTTATTGAAGTTAAAATTAACGCTCAATTTGACAAGCCATGCTAGGCTCTAGTGTAGCAGTGGCTCACAAAGCCACAAGGCGAGCCCCAACGGGTAAGCTCGCAAGGTGCTGGCTAGTTGGGATCGCTATATTCATAGTCTTTAATTGCTTTGAAAAGACTAATTCCGTTGCAGATACAACTAATAACTACAGACAATGGGCATTCATACAACTTAATAATATAGATGAGTTCTACTGTCTTGATGCTCTTTACTATGCAGAAAGTAGATGGAATCCATTAGCTGTATCACCATCAGGTAAACACTTTGGCATACCACAAGGCAGGTCTAAATGGCTTAGCACTGTTGATGGTTATAAGCAAGTGATGTGGGGTATTAAATACAATCAAGTACGCTATGGTTCTATGTGTAAAGCATTACAACATTATCAGTTAAAGGGATGGCATTGACAGACAGAGCAATAGGTAGTGGTAAGTGGAAGAAGCTGAGACTACAAATACTAGACCGTGATGGTAGGCAGTGTGGGTGTGGTCAGCCTGCAGATACTGTGGATCATATAGTGCCACGAGTTAAAGGTGGTGACATGTGGGCAAGCGATAACCTTCAAGCCATGTGTAAGTCATGTAACAGCGCTAAAGGAGGCCGTTTTTTAAGCGTGCGTTCCACCCCCCCTGTCTTTCCAGAACGTTCTCTCCCTGATACGGTCCGGATCATTCCAAGTTCGCCTTTTATTAAACCGGAAGCGATTCAAGTCAATGCAGAATGATGCAGATATAATCCCGATCAAACGAGGGGTCGGGCTAATTGGCAGTACAGAGCCCCGAATACATACGCCATTATTAAAAGGCCCATCCAAAGCACAAGAAGTTGCGGATCTGGCTGAGAAAATTAATTTACCGCTTATCCCATGGCAACGCTGGTTGTTAGATGACCTTTTGAGTATTGACGGTGAGGGGAATTTTAAGAAGAAGCTAGGGATAGCGTTAATTTCAAGACAGAATGGAAAAACGCATCTTGCACGTATGTTAATCCTTGCACATCTGTTCTTATGGGATACAAAGAATGTTTTAGGTATGTCTTCTAATAGAAACATGGCATTAGATACATTTAGGCAAGTTGCGTACATGATTGAAGACAATGAGTTCTTAAGAAAACAAATAAGGCAAATTCGTTTGGCTAATGGTCAAGAATCAATTACATTATTAAACGGTAATCGTTATGAGATTGCAGCGGCCACTAGGGATGCCCCCAGAGGCAAAAGCGCTGGATTTTTATACCTGGATGAACTCCGTGAATGGACAGAAGAAGCATTTACAGCTGCATTACCGGTAACACGTGCGAGACCTAACGCAATGACATTTATAACAAGTAACGCAGGTGATGGATTTAGTACAGTGCTTAATGATCTTAGAGAACGTGCATTATCCTACCCACCTGACACTTTGGGTTATTACGAATGGTCAGCGCCACAGCACTGCAAGATTACTGATCGCAAAGCGTGGGTCATGGCAAATCCAGCATTAGGACATTTAATAACTGAGCAGACTTTAGAGGAAAGCGTAAATACAAATAGCGTAGAAGCCACAAGAACCGAAATGCTTTGCCAATGGATTTCAAGCACGGTCAGTCCCTGGGCTTATGATTCTATTCAACAATGTAGCGACAGCAGTTTAGAAATACCAATAGGACCACAAACAGTCATGGCATTTGATATTGCACCGACAAGACGATCTGGGGCGCTCGTAATGGGCCAAATGAAAGAAGGAAAGATTGCAGTCGGATTAGCACAACTGTGGACAAGTGAGATTGCTATTGATGAAATGAAGATGGCAAGTGATATAAATGAATGGGCAAAAAAGTATCGGCCTTCAACAATTTTGTTTGATAAATATGCTAGTCAGACAGTTGCGACCAAGCTAGAACAAAGTGGCTGGAAATTAGAAGATTGCAGTGGACAAAAATTTTATCAGGCGTGTTCTGACCTTGCTAACGCATTAGCGCAAAATACTATGGTTCATTCAGGGCAACAGGATCTTGTACAACACCTAAATAACTGTGCAGCAAAGACTTCGGACTTTGGATTTAGAATTATTCGCAGGCGCAGCGCTGGAGAAGTCAGTGGCGCAATTTCACTTGCCATGGTTGTTAGTCAATTAACTAAACCGCAACACACCGCACAGATATTTGCCTGATTTGCACTATTAGTCCATTTTGTGATATAAAGTACCTATATGGGTCTATTGTCTGCTTTGGGTATAACTAATAATAATAAAACCGTACAAGCGCAATACGCCCCTGCCGTTATGAATGACGGATATGCATTTGGTGGTGTTGGTAACGGATTTAACTTCGGACCAATGGATAGATCACTGGCGATGCAAGTACCAGCTGTAGCCAGATGTCGTAATTTAATTGCTGGCGTAATTAGTTATTTACCATTAGAATTATATAACAAAACCACTGGTGAAGAATTGGGTTCACCTGTGTGGTTAGAGCAGCCGGACATCCGTCAACCTAGGTCCGTCACACTAAGCGCCACCGTGGACTCATTAATTTTCTACGGTGTTGCTTATTGGCGTGTTACAGAAGTGTATGCCTCAGATTTTCGCCCAGCAAGATTTGAATGGGTTGCTAACACTAGAGTTAATGCACAATTAAATGCTAAAGGCACGCAAGTATTATATTACACAATTGATGGTGAAAAAATACCTGAATCTGGTCCAGGAAGTATTGTCACTTTCCAAGGACTAATACAAGGTGTGTTACAAACCGCTGGCCGCACAATTCAATCAGCTTTAGATATTGAAAGAGCATCTGCAGTTGCATTAGCAACACCAATGGCTACAACAGTATTAAAAAATACAGGAGCAGATCTTCCAGAAGATCACATCCAAGGATTGTTAGCAACTTGGAAAGCAGCTAGAGCATCACGCAGTACCGCATATTTAACTTCTACTCTTAGCGTAGAAAATATTGGATTTTCACCAAAGGACATGGCTTATGCTGATGCATCACAGTACCTCAGTACCCAGGTCGCCAGAGCGATGAATATTCCGGCATACATGATTAGTGCGGACATGAATAATTCGCTTACATATCAGAACATAATTGACGGCAGACGTGAGTTCGTTAGTTATTCTTTGCAACCTTACGTTTGTGCGATTGAGGATCGTCTATCAATGGATGACATTACTGCTAGAGGAAATATTGTAAAATTTAATATTGAGGAATCATTCTTACGTGCTGACACAATGCAAAGATTATTAGCAATTGAAAAAATGTTATCTTTAGGTTTAATAGATGTAGATCAAGCAAAAGAAATGGAAGATATGTCACCTAACGGAAATGAGAGCTATAATGTTTCTTGAGTTTAGTAGTTCGATTGAAAGCTCAGACAATGAGCGTAGAATAATTGCTGGCAAGATTGTGCCATACGAAGTAGTAGGCAACACGTCAGCTGGTCCAGTTGTATTTGCTAAAGGCTCAATAGACATTGGTGATCCTGGCAAAATAAAAATGTTAATGCAACATAAAACTGATATGCCAATTGGCAGAATGCAAAAATTTAATAAAGCAGAAGATGGAATTTACGCTTCATTCAAAATATCCGCATCAATGCAAGGTGAAAATGCGCTTGTCCTTGCAAGTGAGCAGTTGGTTGACGGTTTATCTGTGGGCGTTGAAGTGACTGGATCAAAGCAAACTAGAGATTATTTATATGTAACTAAGGCCACCTTAAAAGAGGTCAGCCTAGTTGAATCAGCTGCATTTGGCGAAGATGCAAAAGTAACTAAAGTTGCTGCAAGCGAAAGCGAAGCAGATGCAACACCAACTACTACGGAAAGTGAGGCTATCTTGGATACAACTCCAGAGCCAACTGTTACACCGGCAGAGGTTGCTCCAGTAGAAGCTGCACGTCCAACGATTAGTGCTGCTATCTATGCTGAGCCACGTACGCCAATCAATTCACAAGCCAAGTACCTGCAATATGCAGTAAAGGCACAATTAGGAGATCACGAAGCTGGTCTATGGGTAAGAGGCGAAGATGCAAAGGCACAGAAAGTAACTGCTGCTGATGATTCATTTACAACCAACCCAGCATTTTCACCAGTATCTTATGCAACTACTGTCGTAGATACTCTTATTGGATCACGCCCAACTATCGAAGCATGTGGTGGTGCTAAAGTAATTCCTAATTCTGGAATGACTATTTCACATCCAAAAATTACTACATCAGGTACTGTTGCCGAGACTGCAGAAGGTGCCGCTCCATCTGAGACCGGTATCGTATCTGCATACGTAAATGCAACTGTAAAGAAGTATGCTGGACTACAACGCTACAGCGTAGAGTTGTTAGAAAGATCTAGCGATAATCCTGCATTTTTCCAAGCGATGCTTGATAATATGACACGTGCGTACAATAAATCTACTGATGCTGCCGTAATTGCAGAAATTGTTGCAGGCGGAACTTTATCAACATCACAAGCTACTACCTATCTAGGTATTCAAGCATTTATTGCACAAGCAGGACCAGCTGCATATCTTGCAACAGGTGAACTAGCAACAGGATATGTTGCTGGTACTTCACAATGGTCACTATTAATTGGCGCTAAAGATACAACTGATCGCCCAATTTTTACTGCAACAAATCCTTACAACGCTGCAGGTTCTTCTGCACCAACATCTATCCGTGGAAATATTCTTGGATTAGATTTATTTGTGGATGCCAATATGGTATCAACAACTATTGATGATTCAGCATTTATTGTTGTACCATCAGCAATTGCAATTTATGAGAGTCCTGTACTACGACTTTCAACAAACGTACCAACATCAGGCGAAATTGAATTGATGCTGTACGGATATTTGGCAACTAAGACACTTGTGTCTGGCGGCCTACAACGCTACAACATGACAGCGTAATAAAAGCAATACATTAAGAATCCTTGGGGTTTAGTAGCCCTAGCCCCAAGGAGCTATTAGCAAAGGAGTAGAGATGGCAGCCCAGTATGTGACTGTGAGTCAACTAAGACAAAATCTTGGAATTGGCTCACTCTACTCCGATGCCGATTTAGAAAGCATCTGTCAAACATCAGAAGATTTACTAAATAATTATCTTTGGTTTAACACTGCGCCAGTAGTCGGTGTAAGTTTAAGTAACAACGTTGCGACAATAGTATTAGCTAATCCAGGTATATTTGTGACTGGTCAAAGCGTAACCATCGCAGCATCATCTGCCACATTTAATGGCACATATACAATTACAGGCTCATACCCTGGTACAACAGTGCCCGCATCTATTGCCACAGCATTTTGGACTGCACAAGCATTTAGCAGTTACCCTAATGGATATTCAATTATTCAATATGCAAAAACAGCCAGTGATGAAGCATTTCATCGCATCTTGCCATACGGCACAGCTACTGGACCTGGTTACAAAACAATAAATTATTCTGCTACTCCAGCCATAAATCAGGCCGCCATGATTATTGCAGTGGACATTTTCCAAGCACGTCAAGTGTCTCAGAACGGGGGCAACGGTATGGATGGCATGAGCCCAAATCGTTACGCCATGGGCTACCAGCTTATAAATAGAGTACGAGGTCTCATCGCACCTTACTCTAGTCCTAACACACTGGTCGGCTGATGACAGCTGCAATTACTACACTTAGATCAACACTAGCCACTGATCTCACAAATACCGGAGTCTGGAATATATTCTCATTTCCGCCAGCGACCTTAATTCCTAACAGCGTAGTTATTACTCCTGGTGATCCATATCTTGTGCCATCAAATAACGATCAGACAAGCATTCTACCATTAGCCAATTTTAATATATTAATCTGTGTACCTGCTTTAGATAACCAAGGTAACCTTGCAGGATTAGAAGACTTCATAGTAGCCGTAGTAAATAAATTAAACGCATCATCTTTGGTGCTAAACATATCAAGTGTCTCTGCTCCAGCTATATCTAGTATGGCAAGTGGAGATTTATTAAGCGCACAAATTACCGTATCAATTCTAACGAGCTGGAGCTAAAATGAGCACACAAGCAGAAGACTTAGCCTTCTTGATTAAGATAGGCCAAATTAAAGATGCACCAAAACCAATCGCACAAACTAAGAAAGATGAGGAATAACAATGGCCATATATCTAAATAACAATGTAGGCGTTAAATTGGCTACTGCCGCTGCGCCTACTACACCTTCTATCGACATCAGTTCATTAGTTACAAATGCTGTAATTAATCAAATTGTGGATGAGCTAGAAGTGACAAGCATGGGAGATCTCAGCCATCGTTTTGTGGCTGGATTGCAAAGCGGCACATTTTCCATCGACTGTATCAATGACTGGGCAGCAAGCCAAGTTAATACAACACTTAATGCAGCTTTTGGACAAACCATTTCAGTATCAGTAATTACTGTTAAAGGCACAGCTGTATCAGCTACTAACCCTTCATACCAGTTTTCAATCCTTGTAAATAACCTAACCCCAATCGGTACAGGCGGCGTGGCAGAAGTAGCTTCAAGCAGTCTATCCTTTACAGTAAACTCCGCAATAACAGTGTCAACAACGGTGGCATTTTAACTAAGGAGTAATAATGGCAAAACTAAAGATTACTAGGGCTAATGGTGAAGTTTCGGAGCACAAAATTACACCAGGAGTCGAATATAGTTTTGAATTGAAATATGGCTCTGGAATTAGCAAAGTCCTGCGTGAGCATGAACGTCAGACAGAAATATTCTGGTTGGCTTATGAATGTTTACGTAGGGCTGGTGCACAAATACCTATATGGGGTACAGAGTTTATTGACACTCTTGAAACTGTAGAGGTATTAGACGAAGAAAAAAAATAATACAGCGTGATTCAACAACTTACACTATTGCAAGCCTTAGTGTAGAAACTGGAATTGCGCCACAAGAATTTATTAATATGGATTCAGATATGTATAAAGCCATTATACAAGTCCTAACTGACAGAGCTAAGGAGGTCAAAAATGCCAGTAGAAGTCGTAGGCGTTAAAGATGTCCTTAAAGGTTTAGAATTTATTGATGAAGATATGCGCCAACGCATTAGGACTGCTATTGATCCTTTAATGCGTGGCGTATCATTTAAGGCTAAAGGATTTGTTGCTAGTAATACAGATGTATTATCTGGTTGGACTAAAGCATCCGGAGCGCAGGGTACATTTCCTAAATATGATGCCGGTGTAGTAAGAGCTGGTATTGGTTATAACCCAGGAGAAAACAAAACATTTAAGAATGGTTTTAAGGTAAGCAATTATGTTTATAACGTTAGCAGACCTGGATCAATTTATGAGGTAGCAGGTCGCTTAAATCCACAAGGTCGAGCACCATTTCAAATGACACCATCTAAAGGTGCTAGTGGTACATATAGCAAGAGATCTGCTCGAAGCAAAGCATTTGAAGAATACAAATCTAATAATCCATTTGCAAGCCAAGAATTTATAGCTAAATTAGAGCCAGTAACAACTCCACCAAAGATCAAAGATATTAGGTCTGGTGGTAGAAAGACTAAAGGCCGTTTGATTTATAAGGCTTGGGCGCAAGATAGTCCTAAAGTTTATGAAGCAATCATCAAAGCCATTAATTCTACAGCTATAGAATTTAATAGAAAAACCGAAATTAAGAAGGCAGCATAATGGCCAATGTAGTCGTCTCCGCTATTGCAACCTTTAATGGTAAGGCACTTAAAAAAGGCCAGAAAGATCTTTCAGCATTTGATAAGCAAGCCCAGCAATTAGGCAAAACATTTAGCAGAGTATTTGCCGCCACCGCTATTGTGGCATTTGGCAAGAAGGCAATATCAGCATTTGCAGCCGATGAGGCAGCCGCTAAATCTTTAGCCGTTCAATTAGAAAATACTGGTAACGCATTTAGAGTAGGCGAAGTAGAAACTTATATTGCTAAACTACAAAACTTGTACAAGGTGTTAGACGATCAGTTGCGCCCAGCATTTCAGACTTTGTTAAATGCTACAGGCTCAGTTACTCTTAGCCAATCAGCATTAGAAACTGCATTAAATGTAAGTGCCGGTACTGGTGCTAGTTTAGAAACTGTTATTAATGCAATTGCTTCTGGAGTTAGAGGTCAAACTAAAGCAATCAAGGGATTAAATACTGGCATTGATGCAAACATAATTGCTTCTGGTGACATGAATAAAATTATGGCAGCGTTGGAAAAAAGATTTACAGGTGCTGCTTTAGCCAGATTAGATACCTACGCAGGCAAAATGGATGCTCTTAAAGTAGCCGCAGCTGATGCCACAGAGATTATTGGTGCAGGTTTATTAGATGCTTTATCAGCCTTAGGTAAAGACAATTCGATAGACCAGGCTGCTAATTCAATGAATGGATTTGCGATAGCTGTTGCCAATACTGCCAGAGGTATGGGTGATCTAATAGCCCAGGTTAAACAGATCATAGATAGCGATGTTGGCAAGTTTTTACTAGCTCTTACAGCATTACTCACATTAGGCAAGAAGCAATTAATTCTCGGAGCAGTTGGTCTTATTGCATACGACATAGGCAAGAATCCTAAATCATCATCTAATTTTACTTATGGATCAGGTAACCCTAGAGCAGATTTAATATTACAAAAGAAAATTACAACTGCTAAAAAAGATGAATATAACATTATATCTGCATCTAATAAACAACGTACAGAAATAGATAAACTTAAAGACAAGTTTGATTTAGAGCGCATAGGTTTAGCAGCAGCCCTAAATTACAATTTAACTGCAGAAGATAAATTAAGAGTTAATGCTTTAACTGCAATAGCAAATAATAATGAAGCTTTAGCAACTAAATATAATAAAGAATTAGAAGCTGCAAAAAGTGCAAAAGATTTATCTACAGCCTTAACCGATACTGCCAATGTATTTTATAACAGATTTATGCCAGCATTATTCACAGCTTCGGGTGAAATGACTGCTAGAGCTGGTAGAGTATTAGCACCAATAGAAGGCACAAGCAGTGCCATACAAGGTGGATCTACAAGTAATGCTACAAGCGTAGGAGTTAAAGTAGATGTTAGTGGTACATCTGTAGGTGGTGGAGTAAGTAGCACAGATATTGAGCAAACTGTACAAGAAGCAATCTTGTCACTCTATCGCCAAGGACGTAATCAAGTACCTGCTGGAGCGTTATAGTGGCCGTTCCAACAATCAATGCAATAATTAACTTTAGCACTGGGCCATCATTTGCACAGGCGATGATATTAGATCAAGGCATATTAGGTACTAACATATTATCCGACACTGCAGCTGTAATTGTTGATGTATCTAATCAAGTAGATTTAATACAAACCAAACGTGGTCGTAACGCTTTGGCAGATGAATTTCAAACTGGCCAATTAACTTTACGCATAGTAGATCAAAATGGTGATTTTAACCCACAAAATTTGTCAGGACCTTACGCAAATCTTTTAACTCCAATGAAAAAGGTGCAGATAACTGCAACCTACTCAGGAGTAACATATCCAATCTTTTCAGGCTTTATTACATCTTATGTAAATACTCAGCCTAAAGATGCAACAGAAGTTGCTTATACCACCATACAAGCTGTAGATGCTTACCGACTAGCGCAAAATGCTCAAATTTCTACTGTTACTGGTGCTACTGCTGGAAACTTATCAGGTACAAGAATCAATCAGATATTAAATCAAATTGACTGGCCAGCAACAATGCGTGATGTAGATGCTGGTTTAACTACTATGCAAGCAGACCCTGGAACTAATAGAACTTCTTTATCGGCCCTTCAAGTGGTAGCCAATAGCGAATACGGAGCTGTATATGTTGATGCTTCTGGTTCATTTGTATTTCAAGATAGATCTGTAATTGCAGGATCTATTGCCGGTACTCCTACAGTATTTAGTGATAATGGTGCTGGTATTCGCTATGCCAATGCTGTATGGAAATTAGACGATACTTTGGTATTCAATAAATCTACAATAACTAGATCAGGTGGCACTGCTCAGGTAGCAATTAATCAGGCTTCTATAGATAAATACTTTCTACATTCATACTTTTTAGATGGCCTACTAATGCAAAGCGATGCTATAGCCTTGGATTACGCTAGGGCCTATACCGCTTCAAGAGCTGAAACTTCGGTCAGATGCGATTACATAGAACTTGATCTTTATACTTCTAATTATACCGCCGGCACTATTGCAGCCCTAAATTTAGATTTTTTTGATCCTATTACAGTAATTACGACTCAACCAGGTGGATCTACCCTGGAAAAGACCCTACAGATTTTCGGAGTAGCTTTTAACATTACGCCGAATAGTTGGAAAACCACCTTTACAACGTTAGAAGCAGTGCTCGATTCGCTGATTTTGAACGACAATATATACGGCACTTTAGACTATAATGTGCTTAGTTACTAAGGAGATATAATGGCAGCAGGACAAGGATTTAAAGACTTCGTTACTGGTGAGGTATTAACAGCCAACGATGTTGATGGTTATTTAATGCAAGGTGTTTGGGTGTTTGCTAGTGCGGCTGCAAGAACAGCTGCAGTAACTTCACCACAAGAAGGTAATATGTCTTATCTTAAAGACACAAACTCAACCGAGTATTATTCAGGATCAGCCTGGGTAGCAATTGGAGGCGGTGGTTCATCACCATTAACTACCAAAGGCGATCTTTACACATATTCAACAACAGACGCAAGACTTGGTGTTGGAACAAATGGTCAAGTATTAACGGCAGATAGTGCAGAAGCAACAGGCTTAAAATGGACTGCCCCTGCTAGTGGTTCAACATTTGTTGGTGCAGCAGTTTATGCAAGTACTGGTCAAGCCATAACAAACGCAACAGTTACAGCATTAACTTGGGATTTAGAAACTATTGATACAGATGCTTTTCACGATAATTCCACCAATAACAGTAGATTTACCATACCATCAGGCAAAAATGGCAAATATCGGATTTCTTGTCGAATTGGAAACGGAGTAAGTACGGCTGGATTAAGACAGTTACGATTATATAAAAATGGTAGTTATCTTACCTATCTATGTAATAATTTCATTGCAGGTAATGATGGTATGTCATTTAGTGGTGAATATATTTTAAGTTTGGTTGCAACTGATTATATTCAAGTTTTTTGTTATCAAAACTCAGGTGGTTCACTTACTGTTGGAACAGGAATTGATGAAGCACAATATTCAATTACTTATTTAGGAGCATAAATTATGGAACTATGGGAAAAAATTATTGAAGCATATCCTGAATTAGCAGATAATAATTTGGCTGCATTTACTAAACAAATTGTTTTGCAAGATGACAGCGATGGACTTGGTGCTTATATTGCTAAATGGAATTATTCAAAGCCAATACCTACTGGACTTAAATTGGGCAAACCTAAATCGTAATGACACCCTGGTTATCTAAAGCAGCTGATACTTTAAGAGATGCCGTTACTACCTGGTATCCAGATCGCCGCACTTCCAGTGATGGGTGGCTTGGCGATGCTCGTCACGCTGCCAGAAAATCGGATCATAATCCAGACAGCAGTGGATGTGTCAGAGCCATTGATATTGATTCTAGGTTGGATTCATCCGATGGGCTCTCAGTATATTTGGCTGACCAAATCAGGATCTGTGCTAAAACCGATAAACGTATATCGTACGTAATTCATAATGGAATGATTGCAAGCAAAATACTTAATTTTAAGTGGCGTAAATATTCAGGGTTTAACAAACACACAAAGCACATACATATCAGCTTTACAAAGGCTGGAGATCAAGATGGCAAGGCGTTCGATATACCACTACTAGGAGGCAAGATATGAACATGAAGAATCCATACGTATTAACAGTTGGTGCATTCCTATCAGCTTGGGCAGCATCAAACTTTGCAGCTGATTATCGTGCTGTTCTATGGGCAGTATTAGCCGGAGTATTTGGCTATGCAACTCCAAAGAAATGACACCAACAGAGTGGGCTGGCTTTGGGGCTGGCGTATGCGCCGTATTAACAAGTTTACTACTGGGTCTGCGCTGGGTTATTAAATCTTATCTATCCGAACTTAAAAGTAATGGGGGCTCAAGCCTCCGTGATTCCATTGATAGGTTAGAAAAGCGTGTTGATGACCTGTTTATATTAATAAGTAAGTCATAATTTTATCATGGCAACTACACGTAAGCGCAAGAAGGTTAATAGGCGAGTGGTGCGTAAGTCACCTGATCCTTTATCCAAACTTGATGTCTTTATGATTACCAAGCATGAGATATACAAGGCTGCAAAAAAGGCTGGATTCAGTAACGAGATTGCCTGGTTCTTTATGCAAGAACCTAACTCGCTACCTGACTGGATTGCTAATGACAAACCTGATGCAATCATTCCAACATTAGATCCTACAGAAACGGATGATGATTAAAGCCAAAAGATGGTTAGTAATCTCAGATCTTCAAATACCGTACCAGTTGGATTCGGCGATCATCAATCTAAAGAAACTGGTCAAGCGTGAGCGATTTGATTCTGTATTGGTGGTCGGCGATGAAATGGATTTTCAAACCATTAGTCGTTGGAGTGAAAAAACACCTTTGGCTTATGAGAAAACCATTCATGCTGATCGTGAGCTTTGCAAAGAAATACTTTGGGACCTTGGAGAGTACAGCAGTGAAATGCATATTGTCAGGTCTAATCATTCTGATCGCTTATATAATACTTTATTAAAAGTACCTGGCTTAATTAGCCTGCCAGAATTACAATACCCAGCGTTTATGGGATTCAAAGAAATGGGCATGGAGTACCACAAGACTGCCTATGAATTTCATCCAGGCTGGATATTAGCCCACGGAGATGAAGGAAGCATGAGTCAGCACGCTGGAATTACAGCTCTTAACCTTGCTAAAAAATGGGGCAAAAATTGTGTTGTGGGCCATAGCCATAGATTGGGTGCCAGCACGTTCACAGAAGCCATAGGAAGCCATTACAGGGCCTTAACAGGTATAGAGAGTGGAAACCTATGCAATATGAAAAAAATGTCTTATATCCGCTATAACAGCGCAAATTGGCAGAATGGCTTTGCTATACTAGAAACATCCAAAAAGGGACTAACACCCACGCTGGTCCCAGTTGATCCAAAGGATGGCTCATTTACAGCATTGGGCAGGTATTACGGGTAACATCGTTACCAAATCGTTATACAAATACGCCCCAAAATCGTTCACAAAGTCATACAGACCTGAGACACTATTTCCATGCCACAGATTGTGGTATAGAAAGTAGGGCTACATGAAAATACAAATAGATCTTAAAGCTGGTGATTTTGAACAGCTGTGGACAAATTCAATGGAATGGATAAATCAAGATTGGGAGTCACAATCGGACCGATTTGATCCAACTCCATTTTTTACTTGGCAATACGCATATTGGTTTGATAATTATGCTTCATTAAAGTTAGCAGAAGGTTTTATCAGTACATTAGGTAAAAACTATGCTATTCACAGCGATGAAGGCACTGGCGATTGGGTCATGCTGACTAACTATGCAAGTCCATGTCACCTACGAAAGACATTGGTGAACGCATGAGTTTACAAGAAGCAGGCTTGTTATGGGTTGCAGTAATGGTCGTTATTATCTGGGCATATGGGATGTTTCAAAATGCCAAAGATATTTCCTATTGGCGTGGGCGTAAAGATGGCTTTGATATGCACCGCCGGATGATTGAGATTAAAACTGATGTCAACAACGACTGAGAAGTTATTTGATGAGGTCATTGGAATCTTGCACAGTAGGGGTACGCAGTATGGTCACCCAATTAGTAACCACAAACGTATTGCCGAACTCTGGTCGGCTTACCTTGGTTATCCAATACAACCAAACGAAGTTGCAATTCTTATGTGTTTGGTCAAAATCAGCAGACAAGCTGAGGACCCAGGAGTCGCTGACAATTACAAAGATGCGCTCGGATACATCGCCATCGCTAAAACAATTACCGATGCTATGCAAGACGAAGATGGAGTGTGGCAATAATGGCATTTGATTTGAGTGAGTACACCACCGTTCAAGAACGTTCAAATATATTTTGGGAAAGGTATCCAAATGGAGCAGTACGAACAAGGATTGTCCAGGAGTCAGACACTAGAGTCATTGTTGTATGTGAATTATTTAGGGACAACGCTGATGAAAAACCATTCGCAACAGGTGAAGCCAAAGAAGTCATATCAGATCGTGGCGTTAATCGTGACTTTGCGCTTGAAAATTGTGCGACTTCGGCTAGAGGCGTTGCTTTTAAGGTGGCTAATATCGGTACTGAAAAGAATGGACCTAGTCGAGAAGAAATGGCACGAGTAAATGAAAAACAATTTACACCTAAATATGGCAGACCAGGATCTAAATCAGCTGCGATGGAGATGGCGTTACATATTGTGGACACACAATCTAAAGATACTGGCAACGAGCCTGTACCTGTTGAGTGGTCTATTGGTGAAAGCGTTAGCCAAATTGGTGAAGTGGTTTC
>Ga0209297_1001298_pt1 | contig 14549 bp, 9 predicted proteins | sample S_130805_MF_Meta_FD_187322 | JGI IMG/M metagenome (GOLD analysis project Ga0209297, IMG submission 187322) | Freshwater microbial communities from Lake Simoncouche, Canada to study carbon cycling - S_130805_MF_MetaG (SPAdes) (version 2) | ecosystem: Environmental > Aquatic > Freshwater > Lake ... | reverse complement strand
CTTCGGCGCAAATGAATGGCTCGTAGATGAGATGTATGAGCGTTTCCAACAAGATCCCAATTCGGTAGAGCCTTCCTGGATTGAATTCTTTAAAACATACACACCTGGTTCAAATGGCACATCGAGTAATGGTGCGGCAAGTAATGGTGTATCGAGTACTGGTGCATCAAGCAATGGAACTAGCGCCGTAACAAGTCATGGCGCAATTCCCACAGCACCTCGCGGCGGCGTTCCACCAATGCCAAAGTCGGCAACGAGTGCGCCAAGTGTTCCAACGCCAACCCAAGTTCTCGCTAACGAAGTTTCAGCGGCGCCAGTTGTTGCCGCTCCTGCTGCTGCGCCTGTTGTTCCAGCGCAGTCACAAGTAGCTGAACCTGCACAAGCTGCGACGCCCGCAGCATCCGCACCACAACAAGTCGTGCGCACTACATCTTCGAACCCAACACCCACTCCTGCAGATCCTGTGGTTCGCCCAGCACCAGTTCTGATTACACCAGGTGCGGCGCGCATTGAAGTTCTGCGCGGAGTTGCATCGCGAGTAGTCAAGAGCATGGAAGATTCTTTGACCGTGCCCACTGCAACAAGTGTGCGTGCGATTCCTGCAAAATTAATGATCGATAACCGCATCGTGATTAATAATCACCTCAAGCGCGGTCGCGGTGGCAAGGTCTCCTTCACCCACCTCATCGGTTACGCAATGATCAAGGCGCTGCGCGCGATGCCAGAGATGAATGCCTTCTTTACTGAACAAGAGGGCAAGCCAGCGATCGGTTTTCCAGAACACATCAATTTAGGTATTGCGATCGACTTGGCAAAGGCAGATGGCTCGCGCCAACTCTTGGTGCCATCGATCAAGGGTTGCGAAGAACTCGATTTCGCACAATTCTGGTCAGAGTATGAAGCAGTTGTCGCAAAGGCCCGCGCCGGTTCATTAACTGTTGAAGATTTCGCCGGCACAACCGTCTCACTCACTAACCCAGGAACTATCGGCACCGTTCACTCTGTTCCGCGCTTAGTTCAAGGCCAGGGTTTGATTCTCGGTGTTGGTGCAATGGATTACCCCGCTGAATTCCAAGGCATGAATGAAGAGAAGATTGCGGAGTTAGCAATTAGCAAGGTCATCACGATGACCAGCACCTACGACCACCGCATTATTCAAGGCGCGCAATCTGGTGATTTCTTGCGTCGGATCCATGAAATTCTGCTCGGCGCCGAGAACTTCTATGATGAAGTTTTTGCTGCGCTCCGTATTCCATACCTACCAATCCGCTGGCTACCTGATTTCCACTTCTCTAAAGAGCAGGAAATTAATAAGACTGCGCGTATTCAACAATTAATTCATGCCTACCGCACACATGGCCACATCATGGCTGACATCGATCCACTTGAATATTTGCAGCGCTCGCACCCAGAACTCGATGTAGTGACACATGGTTTAACGCTCTGGGATCTCGATCGCGAATTTGCCACAGGTGGCTTCGGCGGTCGCCCATTTATGAAGCTGCGCGAAATTCTCGGCATTCTCCGTAATTCGTACTGCCGCACCGTTGGCGCTGAGTACATGTACATCGAAGATCCAGCCGAGCGTCGTTGGATGCAGGAGCAGCTTGAGGTTGCCATTCCTAAGATTGAACGTGCTGAACAACTTCGTATCTTGCGCAAACTCAATGGCGCAGAGGCCTTTGAATCATTCTTGCAAACAAAATATGTCGGACAGAAGCGCTTCTCACTCGAAGGTGGCGAGACCGTTATTCCATTGCTCGATGCAGTGATCTCGGCGGCGGCTGAGAAATCTTTAGATGAAGTCTGTATCGCAATGCCACACCGTGGTCGCCTCAATGTTTTAGCGAACATTGCTGGAAAGTCCTACGGCCAGATCTTCCAAGAGTTTGAGGGACATTACGCCGAGAATGCAGTCCACGGCTCAGGCGATGTGAAGTATCACTTAGGTACAGAGGGCGTATTCACTTCCGAATCTGGCGCAACAACAAAGGTTTACTTGGCAGCAAATCCTTCACACTTGGAAGCGGCAAATCCAGTGTTAGAGGGCATTGTTCGCGCCAAGCAAGATCAACTCAATGTTGTCAATGCATTTAGCGTTCTGCCAATTCTTTTGCACGGTGACGCTGCATTTGCTGGACAAGGCGTTGTGACTGAAACTTTGCAACTCTCTCGCCTGCGCGGCTATCGCACCGGCGGAACAATTCACGTGATCGTGAATAACCAAGTTGGCTTCACAACATCGCCAATTTCGGCACGTTCGAGTCGTTACGCAACAGATGTTGCGAAATCTATTCAAGCCCCGGTCTTCCATGTCAATGGTGATGATCCAGAAGCAGTTGTTCGCATGGCGCGCATCGCATTTGAGTACCGACAGAAATTTAATAAAGACATTGTCATCGACATGCTCTGCTACCGCCGCCGCGGACATAACGAGGGCGATGAGCCAAGTTACACCCAGCCATTGATGTATAAATTAATTGAAGCAAAGCGCTCTACTCGCACACTTTATGCCGAAGCACTCGTTGGTCGCGGCGACATCACTGCGCAAGAGGCCGAAGAAGTCGCAGCCGATTACCAACGTCAATTAGAGGGTGTATTTGCTGCAGTTCATAACATTGAGCCAGAGCATGATGAGAATTGGTCGCTGCCAGAAGTTCCAGCACCGAGCCAAGTTCTTACTGCAATTCCAGAAGCGACTGCGCGGACAATTGCAGCCCTCCATGCTGCAGTTCCTGAGAATTTCACAGTGCATCCTCGCCTCTTGCCGCAATTGCAGAAGCGGGTTGAGATGCTTAACGATGGATCGATTGATTGGGCGATGGGTGAATCACTCGCCTTCGGTTCATTACTACTTGAGGGACATCCAATTCGTTTAGCTGGCCAAGATGCGCGTCGTGGCACATTTAGTAATCGCCATGCTGTTGTCATTGATCAAAATAGTGGCGCCGAGTGGACACCACTTCGCGGACTTATCTCCAGTGATAACCAATTCTTTGTGATTGACTCCTTGCTCTCTGAATATGCCGCGATGGGCTTTGAGTATGGCTACTCCGTCGCGCGCGAGAATGCACTTGTTCTCTGGGAGGGACAATTCGGAGATTTCGCCAATGGCGCACAGACCATCATCGATGAATTTATCTCCTCTGCCTTGCAGAAGTGGGGCGAGCGATCATCGCTGATTCTTCTGCTGCCACATGGTTATGAAGGTCAAGGACCAGATCATTCATCTGGTCGCATTGAACGTTTCTTGGCGCTCTGCGCTGAGCAGAACATGACAGTTGCCCAACCATCCGATTCTGCTTCGTACTTCCACTTACTGCGTTGGCACATGAAGAATCCGGCACGCCGTCCGATGATCATCTTTGCGCCAAAATCAATGCTCCGCCTTAAAGCAGCTGGCACTGCGCTCTCACAATTTACATCGGGACATTTCCAACCAGTTATTGCTGATGCAACTCTTACTAATGCAACTCGCGCGATCTTCTGTTCCGGCAAGGTCTATTGGGATCTCGTTGCAGAGCGCGAGAAGTTAGGTGAGACATCAACTGCAATTATTCGCCTCGAACAGTTCTATCCATTCCCTACTGAAGATTTTGCCGCGCAAGTTGCACTCCATCCCAACGCAAATCTGCTCTGGGTGCAAGATGAACCAGCGAACCAAGGTCCATGGCCATTTATTGCACTTAATTCACAAGAGGCACTCGGCGGTCGCGAACTTCGCCGCGTCTCACGTCGCGCAACTGCAAGCCCAGCAACTGGTAGTCATCACATGCATGAAGAGGAGCAGAAAGCACTTCTTACCGAAGCTTTCTCCCGCTAGTTTCTCTCGCTAACTTTTCTGGATTGTTTTCTCATCGCGCTAACTTCTCCCGCTAACTTCTCTTTACACTTACCTCTTTACTTTTTTATAGCGAAAGAGCAGATAGCCAATAATTTCTCTGTGCTTGAGTGCACCGAAGTGGCGAGAGTCTGTGCTCGCCGATGGGTTGTCGCCTAGAACCCAAATCAGATCACCCTTGACCGATGTTGCTCGTTTTATTTGCAGCAAACCAGGGCGAGACTCCTGCTCGACAACAACGATAATTCCAAAACCTTTACGTTCGATTGCACGCAATTGGCGCGAAGATAACTTGCGCCAGTGCACGAGGAGCCAGTCGCCATCAGAGAGTGTTGGCAGCATCGAATCGCCAACTACGGCAAGGCGCCCAATTCCACGGCGATTACCGGACGCGGAGATGTCAGTTTCGCTCACACAAGGTAGTCTTCCCTGAGAAGTGGGTATTACCAAGCCCGTAACAACCCTAGTAATAAGAAATTTTAAGAGAAGAGGAAAAATGTCATTCATTTCTCAGGCTGTGCAGGCCCTCCTTGCACCAAAGAGTTCAGTTCATGCTCACTGCGATCTACCTTGCGGTGTTTACGATCCAGCACAAGCAAAGATCGAAGCTCTCTCCGTTAAGGCATGCATGGAGAAATACGCCGGAAGCAGCGATGCTGATTTCAAAGCGCGCGCAGTTACCATCAAGGAAATTCGCTCAAACATGGTGAAAGAGCACCTCTGGGTTCTCTGGACTGATTACTTCAAGCCAAATCACTTTGAGGCACATCCAGAATTGCATGGCCTCTTCAATGAAGCAACGAAGTTAGCTGGCGCAGCTGGCACCAAGGGCACAGTTGATGTTGCCGTTGCCGACAAGTTGATTGGCAAGATCGATCAGATTGCAGAAATTTTCTGGGCAACTAAGAAGTAATTTTTACCGAAGTAAAAGTAGTGAAGCAGTTAGCGCCTAATTAATGGGTGCTTGCGCAGTAAGAGTCTGAGCGGCGGTGCGGGCGAGGAAAGATACTCGCTCCACCACCGCTCGCTTCATTTGTGCGGTGGCTACATGTCGCTCACCATCATAGATATCACAATTGAAGCGAACGTTCTTTCCATCTACTTCAACACAATTAGCAATGGCGCGAATTTCTACGCCGATAGAAACTGCCGCCATTACCTCTAAATCAATCGAGAGTAAGCGTGAGGTTTCACCGCTATCTAAGTGCTCAGCCAATGCACCAATTGCGGCGCTCTCCATTAAATGTAAATAATGTGAATTAGATGCAACGGGAAGATCGCCAATACCCATCGCAACAGCGGTATCTCCGGGGCGAACCACCATGGTGGCCAAACCCACGGCATCGATGAGTGCGTTCGGAGATTGCATACTTCAACCCTAGCCAGTAGCAAGGAAAATTTTGCTGATTGCGAAGTAAATTACAGCCACTATTTTTCTGGGTACGAAGAGAAATTCTTAGCGCTTTGGTGGCGGGAACTCTTGGTAACGAACTTGGCGACCGCGATACTCGTTACAACTACTTGTCGAGTTCCCCATCAATATTTTCACTCTCAGTGTGTTCAGGGTGAATGCTCTCAATTTGGGTGCTCTCGATCGTAATTTCGCGATGTTCAATGGAGCCGAACTCATCTACTTGAATGGAAATCTCAGTCATCCGGAACTCGGTCACGATCTCACCTGCGCCGCGACGCATACCGGCGAGAGATTCTGCGATGGAGTCGTGGAGATCTTGTGGCGCGCTCTCACAGCAACTGCGTGAGAGGAGATCGCGCATCATGGTGTGGATCGCTTCCTCGTGAGCTGCTTCGGCTCGGCAAGGTAGGCAGGAATCTAAGTGGTGGGAGATTGCAGCGCGACTTGCGACATCTTCTAACTCGCCATCGAAGAAAATAACGAATGAATTGAGTACATCGACGCAGGAAATCTCGATTGCGCCATCATGGAAAATACTCATGATTCACCTCCGACGCTGCTGACATAGCCGCGATCTTTCGCGTAATCCATCAAGAGCGCACGCAATTGCTTGCGACCACGATGTAGGCGCGACATCACGGTTCCAGTGGGAATATCAAGAATCTCGGCGATCTCCTTATAAGAAAAACCCTCAACATCGGAGAAGTAGACCGCCATACGAAACTCTTCGGGGATCTCTTGGAGCGCGCGCTTTACATCACTATCTGGCATCTTCTCTAGCGCTTCAACTTCGGCAGATTTTCCTTGATCACTTGTATGTGATGCAGCTTCTGCAATCTGCCAATCCTCTAACTCCGCATTGGAGATCATCGGTTGGCGCTGCTTCTTGCGATAGTTATTAATAAAAGTTGTCGTCAGAACGCGATAGAGCCAGGCCTTCAAATTGGTACCTGGTTCAAATTGATGAAAGGAGGCAAATGCTTTGAGATAAGTATCTTGAACTAAATCGCGCGCGTCATCGGGATTTTTTGTGTAGCGAAGAGCAGCGGCATATAACTGATTGGTAAATGCCAATGCATCGCGCTCGAATCGCAGAGTGCGATCTGCGGCGCTCTCACGAACAATCTCGGTGGAAGTCATCTCTCCCATTTTAGCCCTAGAAAAGTGTCTCTGGCGCGCCGAGTTCTATCGCTTCGGTGAGAGTTGGCCCTGAATTTGCCGCGGAATTCACCTTACGTGAAACGGGATGGAAGATTAAATCTGCGGCTGGATCTTCCAGCTCCATTAACTCCAACAACTCCGGAACGCTAGTTGCGCCAGGATCTAGCCACGAACTCCAACGCTCTGGCGGCATTACTACTGGCATGCGCGAGTGAATTGTTGCAAGTCCGGCAACTGCTTCGCGGGTAATGATTGCTGCACTTTCAATTTCGTGACCTTCATCAGAGATCCAGGTACTCCAAATTCCAGCAAGTGGAAGTGCACGTTTAGTTGCAGAGGAGATGAAGAAAGGTTGCTTCGGCGGATACTCACCGAGTGCGGTCGCCCATTCGTAATAACCATCGGCTGGAATTAAACAGCGACGTTTGCGAAATGCATCGCGAAATGTTGGCTTCTCATGCACCGATTCACTTCGTGCATTAATTGCATGTGATTGCGAGGTGCGCGCAGCATCAAATGTTTTCTGCCATGGCGCAATAATTCCCCACGATGCACTTGCTAGCGAACGTGAATTATCGCGATCTTGGCGCACGATATAAATATCTACCGTTGGTGCAATGTTCCAATTAGCGGGCAGTGGCGATTCGGGGCTGGTTCCAGTAATTCCGAACTCTTCTACTAAGTCTGCGACTAAGCGAGACTGCGCAAAGCGACCACACATGAGTAAGAGCCTAGACGGTAGACTTAACCAATGAATTCCACTGGAGCAGGTAGCCCTCATTGGGCTGCGCCATTCCGCGGAAAAGTTCCAGTCGATCTCACTCTCTCAATCCCCGGTTCTAAATCAGTCACTAATCGCGCGCTAATTTTGGCGGCATTAGCCGACTCTCCCACCGTGCTCCATAAAGCACTTCACTCCCGCGATACCGACTTAATGATCGCCGGACTTCAAGCAATGGGAGTTGGAGTAAGCGAAGATCAGAGCGCTCTGCAGATTGCACCTGGAAAGCTCAGTGGTCCAGCAAAGATTGATGTGGGAAATGCCGGAACAGTTATGCGCTTTCTTCCACCAGTTGCCGCACTTGCCAATGGTGCAATTACCTTTGATGGCGATGCGCGATCACATGAGCGTCCAATTGGTCCAGTGATCGCAGCCCTTGAGGCGCTCGGTGTAAAGATCGATCACGAAAATCGTTATAGCTTGCCAATGAGTGTCCATGGCACTGGTGCAATTACAGGTGGCGAAATTGCAATCGATGCAAGTGCATCGAGCCAATTCCTCTCCGCACTTCTTCTTATTGGTAGCAACACTAAAAATGGAATTACGATTTCTCATACTGGTGGCTCACTTCCTTCGATGCCCCACATTGAAATGACAATTGCTATGGTGCGCGACTTTGGCGGAGAAATCACCGTTGATCAGAAGGCGCAGACCTGGCACGTCGCACCGCGAAAATTGCACGGTATGGAACTCACTATTGAGCCAGATCTCTCCAATGCTGCGCCATTTCTCTCAATTGCAATGGCAGTCGGTGGCAGCGTCACAATAAAAGATTGGCCAAGTTCTACAACTCAACCAGGCGGTGAGTTACCTGCAATTCTCGAGCGCATGGGTGCAAAAACCTCGCTGGGCAAAGATGGACTTACTCTTACAAGTAATGGCCTCATTCATGGGATTGATATCGATCTCCATGATCTCGGTGAGTTAACCCCGGCAATTGCCGCTTTGGCCGCACTTGCTGATTCGCCATCGCGAATTACAGGTATTGGTCATTTGCGTCTGCACGAAACAGATCGCTTGGCTGCTCTCACAAGTGAAATTAATGGACTAGGCGGCAAAGTAAAAGAATCACCTGATTCACTTGAATTTACACCGGCTCAACTTCATAAGGGAGTTTTTCATACTTATGAAGATCATCGCCTAGCAACTGCTGGTGCTGTCATTGGCTTGGTAGTTAACGATCTTGAAGTAGAGAACATTGATACAACCAAAAAGACCCTGCCTAACTTTGCGCAGATGTGGAGTGAGCTCCTTCGATGAGTGAAAAATACCGTCGATTCGATGAGTCACATGCGCGAGTTCGCCCTAGTGGTGGAACGCGCCCCCGCAGTAAAGATCGTCCATCCCATAGCGATGCAGTTCGCGCATTTGTCACAACGGTCGATCGCGGGCGAATTACCTGCGTCTTAGAAAATGGCGATGAAATCACGGCAACAACTGCGCGCGAATTGGGCAGAAAGTCAGTTGTAGTCGGTGATTACGTTGGCGTGGTCGGTGATGTCAGCGGTAAAGATGGAAGCTTGGGGCGCATCGTCACTATCCAAGAGCGGCGCAATACATTAAGTCGCAGCATCGATGATGTTGCAAAAGTAGAGCGCACCATTGTGGCCAACATCGATCAGATCGTCATCGTTGTTGCGGCGGCAAATCCAGAGCCACGTCGCGGCCTTATCGATCGCTTCTTGGTCTGCGCCTTCCACGAGAACATCCAACCGGTAATTTTGATTACCAAGATTGACATTGCAGCGATGCCAGATTTTATGAGCGAATATGAAGTCTTAGGAATACCAATTCTGCAGAAGAGCAAAGATGGTTCGCTCAAAGAAATCCAAGCTCTTCTTGCTGAGAAGAAATCAGTTCTAGTTGGCCACTCTGGTGTCGGAAAATCAACTCTCATTAATCAATTGATTCCCGCTGCGCTGCGTGCAACTGGAATTGTTAATGAGAGTACTGGGCGCGGTCGTCACACATCTTCGAGTGCAATTGCACTGCCACTAGAAGGTACAACTTCTGGAAGCGAGAATTCCGGATGGATTATTGATACTCCCGGCATTCGCGCATTTGGTTTGGCGCACATTGATCCCGAACGAATTCTTGGCGCATTCCCCGAGCTCTACGAAGTCTCCCAAACCTGTATGAGTAACTGCTCCCATCAAGGTAGCGACTGTGCAATTGCTACCTGGGCAAGTGCTGCCACTGGGCGCGAAGGTGAGATCAGAATCGCTCGATTAGAGAGCCTGCGTACCCTGCTCGACACTAAATTAGATGTGACACTGGACTAGGCTGGATTTATGAGCGCGCAAAGTTCCGGAACATCCAAGTACAGCGCCGACTTAGCGCTGGCGCAAGAACTTGCCGATGCCGCAGATGTAATAACGACTGCGCGTTATCGCGCACTCGATCTCGTCATTACAACTAAGCCAGATGCCACTCCTGTTACCGATGCAGATAAGGCAGTTGAGAGTGCACTGCGTGAGTTAATTACCAAAGTGCGACCTGGCGACAAAATCATTGGTGAAGAGTTTGGCAATGATGGATCAGATGCAAAGGCAAGTGGTCGCCACTGGGTAATTGATCCGATCGATGGAACTAAAAACTTTATGCGTGCAGTTCCAGTGTGGGCCACTCTTATTGCACTGGTCGAAAATGGTGAAGTTGTTGTTGGCGTTATTAGCGCTCCAGCACTCAATCGCCGTTGGTATGCGGCGAAAGGTAGTGGCGCCTATGTTCATTCGCTGCCTAGTACGGAGAATGATTCACTACGAAAGATTTCAGTATCGAAGGTCGCACAACTTTCCGATGCCTCGCTCTCCTTCTCGGATTTAGTCGGTTGGGGCGCTAATCGCGATAACTTCATCGCGCTGATGGATCAGGTTTGGCGCACACGTGGCATCGGAGATTTCTGGTCACACATGCTCGTTGCCGAAGGCGCAGTTGATATTGCAGCTGAACCATCCCTTGCACTCTGGGATATGGCAGCGATCGACATTATTGTGCGCGAGGCTGGCGGAACATTTACCGATTTAAGTGGCGCAGCTGGGCCACATGGAAAGAGCGCAGTAAGTAGTAACTCACTACTTCATAGCGCCGCGTTGAAAAAAATTACTCATGGCTGAATCCTTTCTCGGTTCAATCTCGGTTGGTGCGCCAGCTTTGCCGCAAACTGCACCAGAGGATCAACCAGGTGATCGCTCTGGGCTCACTAAAGATGCGCTAGAAGTTCGCACGCTCCAGGTAGGAGGAATGACTTGTAGCTCCTGCGTAAATACCGTGGAGCGCGCGCTCAATGCACTACCTGGTGTGAGTGCAACGGTGAACTTTGCAACTGAGACTGCGCATGTATTGATGCAACCCGATGTCAGAGAGAAAACTTTAGTAGATGCCGTTAAACGTGCCGGTTATGAAGTAAATGTAATTCACGATTCATCTCAGATTGCCCTACATAGCAAGAAGAGCGCAGTGAGTTTTACTCTCGCGCTACTCCTGACTGCGCCAGTATTTGCGATCTCGATGTTCATGAGCCTTCACATGAAGGTTTCTACTTGGCTAGATAGCCAACTCACTAATTACAACATCGCACTTCCCGCCGCACCTACCGCAACGTGGGCGGCGATTATTTTGAGTGCACCTGTTGTTCTGATCATTGCCTACCCAATTCATAAGGCAGCGCTGCGAAATCTGACGCACCCCACTATGGATAATTTAGTTTCACTGGGATCACTCACTGCATTTGGCTGGTCGATTTACGCAGCACTCACCAATTCTGGTGATAGTTATGCAGAAGTTGCCGCCACTGTAATTACCTTTGTCATTCTTGGACGCTACTTAGAAGCTAAGGCGAAGAAGCAGGCAAGTAGCGCAATCTCAACTTTGCTCACACTTGGCGTAAGAGAAGTCTCGGTGATGCGCGCTGGAGCCACAATTCAAATCTCTATCGCCGATCTTGCCTTAGGTGATGAATTCATTGTTAAACCAGGTGAGCGAATTCCGACCGATGGCGTTGTGGTCTCTGGCTCAAGTGAAGTCAACAATGCACTGGTCACTGGTGAATCACTTCCCATTAAGGCCGAGATAGGAACAAATGTTATTGGTGGTGCACTTAATCTCAATGGGCTACTCGTCGTAAAGACACTTCGCATTGGCTCCGATAGCGAATTAGCAAGAATCACTGCAATGGTGATTGGTGCACAAGGCGTGAAGGTTCCAATTCAGCGCCAAGTCGATCGCATCAGCGCGGTATTTGTTCCGCTAGTAACAACCCTTGCAGTAATTACCTTCTTTATTTGGCGCCAGAATGGCCATCCACTCGCCTACTCGCTCTCCACTGCAATTGCAGTAATTGTTATTGCCTGCCCGTGTGCGCTGGGATTAGCCACTCCTGTTGCACTCCTTGTCGCCTCCGGTCGCGGGGCACAACGCGGAATTGTGATTGCCCAACCGCGCGCGCTAGAAATTGCGGGAAAGATCGACACTGTTCTACTCGATAAGACCGGAACTATTACTACTGGTGAAATGGCAGTGCTGCACTTTGTTGCACCAGCAAGTGCGGCAGCAACACTTGGTGCTCGCTTCCAGAACATTGCCACAGAGCGAAACATTGCAACGAGTGCGCTCTCGATTGAAAAACTCAGCACGCATCCAGTGGCTGCAGCGATTGCCACATGGGCACTTGGTCAAGGTGGCGTTGCTGCCGCAGTCAGCGAATTTCAAAGTACACCTGGTGCCGGATCTGCAGCGCGAATTGAGATCGCAAGCGAGAGGCCGGTTGTATTAATTGGTTCACCTGCAGCAGTTGCTCATAGCACTACAACATTTGCACCAGAGCTTCAGAGTGCAATTACTGAATGGGAGCGCGAAGGCTTAACGCTCTCTGTTCTTGCCTGGGATGGTATTGCATTGGCGGCATTTGCAGTCGGTGATCAAATTAAGGCAGATGCAGCGCAAGGAATTGCAGCCCTAGTTGCCAGAGGAATTTCACCATGGTTAATCACCGGTGATAATGCTCAAGTTGGCGAAAGCGTTGGCGCCAAAGTTGGAATCCCGGCCACTCAAATTATTTCGCAGGCAACACCGGAAGATAAATTAAATAAAATCAATCAACTTCGCGCAAGTGGTCACTGCGTCCTCATGGTTGGCGATGGCGTCAATGATGCCGCTGCCCTTGCTGCGGCTGATTTGAGTATTGCGATGGGAACTGGCACAGAGACCGCGATGGCAACCTCTGACATCACTGTGATGCAACGAGATTTTATGAGCGTCAATCGCGCGCTTGAATTATCTACGCAGACTTTAAGAATTATTAAAGTAAATTTGCTCTGGGCATTTCTCTACAACGTTATTGCGATTCCAGTTGCGGCCGCAGGGCTCTTAACGCCAATGATCGCAGCAGGTGCCATGGCCGCTTCTAGCCTCTTTGTCGTCAGTAATTCGCTGCGCATTAAATAGCGCAACTTCTCTCGTTCTAGTAGCGGGGGCAGGATTTGAACCTACGACCTCTGGGTTATGAGCCCAGCGAGCTACCGAGCTGCTCCACCCCGCGTCGGTAGGCCAATGCTATTGCCCAAGGTAGAGAGTTACCAAATCGCCGTAAAAGTGCACTCACTGATTGCGCCTATCAATGATTGCACTTCTCACAATTGAGATTACGCAGCGTTGATAATTACTACTTGCGGGACTGCGCTGCAACTGCCGAAGCAATTGCAGATTTCAATCGCGCTTGTGCCTTGCCATAAGCAGCCCAATCACCCTTAATGCGCGCCGCTTCACCATCGGCAAATGCTTGCTTTGCAGATGCAAGTGCTGCAGCTAAATCACCAGAGGCAGATGCTGCACTTCCTGGAGTTGCACCATTACCTGATGATGTCGATGTACTTGTTCCGGAGTTGCCACCAAATACTTGATCGAGTGCTCCCTTGAGTGTGTCATCAAATCCAATTTGATCACCGAATGAGACAAGAACTTTCTGAAGCAACGGATAGGCCGCGGAGTTAGATGTGGCCTTCACATAAACCGGTTGCACGTAGAGCAAACCGCCACCAACTGGAAGTGTTAAGAGGTTGCCAAGCACAACATCGGAGCCACCCTGACGCAACAGCGAGAGCGAGTTAGCAACATCTGGTTTGGCTTCAAAGTTTGAGGCAACTTGAGATGGGCCAGCAATGTTGGTACTGCGCGGCAATTGCAGAACTGTAATTTTTCCGTAATCAGGGCCGGCATCAGAATTCACGGCAGCAAATGCAGAGAGATTCTCACGTCCACCGCGCGGCACAAATGGAGTCGTCAATTGGAAAGATGCCTTCTTCTCTCCTGGCATTTGCAGCGTTAAGTAATAAGGAGGTTGATTGCCTGCATTGCCACCAAATGTTGATGGATCACGTGGTACGCGCCAGAAATCTTGACCGCCGTAGAAAGCGCTTGCGCTCTTCACGTGATAGGCGCTCAAGATGTCGCGCTGTACGCGGAACATATCTTCTGGATAACGAATGTGCGCTAATAAATCAGCAGAAATCGCACTCTTTGGCTTCACTGTGTTGGGGAAAGCCTTGCTCCATGTCGCAAGGACTGGATCTTTGGTATCCCATTGATAGAGCGAGACGGTGCCATCGTAAGCATCGACTGTGGCCTTCACCGAGTTTCGAATGTAATTGACTGATGTATTCGATTGCGCAGTAATTGAATTAGAGCGAGCAGTGAGTGCATCTGAAGTGGCATTGGAGAGTGTGGTCTTGCGTGAATATGGGTAGCCATTGCTTGTTGTATAGCCATCGATGATCCACTGAATCCGGCCATCAACGAGTGCAGGATATGGATCGCCATCGAGAGTGAGCCATGGCGCAACTTTTGCCACTCGCTCACGCGGATTGCGCTCAAAGAGAATCTTGGAGCCGCTGTTGATTAAGTTCGAGAGAACAATGCGCTGCTCTTGGTATTTAATCGCAAAAACTAGTCGAGTAAAGAGTGAGCCCATGGGAACGCCACCCTTGCCGCTGTAAGTGACATTCTTCTGACCATTGGCAGAGGCATCATCTGGATAATCGAACTCCACTGGTGAGCTGGTCTGCTTGCCACCGATGATTGAGTAATCAGGAACATTCTCACCGAAGTAGACCCGAGGTTCGAAATCACCGAGGCCCTTCGTTGGTGGCAGATCGCCAACCGCAAAGGAGGGCTTTCCATCAGCATCGCGGGTATTGCCAAATGCACCAACAAAACCGAAGCCGTGGGTGTAAACCAAGTGGTCGTTAATCCAGTTACGACTTGGATTACCGGCAATGTTGAGTTCGCGAACCGCAACAATCACATCGCGCTGAACGCCATTTACTTTATAGCGATCCATGTCTAGTGAATCGGGG
>Ga0209297_1001295_pt1 | contig 14556 bp, 14 predicted proteins | sample S_130805_MF_Meta_FD_187322 | JGI IMG/M metagenome (GOLD analysis project Ga0209297, IMG submission 187322) | Freshwater microbial communities from Lake Simoncouche, Canada to study carbon cycling - S_130805_MF_MetaG (SPAdes) (version 2) | ecosystem: Environmental > Aquatic > Freshwater > Lake ... | reverse complement strand
AAAGAGAATATCGCGAAACAGTTGAAGATTATCATGATTACATAGCGAGTTATGAATACAAAAAATCTCTAGAGATTGAAAACATTTGCGAAGAGATTGAAGCATACACAACCGCGAGAGGCAATTACTACGAACTGATTCTTTTTTATTTACAAGACTTTCTTCAATCCTTCAATTATAAAAAATATATCTATCTGCGATTTTACAATAATATCAAAAGTGATCCTTATTATGCGGCGAGTGAAGCATGTGAAGTAAATGCACGCAACCTTGTAGTAACACTACATGATAGTAAACTTCAAGAGATTTTTACGAATATCTATAAATCAAAAGAAACGCTCGCAATATTTGCGTTTGTAATTACCAAACGTATCAAGGATAACTTCGTATTTCAAAACTATTACCGAAATGGTATAAAGCATCCGTATATCTATAAATCGTCTATTTATAATTACTTACTTCGCGATATGGTGATCGATTATACTACAATAATAGACAAGTATCTATGTATAACACCTCGTGAATACGACAATAAATTTATAGAAGTCGCGAATGCTGATGTTGATGCGAAAGATATCTATAGCATAGATTTTGAAACGTTCGTGGATTTGTCATTCATTATAAAATACTATGCCGAGCATTTTTCCAAAGACGGGTGTAAAACGCTTACGACGTTTTATTGTGATACTATGAAATCCTTGGTAATTCCGGAGTTATACAAAACATTCCTGAAAAATATAAAAAATTCAAATGATATTTATAATCTATATGAGAAAACCAAATATTCCTACACATTTGATATGAATGAAGCGATCCGAGATATACAAAAGGATTTATATCCGAATATGTCAGGACTGCTCTTTATATGTAAATGTAATTACGTCCATACGCTATGGCGAACGCTATTTAACAATGCGAATCATTATTATTATTACTATCCAGATAAAAAGGTAATTTCAAGAATAAACGATAGTATCTTGCGAAATCATATAAAAAATGACGGAGATGAGGCTATAGATAAAGGATAAGAATAAAAGGACATGAGACGCTCTTGTAACTCGCTTACTTCGATAAACTCGCTTACTTCTCACAATTCGTTTAACTCGACGACATCGCTATCTTCTATCGGTTCACGGACAAAAATATACAACAACCGAGATTTTCAAAGGTATATTGCGAATATGGATGAAGATATTATTCGTGTTTCGAATCATTACTACTCTTTTTCCGAAAAGTATAATAATAAAATAAATAATATTGTAAATCGGTATGAAAATAGAACGAACCAGTTATTTATGGACTTGCGACATCGCGAAGACGATTATCGAAAGATACTTTGTAAGATTGACAATATACTCAAAAACGAATCAACAACTACGGTATATAAGGTTATAGATATCGATACAGAAGATATTGAACGACGTTTTCGCTATACATTATTTGTTCTCTATATTTATACATTCATTGTTCTAAGAATGGTATGGAATTTATAGATTATTCAATATTCAGTGATATAATTGGGATGCTCTGTATGTGTTGTCGCGTTTATGTTTAGTTTCGCAAGTTCATTTTTACGTTGCTCAATGGTTTCATTGATCTCCCTGAGTTCAGCTTTTCTTTTTACAAAGTCCGCTTCAAGAACATCGCTTTTTTGGAAAAGACATTCAAACATTCTTTCTTCAAATGCCTTTATTTCCGCTTTCCTATTCTCAAACAGCCCTGTATCGTCTTCGTCGTCCAGTAAATCAAATACGGCTCTTGCTTCTTCAAGAGACATGTGAAAGAACTCGCGTTCCGGGTGAATCCGGCAATACGCAAAAAGTTTATGAATTGCCGCAATTTTTTTGTCTATATTACAAACACGTTTCGCAAATTCGCATTTATAAGGCGTGGGCGGTTGCCATATTCCAGGTAATTCATTAATGTTGTCCAGTTGTACCTCTGGAACCGTAGTGGTGATCCCGATATTCAGTATAGAAGGCATTGATTCATTGGAAACGCAATAGATATATCCGGTCATTTCTTATATATCTTTATTTATAAAATAGTTCATAAATCAATTTTTATGTCAAAGACAGGAATTATTTTATGATTATATATAGTATATCCTTCAAACCGGTTATTTTTTTCTAACCACTTAAATAGTTCTACGAACTTACTAAACATAAGAACGTTTTCCATGCTATATATTATATCACTTAGCGAGTTATATAGTATATTATAACCGACAAAGATATTATAGTAAATATCTGCGTTACATGTGAATTTGCTTGTGAATACAATATCCACGCGATCGTCCAAGACTTTCATATTCGCGATCATCCGCTTATCATTGGCGATCGTATTCAATCGGTATGTCATGTAATTTCGCAATGTTTTATTTGCGGTGAATAGCGGAAATAAGTAGTAACTGATTGTATCACAATGGAGTTGCGACATATCCGTCAGTAAATGCGCGCGGTCTAAGTAGATCGTCTTAGAAAGATTAGAACATCCCTCTAATGATGCTACGCGCTTATATTCAAAGATTCCTTTCGGGGCGATTGAATAGACACACGTATTCCTTGGGTTATTCACAGCAAGATATAGGCGATTTAGGTATTTTATGCCTCGGTCGTTCGCGAAATAAAGAATACAGTTTGTATAAACGTTTTTATAAATCAACGTCTGGATATCGTCGGGCAATTCGAAGAAATAATTTCGTTTAAACATTATATATTACTACAAAATATAGTCTTATGTAATCTAAGAAAAACTGATATAACTGGATATAATCCTTAGTAATTACCGATGAATACATTAGTCGTATCGCGTATTATAACAGCGTGGATGATTCTAATCCTTACCATTTTACTAAGTTATATCTTTGCGAATACTGAGCAATTTACAGGTAATAAATCGTTCTACCGTTTTGGACCGAATCCAGATTTGGAGATTCTTGGCATTGTCATTGATACGCCCGATAAATATTGTTTAATTGTTTTATACGCAGTTCTTAATACGATTATACGCAATCTAGATCATAACGTGATTGCTCCTTGGATTACCCTGAATGTCCAAAATGCGAACGTAGTGGAACAAATAAAAATAAAAAAACAATATGAAATATCCATTATCAACACGATTTATTCATGGTTTGATTGGCTCATCTATATCCATATGTTACTCGCGCAGGTGGATATGTTCTTACTTGAACTAACAACGGATACAATAGCGATTTACTTTGTGACCCGTTGGTATATAAGGAATAGGGAAACGCATCAGGTAATTACAGTTGCGACAGTTGACACGGTGGATAGAATATAAGGTATTTTACTTGCGAAATGCGTTTTTCAATTCCATAATATCATTCTTCATATTCTGTATATCCAACATATTTTGTATCTGTTTTTTGAGATCATCAATGTCATCTCGTTTCAAATCCTTTATGATAGCCTTTAACTCTATAATTTCTTTTTTTAGGTTTGCAATATCGGTGTTGTCAGTATGTGGATACTTTGTTTCACATTTGCTTTTATATTTATCTCTTTTGTCTATTGCGTCCCGAATACTTCTCTCATTCATTCTCGTTGCTTCTTCAATATGCTCGGTGTCATACCGGTTCTCTTCGTACATTCGCATTGCGATAACTTCAAGTCGCGCGGTTATCGCACCTCGGGTCCTACTGTGTCTCTTGGCGACTTCTTCAATATCTAATTGATTCTGTATATTCGCTAATAACTCGCTCTCTTCAATTTCAGTCCATTTACTCCCCATATTTTTAGGTATATCCTTGTCGGGATTCGCAAGTTTATATTTTTCTATACATTGACTTTTATAGGTCGCCAAAGACATCTCTTAATGTTTGTGTATAAAATACAAAATAATCTTATATATTATTATAATAAATATTGATGGATGTTTTACATTTATAGTAAGCAGAAGCAAACAAGTCGATAATGACTGTTTCAATAGACTCTATGTTATTCTTCGCGATCTTCCTCGTAATCTTCACGGCACACGCGATGGCGTGGACAATGTCGTTTTGTTGTAAAAGATACGACGATGACTACATCAATCCTTACAGAATTGTTCCCCGAGAGGAACATGAAAACTATAAACGCTATATTGACAGTCTAAAATAAAATGTCCTTTGGGGAAAATGTAAAATAACATTTACATATAATAGAAAGTAATAAACAAGATATGTATAATAATAACAAAAGATATTCAATAATTGCCAAAAATACTAAAAAAATAAGTTCACGTAAACTTCTTAAAAATTTCTTAGAATATCTGTATATGAATGGGTTATTTAATATTTCGCCGATTGAATATAATTTAATTATAAATAATTATTTAAATAAAAAAAAAATTCAACCACCTACTCGCCAATCCGCGGACCCGCCACCACAACTAACAACAATTAAAGAAGGTTCACGAGAAGAAGAAGATTCACGAGAAGAAGAAGATTCACGAAAAGAAGAAGATTCACGAAAATATAGCGAAAAATATGGTCCACAATTCGTGCCTAACGAAGAACAAATTAGAAATATGGACAATATGATAAAGAGATGTAACAAAGAAAGTCAAACGTCAAGACCGCGAACACAAGTAACGGAAGAACACATGGAAAAAGCGAAAGTATTTGACAAAAATAATAATTTTAAAATTACATTTCTTAAAAATGAAATAAGTAATAATTATTCAAACCTAAACACTTTATTACCAAATTATGTAACTTTTATAAATAATAATTTATTATATAATGGTAATAATGAGGCTAAAAGATCCCTTATTGAAGAATTTAATAATTCACATAAATATCAATCAGTATCAGAATCAGTATCAGTATCAGAATCAGAATTAGAATCAATATTATCAAATAATGTAAAATACTTGTCAGATTTAAATCAACTTTTAAATAATTTAAAAGAAATAAAAGGAGGAAAACCCGTAAAGTATAAATCAACTGGAATTACAGTATTTATATTGTATAAAAATAAAAAATACAATAGAACCATCTATGTAAAAGATAAGGGGAAGACCAAGTATTGTAAGATAAAAAACGAATATATTTTACTAAGTAAATTGAAGGTCATTTGATAGTATATTACTTTTTATATTCTTTAATATTAGAACGATATGAAATACATTGACGCATTGAAAAAGTATAATGAAGGAAAAGATAAATGGTGTACGCCTCGGAAAGGTTCCGTAGATTATTTAAAAATAAAGAAAATGATGAAGGATATGGCATCAGCGTCGCCTAAAAAGGCATCGGTATCCGCAAAGTCAGCATCGCCTAAAAAGACATCATCTATCATCGCATCATTACGAAAGAAAGTATCACCTAAAACTACTTTGTATAAAAACGCTAATATGATTCAACGTTTCTTAAAGAATAAGTTGATTCTTACGAAAAATAATTTAGATACACGTGTTCAACGCTATCAACTGATTAAGAAGCGTTTAGACAAGATAACGGAAACCGATTGCCTTACGAAGAAGATGTATGGAAAGAACAAGGGTTATACACTAAACGATCTTGTGAATTTAGAAAAGAAAATAGGGAGCGACAGTGTAGAAGGTGTGATATTTTTGTCAAGTATGCCTCATCTGTTGGGGTCGTATCCAATCGCAAGTAAATTGATGGAAATTACAACGAATAATGAAGCGGAAACCAAGATGAACGAATGGATTACGCAGAAACTACTTATTCCAAAAGAGTCGAAACATTTTGTGATGATGTATAAGACTACGAAATGCCCTGTTGCTAAAAGTAAAGACAATAAACTCGTCGCAAACGAGCGATTAGTGAATTACAACGAACTATGTGACGGGGATATAAGTTCTTTGGTGAAAACGGATGTGCGGAACGACGAAATGCAAATGATAAATATGGCATATCAATCGCTCATCGCAGTTGCGACATACCAAAATAGGGTCGGTTATTGTCATAATGACACGCATTGGGGAAACTTCTTATATCAGATAAATAATGATTACAAGGAAAACGACACAGGATACTATCACTACATCTGTTATGGGTCCGACTTCTATATAAAGAGTTGCAAGTATAATATCTGTCTTTTTGACTTTGGAAGGAGTATTCCTATAGGAAAAGCAAAAAAAAGCGAAATCGCATGGGACTTTAAAAAAATACTTTATGGATTTGTAGGCAGAAAAAATGGTGGAAATATTCTTGGGAATATGGATGATAATGTTAGTGCTAATATGGCTGCCATTTTGTCAAGGGTGGATACGATAATGAATCGATTCCTCAAAGGGGATGTGGATGATATGTTTGATGAAATTATATATGATATTTTTACAAATTTTAGAACCGACACGGGAATATTTAGAACCACCAAACCCGCAAAGGTATTGAACAAAAACCCTTATAAAATAAGTATGCTCGGGGTAGTGAAATATCCGAAAATAAATTTCAAATATTGATCTCCTGTTATTTATCCTTGCGGAAGCAACTCATAAATGAAATTGTTTATATCCTTATAAGCACTCATTGGACGATAACAATGGTAATCTACAAAGTATCCAGCAGCGATCGCGTCGCGTAATTCAGCGGTCATGTGGAAGGTGTCTCTGGACAACCTATTAAACCCTGTTTTTTCTTCATCCAGGCATACCAAATTGTTTGTTTTCTTCTGCCACGCCATTACCTTCTCGTATAAATAAAGTTGGTCAATAAACCAACCTTGTTTCCCGATACCCTCTTCAATCACATTGTTTCGCGATATATCCGCAATCATAAACCGAATATCTTCGATGCTATGGACATCAAATATATCACTCCATATTTCAGGCGTAGCCGCGTTATAGCACATTGCGATTGACTTGTAAATAAAACAATGGTCACCCCGATAATAGATAAACTTGCTATTGTCATATTCCTTTATATGCTCCGTGTAATATGTTTTATTTGTCGGCAAGATATCCATATCGGTAATCAATACGGCGTTTTTATAATTCAATATACAGGGATACAGTAGACGGATGAATTGCGAAGTGAAACTGGTTAACACGTTCTCTACTGGTTCAAACAAAATAATATGACGCTCATATTGCTTATATTCTGCGGGGATTGCTTTTGCGATTAAAATTATTTTTACGTCAATGTCTGGATATAACTTATTCCAGGTTTTAATAAAAATAGGGATGAACTCCAAATATAGAGGGTTCTCATTCACGGCAGTTAATACACAATCTAATTTCATTTATGTAAAGTATTGTTTAATGTTTTATATAAGTTTATTTAGTGTTTACATTACAAATGTTCGTAATCGTCGTTTATATAAAGAATATCACCATTCATATCTAATGTCGTTGCCTTTGTAGCGATCTGTTTTTTTAGTAAATTATATTTATCTTCCAGAGTATTATAGTATTCGCGGTTATAATGAGAATTTAGCAGAAGTTCGTTGTATTTCCATTCAATGCTATTATATTTCCGGCACAAATCCTCATACTTTTTCTTTACATATCGCAGTTCCCTCTCTTTGCTATCACACAGTATCTTTTGTTTATTAATTTTATCTTTCAAATATAGCGTGCTATTACTGTAATCATCGGTGTATTCTTTCGTAAATATATAGTATAAGCTATTATACATATTTACGTATTTACGTATTTACTCTTACGATGTGTATATATTATATATTTATATAATTATATTATTCAAAAGAAGGAATAATTACAGTATAACCATTCTCTATCACAGTATCAAAACGATACAATGGGATCATATCTAAATCCAAATTATTTAATATTAAATATTCCTTAAGTAGTTTATTTGTGTAATAGATCAATTCGATCCAAGTGGTAATAAACTGCTTAAGTAAGTAGTATAATGACAAGGTATTATCAGTATCATAATACGATAGTGTCATACGAATACAAGTAGCCTCCTTAAAATTTTCTGGAAGTTCGGTGATAAGGATATTGTAATGGTATCGTTTAAAATTATTCTCTGTAATTTTAGTCAAATAATACATTTCCTCGTCTATATAATCGGTATCTCCATGATCATCGCCTTCATCATTAACAATTCCAAGCGATACAAGATTAAAGATGTCAAGTGACGTATAGTGTATCCAAATATTATCATTCATAATATTTCGAATCAACTTATTATAGTATTTACGATTCCTTTTGTCATTATAAGAAAAAACAATATCTTTCATACAATCATCGTATATATACTTGTATATCTGTGTGTATATATCTGTTGGAATAATATGTAAATAATTCATTTTTTTATGCTATTTATATAAAATATGTTCATATATAAAATATAAAAAATAGATAATAGAAACAAATATATATATAAATACTCTTAATGGGCTAACGGGTCTACGATGCTACCTCTTGATTATTGAAATCTTTCCAATCCTTGTTGATACTACGCCGGTTCTTGTAGGATAGACGCGCATCCTTGTATCGTAATGCGTTCCTCTTTCCATTATTCGCGTCCCCACCATCCATTCTCTTTAAGTAGCGCGGGATTTTATTCACATCCTCAAAATCCTCACTGCGATTCGCATACGAGTTAAATGCGCGATAACTAATCTTGTTGCTATTCATTTTGTTCGTCCTTTTTATTAATTAATAAAAACCATATAAGGGTATCAATTTTTATGATTTAATATACAAAAAATGATTGTGATTGGTATGGTAAGATCACTACCGTATATACGATGATGAACCAGAAGACAACTACTACAACTTTTCCAATCAAGGAACTTGACGACGACATGAAGGATTTGCTACGCAATATCAATCTATGTTGTATGAAGATCAATGAACAAAAGAATCTAAACTGTACATTCAAAAAACTAGATTTCCTTGAAAAAGAAGGCTTTTACGATAAATAAAAAAATGATATTTAAGGTATACATAATATTTATTACTATATAAGGAAATATGGATTTGTCTATCGGTATCACAAAACCATTGTTATTAGATGCGAATGATTGTCGGTTTCCCGAAGATATTGTGATAAAAATCAATAATATCATTTGTGACGAATATATACAAAAGATATATGAACGACTTGGAAAGAACCTTATACGAAACATAATCAAGATATTCTTGAATGATAAGCAACTCTCACAATTTCTATATTATCTAGGCTATCAAACGTATTACTGTAATTATACTTCAATGACAAACTATGGTATTTACGGTGAAACGCTAACAAACCTAGAATGGGGCGATTATATCACCGAAACATCAATAGAAGATTATAAGGGGATTCACGATGATATAACAGAACCTTATATGCTGAATATGCCAAGTGATACGACGGATCTTCTATTGACAGATAGCGATTTTTATCATTTTGACGTGAATATATATTCCACGAAATTAACACTAAATGAAACCTTGTGGATTTTCAATCACTATGCTATACACGATGATACTATTTTCAAAGATATAGCAGAATACGATCACGATACCGCAAATGCTACCGCGATTACCAATATCGCGAACTTTGAGATACATACAGAAAATACGTATCAATCCATTTATGAATATGACAAAGAAGAGTTTGCGACAATATGGAATCTATTCAATCGCGGATTTATAAAAATAAATATCTTTAAAATCATCTATATTTATTGTTATAACGCATCGATAGATAACATCACACAACAATACTATATGATGATTGGAGGAACAGGGCGTGTCCCAATACATACCGATCACGCCAAATTATTTAACACAACCTGTTTCAATATTATTAAATATTTCAATATAAAAATAAAGAAGGCGGCAAATGATAATATCACACTCAGTTATTTATATGCCATCTACGCAGACGACGATATAGGTGTCTATTTTAACGATGACCACGAAGAACAAGAAAATAGAGCATATGATATTCTTCACGATAACGGATTACTCAACGCAAAACAAAGCAATACCACAGATATTTTAGATCTATTATACGAATTGTATCTACGATGATCTACAAAGAATCCGTAGTTGCCGCCTTATATCGCAATACGCTTTTGTTATACATTTGGAAATTCGATATACCACATAGCATCCTGTATAATACCCCTTTCTTTTTTACACTTCCATTATCATCTTCCGGAAATTTGTTATATATAAAGCGTCCTTGACCAAAATAATAGGTGTCTTCCATTCTTTTATATTATTACCACAAAATAAAAGCGAAACGAATCAATTTTTATCACTGCCACCGCGAAGACGCAAGACAAGATGAAGCGTGCTCTCTTTTTGAATATTATAATCCGCCAATGTCCGCCCGTCTTCCAACTGCTTTCCCGCAAAAATCAAGCGTTGCTGATCAGGCGGTATCCCTTCTTTATCTTGAATCTTGGATTTGATCATATCAATAGTATCAGAAGCTTCAACTTCAAGCGTTATTGTTTTTCCAGTCAAGGTTTTCACGAAGATTTGCATTTCCTTTCTTACTACTATATATATCCATATATTTTTTATATCGTTTATTGCAATTCCATCCCTGGGGTAGACTCGACGGCTAATTTTAATTTATCATAAATGTATTGTTCTCTCTTTTGCGGTGGTATAGTTTGTGGATACCCGAAAATCTCTAAATGATTGAAGCATGTATGAGATATTGGCAAATTTCCAACGTTATAGTGATGTATCTCATTTTCTTCCTCATTATCTCTGTATGTTATATAATGCCCATATTTATAATAGATTGTATACTTTGTGTCTTTCTCATAGTTGGGTAAAGCAGTCCAGAATTTTAGTAGCTTTCGAATAAAAATATAGTGATCTTCGTCGCTATCTCGTTTCTCTTTATTATTTGTAATAATATTTGTGATATATCCTCGCATTTCTTCAACCTTTTCATCCTTCTCGCTTACTGTTAAAGTATTTATTCCTTCCATATATATATTTATTTTACTTGCGAATTCTCGTAAAATCGCGTCGTCCATCTTCTTATTTGTAATCATACTATTCAGTTGTTTGACACTAACCTTATTCTTCGCGAGGAATATTCGTAATTTATTATTAAACCCTGAGAATAAACTAGTGTATCGCGATTTCATACTTTTCACAGAAATAGGATCATCGTCTTTTCGTATAAAGTTTTTCGTAACAATGTGCTTCGCTAACTGTAAAAGAAACTTGATACATGTATCTTTCTTTACAGTGTGTCCGGTTTTGCTAATCACATAGTAATCGTTAAAATCCTCCCCAATATCGTCAATAAAATTGATTTGCGTATCTGTTATCATATTCAGATACACGGGTGCGTTTTTAAACTCAATCGCATAAAAATACAATAGGTCGTAAATTGTGATATATGCTGGTTGCTTTATTAATCCAGTAATTATATACGTGGATAGTTGCTTCGGTAATTTGATTTCCTTATTTACAAATACAAGGCATAGTAATTTCCCAATGATAGTATATATAGTATCATAATCGATGGACGAAATGACATCTACATAATATTTTTTATACACACGGATTACATTTAAGAAATTTTCGTCTGGTGCGAAGTTAGGGTTTATATAGTATTGATCACCTATATTATCTTTCGGACAAATGAAAGGACGCGTGGGATGTGCGTCGTCACAAAAGAGTTCTTCGAATAAATTCGTAAAAAAACCGCGAATTGGTCCTCCAGCATCTATAGTTGCCTTCCTACTAAACTCTGATTTATCGTTAATTTCAAATGTTCCGCTTATCTTAAATTTCCTAAAATCACTTGTATATATATCTTGATTTTTTTTCGATTCGTTATAATAAATGAATATGGATGCGAGTGCTGAATCTTCATAATATTTTAACTTATATTTTAACATATCATTCGTAGGTACATTCGTAGGAAATTCGATTACGATGGACGCTTGAAAATCATCCATACATATTACCGTATTTTTATTATGACGCCTACATACTTTAACCATCCTGCTTTTAAACTTCTTATAATCTTCATTTCCTTCATATATATTATTAAACGCTTTGCAAGCCTCTTTACAAGCGTCGCTTTCGATATCTTCGCTATTGGAACTTACACGTTCCACGATCCCGTGAATATTTAAAACGGACTTCTTAAAATCGATTCCAGTAAGGGTAATATTCATAGGTTGTATCTTCGAATCAAAGAGTAATGCTTGTTTAAATATCATATTATATTCCTTACCATCTGTAAGTATTGGAGTGCTTTTTCTAGGGTCTTTATTTGGGCGACGAACCCATCGTAAGCATTCCTTAAACGTATAGTCTTCTTCACTATTCGCTTTTTTCTCCTCGTCCCGAATATATTTCTCTAATTGTTCCCGTGTTTGTGGAGGGTCCTTTATTTTAATTTCTCGTAGGTACTTCCTTAGCGCCAAAAGATTATCGTGTCCATCGGATGTAAGCATACGCGGTATTAAGTTCGTATTATACTGAAAACTCATAAATAGTAGGCGATTATAGAGAGGCGAGTCGATTACAATCGGCTTGAAGGTTCGTGGATTCACAATGGGCATCATTACCCAATCTTTACATTCTTCGTATGTAAAACCATTCTGTGCGTTTTCATCTACGATTACAATACGGAGACCTGTATCCCCTTCAAATGTAGGCATCACTTGGATCATAATATTACGTAGCATTAATCCCTTGTGTAATGGCAATCGCAATTCTTCGTCGAGGACTCTTCCGTTTTCGTCGGGAATTCTTGCGCTATCGTCACTGTCTTTCATCATATTATAATAAAAATTATAATATGGTTGTGATTCTATACCAGAATGAAACTTCTGCGTATCATCATCATTTGGGCTTACATAAATCTGCGGTATAGTATCGTCGATAATGTTTCTAATATAATTCTTTAATTTAATATCTAAACTCGGTTTATAATTATCAATAAACGTTGATAACACACGTTCTATATACCCTAATAGCCGTAGTGAATCTATGCGACGCAAACGTTTATTGATATGCGATAAATATAGTTCTTCCACGGATGGTTGTAATTCAGGATTTGAAAGTTGATTATAAATATTATAAATAAATGTGGTAACTAATTCAGCTAATGTATAACCATTCGGATTGTTCGGTATGAGCATACTGTTAAACATGCTCGTATCATACACTTTTATACTTGATGTGATATTTTTAATTAATGTTGAGTCTTCACGCAGAATCTCTTTCGAAAGGTCATTGAAAAATTGTTTGAGTCTTTCAAAAATAAGCTGCTTTTTCAAACGTTTAAAATCCAAAGCCAATGCCCTCTTTTCGGCATTCTCTGACATCGAACTTGAATGTTTTTTAAAAGACGAGGTTGTCGATACACCAAATGAATACTTCGCAGACTTCGCTAAAAAATACGCATCCGTTTCTTTCATAATCTTTAATCGAGTTTCTACATCTCTTTTAATTTCTTTACATTTTTTTAAAAAAACGTCAGTCGTTTCAGTGTCCAATATAGGAGGTGTTCGCAAACCATATTGGATTGTCGTATATATCAATTCGATATATGTGTTTTTATGTTCAGGTTTCTTTATATCGAAGCTCTTTTTTGTTTGCGGATTTATTAAATGATCCGCGTACCAACGTTCGCATTCCTCCCTTGTAAAATTGTGTTCATATTCGACGCCTTTGCTGTCTTTGCTTTTGCTTTTATGATTCAACGTATATAATCGTAGCGTATTGTTATGCTTATATTCCTTGATTTTATCGATGATTCGTTGCCTCAACGCCTTATTATGAAAACAGTTCGTTTTCACGTCATTAAATAAGGCGTATGGATTTCTGGCGTTTGGATTACGAATATCCTTTCGCATTGGCGATTCCCGAACTATTTTTCCCGTCTTCGTGTTCAAACGAGGCTGTCTTAATTCATTGAGTTTAGGTTTGCGAATTATAACTGGGAAAATACTAGGATCTTTTATCCATACCAAACATTGTTCGTCGTCATACACAATTCTATTATCGATAGAAGCACTATTATCAATATAAAATATAGAAGGGTTAGCACAGAATCGAATCCAGTTTATTGAATATAGTACGTTTTTTAATATTTCAATTGCCCTAGGATTTGTATTACCTGATAAGTCACCGTAATCTATCTTACTTCTATATGCGTTTGATCTTGCTTCTAATTTTGCCTTTATGTCTAATTTTGCTTCTGCTTCTAATATATTAAGAGCCCAATCAGAAGAATTAGATGATAATCCTTTCATATTTATTTTTGATGGATTAGCTTTTAATAATTTAATAGATTCTCGTGCTGAATTACCTGATAAAAATTCCCAATTTATATTTGGATCTTTTGGGTTTATTCTTAATTTGTTTCTTATTAATTCAATTGCCCTAGGATTTGTATTACCTGATAAAAGATCCCAATTTATATTTGTATCTTTTGGGTTTATTTTTAATTTTTTTTTTATTAATTCAATTGCCCTCGTATTTGTATTACCTGATAATTTTCCGTAATCTATCCTATGAATGTTTTTTAATAATATATCAAGAGCCTTATCAGATGAATTTGCGGATAATCCTGAATAATTTGGATTATTCAATTTATTATTAAATAATTTAAGAGCCTTATCTGAA
>Ga0209297_1001294_pt1 | contig 14556 bp, 16 predicted proteins | sample S_130805_MF_Meta_FD_187322 | JGI IMG/M metagenome (GOLD analysis project Ga0209297, IMG submission 187322) | Freshwater microbial communities from Lake Simoncouche, Canada to study carbon cycling - S_130805_MF_MetaG (SPAdes) (version 2) | ecosystem: Environmental > Aquatic > Freshwater > Lake ... | reverse complement strand
AAATCGCCTAAAAAATAGATCTGCTTTAACTATCGTCATGGCGTTAATCGCCAGTTCACTGACTATTTCCACTTCGCTTCCGGCAAATAGCGCAAACCAACCGCGCAAGATATTGACTGGCTGGATTCCTTATTACTCAATGAAGACTTCACTTCCGGCGGTATTAAATAACGCTGATTTAATAAAAGAGGTAATGCCATTTTGGTATACCTTGAAATTTGATGGCAAAGCAAAAACGGCAGTTGTAACTGATTTATATGCACCTGCAAATCCCAGCATCCCGATTGCAACTCCACTTACAGCGATGCGGGCCGCTGGTTTCCAAATTATTCCAACAATTACCGATGGCATGGATAAATTAGTGCTCGCCAATTTATTAGCCAGCCAAGCTAACCGAACCAAAACTGCTAAGACTATTTCGGATTTTGTGATCGCCAATAATTTTGACGGGATTGATCTGGACTTTGAAGGATTTGCCTTTGTAGATGGCAATACAACTTGGGCCAAGACTGCACCGCTGTGGGTGGCATTTGTAAAAGAGCTTTCAGCTTTGCTGCACGCCAATAACAAACTTCTCTCCGTTTCATCTCCATATAACTTCAACCCCGTTGAGAAGCAGAAGGGGTACACCGTTTACGCCTGGCCGCAGATTGCACCGCATATTGATCGCTTAAGAATTATGACTTATGACTATTCGGTGGCAAAGGTTGGACCAATTGGCCCAATTACCTGGACCGAAAAGACAGTTGCCTATGCAACTTCGATAATGCCGGCGTCAAAGGTTTATGTTGGACTTGCCGGTTATGGGCGAGATTGGGTAACAAAAGTAGATGGAGTATGTCCTGCGCCATTTATTAACGCGATAAAAGTTGGTGCCAAGGCTGCAACATTTGTGATGCGCGATGCGGCAGCTCTTGCTGCGAGCTATCAAGTAACACCTGTTTATGATGAAAAAACTGGGGAAGCAACTTTTACTTATACAAAATCGTACGAAGGAACCACTGCAGCGGGCCTTTCCACAACTTGCACCGCAACGCGCACCGCTTGGTATCAGAATGCCCAGAGTTATTTACTTCGTAGCGCGCTAGTAGCTAAGTACAAATTAGGAGGCGTCACTGCTTGGACGCTCGGTATGGAGGAGCCGCTGGCTATGGAAGCAATTCGCCAGACAGCGCTAAATATTGCTCCGGCCAAAGTTTTGAGTTCGCTAAATATCGACAAGGCATCTGCACTTTATGCCAGTGCCATTAATTTAAGCGGGCAATTAACTTTGGAAGATAATTCACCTGTTGCATCTATTCCAGTCCGTATTGAAGGCAAAAGTTTGACTGATACAACTTGGCGCTTACTTGGCACAGTAAATACTGCAGCCGATGGCAAATTTGCAACGCCAATCTTGCTAGGTAAGCCGACCACGGTGCGAATAACAACGGAAGGAACATGGGAACGCGCTGAATCTGTAAGTAACGAGCTAACGATTCAGATTGATAGAACTATTTCACTAAGCGCACCTGGAACTATGAAAGCAGCTGCGCCTTTTGCAATCTCTGGCGTGGTACGTCCACGTAGCGCAGGTGTTCTTGTTTCACTACTTAAATTCTCAGCCGGTGGATGGAAGAGCGTTGCTTCAGTAACCACTGATGAACAAGGTGGATTCGCCTTCGCTATGGCAGGCGAAAACCGAGCGATTGTGCGCTACCAAATCGTGGTTCAAGGCGATTCAATCTGGCGGCAGGTAGCTGCTCCAGAGTTCTCTATCATTATCAGGTGATGGTTAAGACTGATACCAAGATTGAAGAGGAGATCCGTGCGATCTTCTCTGGCGATACTCCATGGGTCACCATCGTTTGGGATGATCCAGTAAACCTAATGACTTATGTAACTTATGTGTTGATGGAGCTCTTCGGCTTTCCTAAAGCAAAAGCACATGAATTAATGATGAAGGTACATACTGAAGGTAAAGCAGTTGTCTCAACCGGTAGCCGCGAAGAGATGGAACATGATGTTGCACGGCTGCACGAGTATGGTCTTTGGGCTACGCTGCAGCGAGGTGATCAAGCGCTATGACATCCGAAGGCTTTAAGCGCCACGGCAGCAATTCTTATATCGCCGAATTTGCTGAAAATGAACGCGAGATTTTAATTAATTTAGCTGAACAAATCATTGAACTTTTAGCCGAACGCATTGACCACGGCCATGAAGATCCACTGGCGGCAATGGTTGGAATAACTTCGCATGATTCCCCGCCGGAAGATGAAGTACTGCATCGCTTGCTTCCCAATGCTTATCAAGATCAAGCAGACTCTGCCGAATTTCGTCGCTACACCGAATCCACTTTGCGAAATAAAAAACAAGCCCATGCCATGGCGATGCGGATGTATTTAAAGAGTGCAGAAGATGGAGTCATTGATTTAGATCATGATGGAGCAAATGCTTGGCTGGGTGCAGTAAACGATATGCGTCTGGCTTTAGGTGTGCGGCTAAATGTGCAAGAGCGAACTCAAGATGAGCTAGAACTACTAGCACCAGATGATCCGCTGCGTGGGGTTTATATTGTCTACGGTTGGCTAGGTTGGCTGCAAGAAGGTTTGATCAAAGCCCTTATGGATGAAAGTTAAGCTGGATGAAAGTTAAGATGGAGCTCTCATGTCACTAACTATCGCGCGCGCCTTTGTTGATGCGATTGTCGAACAATCTCGCGCTGAATATCCCGATGAATGTTGTGGCGTTATTTTGGGGCCGATTGGTTCAGGTAAAGCCGAACGCTTAAAAGCGATGGTAAATGCCGCGCATTCACCAACCTTCTATGAGTTTGACCCTAAAGATTTACTTGCCTTGTATCGCGAGGTAGATGACCTTGATGAAGAGATTGTTGTGATCTACCACTCTCATACTGAAACCGAGGCTTATCCATCACGCACAGATATTGCATACGCTGGTGAACCCGGAGCGCATTATGTGTTGGTCTCTAGTCGCAAAGAGATTGCACCTGCAATTGAATTTCGTTCCTATCGTATTATCGATGGCGTAGTTACTGAAGAAGAAGTTTCAATTACCGATTAAGTAAGTTATTAGCCATAATAAGCACATGAGTATCGAAGTTCGTATCCCAACAATTCTGCGCCCCTTTACCAAAGATCAAAAAGCAGTTGCTGCTACTGGCGCTTCTCTTACTGCTTTGATTTCAGATCTTGATGCGCAATACCCTGGTATCGGTGATCGTTTATTGGAAAATGGTGCGCTTCGCCGCTTTATAAATATTTATATTAATGATGAAGATGTGCGCTTCCTCGGTGGCTTAGATGCGCAGATTAAAGATGGAGATTCAGTAACGATTCTCCCTGCAGTCGCTGGCGGTTAGCTTTGGCGCGCTATGACTCACTTGAAACTTCAGTGGGTAATACTCCTTTAATCGGTCTACCAAGACTTTCACCTGCACCGAATGTGCGACTCTGGGCGAAGATGGAAGATCGCAATCCAACTGGTTCAATTAAAGATCGCACAGCGATTGCAATGATCAACGCTGCAGAAGCAAGTGGCCAATTAAAACCAGGTGCCACAATTCTGGAACCAACTAGCGGCAATACTGGAATTTCTCTGGCAATGGCGGCGAAAGTTCGTGGCTACAAATTAATTTGTGTAATGCCCGAAAATACTTCACCGGAACGTCGTCAACTCCTTGAGATGTGGGGCGCGAAAATCATCTCCTCACCTGCAGCAGGTGGCTCTAATGAAGCTGTGCGAGTAGCAAAAGAGTTAGCAGCACAGAATCCAGAATGGGTCTTTCTCTATCAATATGGCAATCCCGCAAACACTCAGGCGCATTACACCGGAACCGGACCTGAGATATTTAAGGATCTGCCGACAATTACCCACTTCGTTGCAGGTCTCGGAACAACTGGAACTTTGATGGGTGCGGGAAGATATTTGCGCGAACAGAACCCAGATGTGCAGATCATTGCCGCTGAACCGCGTTATGGAGAAGTCGTTTACGGTCTACGCAATATCGACGAAGGTTTCGTTCCAGAGCTTTATGACGCATCTGTTTTAACACGCCGCTTTTCAGTTGGCGCAGAAGATTCGGTAAGACGCGTTCGCCAATTACTAGAAGTAGAAGGAATATTTGCAGGTATTTCTACTGGTGCGATTTTGCATGCGGCAATTGCGATGGGGGCAGAAGCAGTTCGCGATAATAAAGATGCGGATATTGCATTTATCGTCTGCGATGCAGGCTGGAAATATCTATCAACTGGCATTTACGGAAGTGAAATCGCCGCTGCAACCGAGGGGCTAGACGGCACCCTCTGGGCTTAAATCACAAGATGAATTAGCAAGGTAGGCTTACCTCTGTGAGTGATGCACCAATTGGAATATTCGATTCAGGCGTTGGCGGTTTAACAGTTGCCCGTGCAATTCTCGATCAACTTCCCAATGAATCCACTCTCTATATCGGTGACACAGCACGTGGTCCATACGGCCCGCGCCCATTAGCTGAGGTCAGAACATTTGCTCTAGAGACTTTAGATTATTTAGTTGACCAAGGTGTAAAGGCTTTGGTTATTGCCTGCAACACCGCCAGCGCTGCGATGCTACGTGATGCACGAGAGCGTTATTCACTTCCCGTAATTGAAGTTATTCAACCGGCAGTTCGTCGCGCAGTTGCCGCAACTCGCACCGGACGAATCGGCGTTATCGGCACCAACGCCACGATAGATTCGAAAGCCTATCTAGATGCCTTTGCAGCTGCCCCACAATTAGAAATTACATCGATCGCTTGTCCGCTCTTTGTGGAATTTGTAGAACGTGGCGAAACATCAGGGGAGGCGATCACCAAAATCGCGCGCGATTATTTGGCGCCGATGATGCAAGCCGATGTCGATACCTTGGTCCTTGGCTGTACTCACTATCCGCTCTTAACTGGCGTAATCTCCTATGTAATGGGCAACGATGTTTCGTTGGTCTCTAGTGCAGAAGAGACCGCTAAAGATCTCTATCGCACACTTGTTGAAAACTCTCTACTACGTGCACCATCTAAAACCGCTGCTACACATGCCTTTTTAGCAACTGGCGATTCTGCCGCCTTCGAAGTTCTGGCGCGACGATTCTTGGGACCCGAGGTGGGTTCTGTACAACACATTTCAAATCTCAATTAAAACTCAAAATAAGGAAGAATGGAAGTAAATGGCACGCATCGACGGAAGAAATGAAAACCAACTTCGCGAAATCAAGATCACTCGCAAGTGGCTAGATCATGCCGAAGGCTCGGTGCTAGTTGAGTTCGGTAAGACCCGCGTACTTTGTGTCGCCTCATTTACACCAGGTGTGCCCCGTTGGTTAAAAGATTCTGGAAATGGCTGGGTTACATCCGAATATGCGATGTTGCCACGTGCAACTCATACCCGTTCCGATCGCGAGAGCGTTAAGGGAAAACTTGGCGGACGCACGCAAGAGATTTCACGTTTGGTCGGTCGCTCACTGCGCGCGATCGTTGATATGAAAGAGCTCGGCGAAAATACGATTGTTATCGACTGCGATGTTTTACAAGCCGATGGCGGAACACGTACTGCAGCAATTACCGGTGCCTATGTTGCACTCGCTGATGCGATCACTTGGGCAAAGGCGCAGGGACACATCAAGGCAGATTCCAAACCACTCAGCGATTCTGTTGCAGCGGTATCAGTTGGAATTATTGGCGGCGTTCCGATGCTCGATCTTTGCTATGAAGAAGATGTACGTGCAGATACTGATATGAATGTGGTCTGCAGCGGCGATGGCAGATTTATTGAAGTACAGGGAACTGCTGAAGGTGTGCCATTTGATCGCAATCTCCTTAATTCACTTCTTGACCTTGCGGTTGCGGGATGTGTAGATCTTGGTGAGATTCAGAAAGCGGCGCTTGCTAAGTGAGTCCGCACAAATTACTTCTTGCCACACGCAATAAAGGCAAGATAGAAGAGTTTCGTCGCATCTTGGAAGATATTGCTGCTGGTGAAATAGATTTAGTTGGACTGGATCAATTTCCAGAACTTCATGATGTCGAAGAAACTGGATCAACCTTTGAAGAAAATGCCCTGCTAAAGGCGCGTCAGATGTGTGCTGCAACTGGAATTGCGGCAATCGCTGATGACAGCGGCTTATGTGTTGATTACTTAAATGGCGATCCCGGAATTTTCTCGGCGCGCTGGTCAGGAATTCATGGAGATGACAGCGCGAATACTGCAAAAGTTTTGGAATCGCTAACCGGAGTACCTGATGAAAAGCGCGGTGCGCATTTCACTTGCGTTGCAGCACTCGCCCTGCCAGATGGGCGCACCCATGTGGAAGAAGCCCAATTCGATGGATGGATTTTGCATCACCCCATTGGGGATCGTGGATTTGGCTATGACCCAATCTTTCGACCAGAAGGACTCGCTATTTCCAGCGCGCAGATGAGCGCAGCAGATAAAGATGCAATCAGCCATCGCGGAAAATCACTCCGCGCTATCGCACCTCATGTCCTGACTTTGCTCAACTCCCTAGGCTAAACTTTGGCTATACGAGATCGCTCAATCCTTAAGGAGTTTCACCGTGGCTGTAAAGAAAAAAGCTCCAGCTAAGAAGAAGACTGCTGCTAAAAAAGTTACTAAAAAAGTTGTAAAGAAGGCAGCGAAGAAAGCTCCAGCGAAGAAGAAAGCTGCAGCCAAGAAAGTTACTAAGAAGGTAGCCAAGAAGGCTCCTGCTAAGAAGAAAGCTGCAGCCAAGAAAGTTGCTAAGAAAGCTCCAGCACGAAAGAAAGCTGCGGCGAAGAAATCAACTTCTGCGAACAGAATTGTTATTCCACCAGTTCCACGTGGTGGATCTAAGAGCGCTTCTCGCGTAAATGTTTCAACCACACCGGCTCCTGTTAAGTCAGCGCCAGCAAAGCCAAGCGCTGCGCCAAAGCAAGGAACTTCACCACGAGTATTAATCGCAGCGATTATCGGCATCGCACTTCTTGCCGTAATTGTTATCTCTCGTCCTGCATCAAATGACGATGGCGCAGCACCTGCTGCAACACCATCAGTATCTGAATCTGCTGCTCCTGAAATGTCAGAGGCGGCGACACCTGAAGCATCTGAGCCTGCAACAACAGAAGCAGTTGCAGCAGTTGAAGCCCCAGGTCGTTTCATTGGAAATTGGAAAGATGCTGCAAAATCTGTAATGGTAATTACTTGGAAGGCTCCAACTGCAACAGCTGGGCTAACCGGTTATAAGTTTGAAGTTCGTTCCGGAATGGGCGAATGGAAAGAATCAGGTATGTTGCCAGCGACTCAACTATCAGTTGAATTGACTAAGGGCTCAGCAGATGGTTCAACATCATTCCGCGTCTCATCTGTTTACTCAGATGGACAGATTGCAACTGCTAAGGCGTTTGGATTTGCCGGTCAGTTCGCATAAGTAATTAATTAAAAATAGCCCTCGCCATTCGGTGGGGGCTATTTTTATTTGGAAAATACTTCTATAGATGGCTGGTGATTGCCGCAACGTATGCACGAGCACCAGCTGGGACTAAGTGAATTCCATCTGGTGCGAAATATTCGGGATGACCCTCTGAAATCTGGTCCCACCTTACAACTGTGGTATTTGGATAACCGGCTGCGATCTCATTTATCAATTCATTATTTGCATCGCGCCAAGGCCGGGGTACTGCAGTGTTTACAACGATTCGCAGCGGGGCAGCCTTTACCGCTTCAAATATCGCAATTACCTGTTCTCGAGATAGCGCGTTGTTATTTCCGAGATCAAATACCACCGGTGAATTAGGCGCTAAAGGCCCGTCATGGAGCATTACTTCAAGTAGTTCGGGTGCTTGGCGTCCAACGCGCGCATTGATGAGCGCGATGGGATGGCTAGCTTCTAATTCATGGCGAATTCCAAGAATTACTGAATCGCCTGTCACCCAAAGACCTGGATTAGTTGCGTCAGTTTGTGGGGCGACAATCGGTTTATCTGCATCTTTTAGTAACTGCGCAAGTTCTTGGTTCTTCTGATCCGTCCTGATAATTGCACCAACGCTGACGGTTGCAGATGTTAAAAGAATTAATGAAGTAAAGAGTGCGACCATTAGCTTTTGGCGTTTGCGAATGGCGGCAGTTCTGTATTTCATGCCGCCAAACCAGTAAGCCACAGCCCCACTACGAATCGGAAGTTCAACTAAACGCAGTGAAATATCGGCCATGGCAAGCACTAGCAAAATTCTTAGCAAGAAGAGCGCCCAATTTGCGCCATCTAAATCAACTTGTGGCCGCGAGATTTGAAAGATAACCCAATGCCATAAATAGATTGCATATGATCGCTCGCCGATCCAGAGTAAAGCCTTGGTGCGAAGCAGCGGTGCAAAACGTGATGCCGGGTGAACAATTGAAATCAATATCGCGGTTCCAAATAAGCCAGCTAAAGGAAACGCTATTTTATAAAGCGTAGGTTTGGTTTCATCGATAAGTAAGAACGTTGCCAGAATTCCGATAAAGCCAAATACACCAATACCGTCGATGAAATCTTGCGCCCGGCGGGTTACTTGCAAGTTAAAGTTCTGCGGGATCCAACTAACGGCTAAAGCCGCACCTAAGAAAAGTCCGATGCTATGGGTATCTGTTCCAAAGTAAACATGGCTCACCTTTGAAGAGCTGGCTGCATCTAGTTGAAAAGAGACAAACATCAGCGCAACGCCTGAAATGGCTGCGATAGTAAGTGCGGCTGCTGGAATAACTTTCTTGCCCAAATACTTTAAAACTATGAGCAGAATTAATGGCCAGAGCAGGTAAAACTGAGCTTCAACGGCAAGAGACCAAGTGTGTTGCAAGAGTGGAGGACGCCCGCTCATTTCAAAGTAATCTTGATGGTTAAAAACAAGCCACCAATTCATGCCGCCAAAGAGTGAAAATGGTGCATCGGTTAAGAATTTTCTCGTTGTATCTGGCGCCCAAAGCCCAACTACGATCGAAGTTACAACGATCATAAAAATTAGCGGAGGCAATAGGCGGCGGATGCGTGCCATATAGAAATCGCGCAGATCTAAACCACCGCGCTCTTGAATCGAATCAAGGAGCAATCTAGTAATTACATATCCAGAGATTACAAAGAAGAGGTCTACGCCAAGAAATCCACCAGGAATCCAAGATATTCCCAAGTGATAGAGCATCACTGCGATGACTGCGATTGCACGCAGTCCATCTATGGCAGGGATGTATTGGATACCGCGCTTGGTAGCCATATTAATTACTTACGCTTAGCTGGTTTTTTCTTTGCAACAGCCTTTTTGGCAACTTTCTTCTTGCCTGGTGCAGCGAGAGCAGGCTTGGTGCGCTGACTGACCACATTCTTAGGTCCAGTATCAATAACTGAATTATCGGCATTTAAATTGTCATTAACGTTCTTATGTAGTTCGGCTAAACGAGAGTATGCGCTATCTAAGCGAGATCGGCTCTGCGAAATTGCGTTCTCTGCCGCATCCAGTGATTGCGTTTGAATTCGATACAAGCGTTCTGCTTCTGAGATAACCCCGCTTAACCAATTGCGGTATTCGGCGACTTCACCGGTTGCTTCGGTGATGATTCGTTCACCTTCGCGACGAGCAGCTTGTGCCAGCGCTGCTACTTCGCGACGCTTTTCATCAAATAGAGATTGCGCTTCGCGCTCTGCTTGGGCGACTCTTTCGGCCGCTTCAGCTTCTGCAACATTTATATATTTACGCCCGCGCGCTTCAGCGCCAGAGAGAATAGATCGCGCCTTTGTTTCCGCACCATCGATGGCATCTTTTGCCTGACGCGATGCCTCCAGTGAGATTCGCTCAGAGACCGAGGTAGCTTTCGCTTCGCGACTCTGCGCAGATTTAATCATTGACATGGCAGTTTCAGTCGCCAAGATTTCAAACTCTTCTTTACTTAGCGTTGTTATGTCGCGGCGAGAGCGGAGATCATTTAATTGTGATTCAAGTTCGCGGATACGGTCGACCGAAGATGGAGCAGCGCTTTCGCTCTCTTTAAAACCGACCCAATTTAGGAAATTCTTCTTCTCAGCCATGTGCCTAGATTAGGGCAAAGGCGCTATCTCCAAAAGTGGGTGATTTATTGGCGGTATATGGCGAAGGAAACGGCTAAATACTGCGATATCCACGCGGCCAGCACAAAGATATGGAAGAGCTCGTGGAAGCCGAAGTACTTTGCATTTCGCCCTGGCTTTTTCAACGCATAGAAGATGGCGCCGACGGAATATAAGAGGCCGCCGATAATGATTGGGATCAGAACCCAGAATCCACCTTCGTTATATAGCTGCGGTGTGTACACGATTGCGACCCAGCCCAGCAGTAAATAGTTAGCAACATATAACCAGCGCGGTGCGTTAACCCAGAAAACTCGTAAGGCAACTCCGGCTAAGGCTCCGACCCACACAACTGAAAGCAGAATAGTCCGGTCATTACCGTGCAACAACGCAACTGCAAATGGTGTGTAGGAACCTGCGATAAGTAAATTTATATTGGCATGATCCCAACGTCGCCAAATCTTCTTCTTCTCGGGAGACCACGGTACGCGATGATAAATTGCAGAGACACTAAATAGCATGATTGCGCTAATTGAATAGAGGGCGACTGCAAATTTCAGTGAGCTCTTACTTAAGATAAAGAGAACAAGAGAAGCAATTATTACAACGGGAGTTGCTCCCAAATGAAACCAACCGCGTAACTTTGGTGGAACCGCTGCTGCTAATTTATCGCGCTCGCTCGCTTCTTTACTCATAACACCACCCTAGGGGCTAACAACTGGTTTTAGGTCTCGTACTGATTTAACTAAGAGCGAAGCTAGCGCGGCGAGCAGGGCCATTGATCCCGTCACATAAATCATTGTGCTTACTCCGAATAATTGGGCAAGGGGACCTGCGGCAGCGATACCTAGGGGTGATAGACCAAATGAACCAAATGCGTCATATGCAACAACACGCGAATAAGACTCCTCTGGAATATGAGATTGCAGAGAGGTATTCCAGATAACCATAAAGATATCGATGGCTATACCAGCAAGGAATGCGCAGAGAAGTGAGATCAAGAGCGGGGTCTGCAAAGCTAATGAAAAATCCCAAATCGCAGTCGCTGAAATAATTAACATGGCAAAGAGCAACGGACGGCCAAAGTGAACTTTGAGCGATATCACGCTGCCCGTAAGCATTCCAATTGTCAAAGCGGCCAGGTTAAATGACCAAAATTGCGGACCGTTATCCATCTTTGAAAAGTTAAGTGGACCCAAGACTTGTAGCAGCGCCTCGTAGGCAAGATTTATCACTGCAAATGCGACGACGATGGTAACTACCCAAGATCTAGAGCTAAATTCATGCCAACCAGTCTTCAAATCATGAAAGACGGTATTTTTGTTTTCACGAATAATCGTAGGTAAATCCAAATTCCAAACAATTATTCCAGCGACAAGGAAAGAGATTGCATCAACTAATAACGCCCACCCTGAACCGAAGGTAGTAACGAGTATTCCGCCTAAAAGGGCTCCGGCGACGTAACCAATATTGGTTGTCATGCTTACTACAGCGTTTCCATGTTGTAGCTTTTCTTTTGGCAAAATCTCAGGAAGAACCCCAGACATCGCCGGCCACCACAGGGCATTTAAAATTCCAAAGAGTGCGCCCATTAAGGCAAGTAAGAAGACGCTTGAGTGACCAACAATTAATGAGAGCGCACTGACCGCGGCAAAACCACTACCAATTACATCTGCGCCGCCGACGATCCGATTTCTCTTAAATCGGTCTCCAATTACTCCACCAAATAACATCAAAGCAATCATCGGAAACATACGTGCGGCCATCACGATACTTAAATCTTTAGCGGTGGCACCGGGCAGTGCTAAAACGCCAAAGGCCAGCGCAACGGGCGAGATGCCATTTCCTACATTGGAGATAAAGCGCGAGATGGCTAGTGCGCCAAAGCCGCGATGTTCGCGAAGTTCAGCTAATTGGGTGCGCATATAGGTAAGCCTAGTGACGGCGGGATTGGGCGAGACAAGTCGGGTGATCCCCCAAGATTGCGCTCAATTTGTCGGAAATTTCCGAAATTTTTCACAAAATACCTTCGTAAAGTGATGCAAACTCTTCGCAAGAGGCACACAATATGACTTACCGGTTAGGTGCAATGAGGTTCCTCGAGGATTTCATGGCGCTTAGCTGGCTTTAGGGGCCGCCTGGTCCTTAAAGTATTAAGCACCCCACGGAGGCTTATTTACATGGTAAATCTAACAAGCAACCAATGGAACCTCGTCTATAACATCTTCTCGTTTGGACTAGTTTCTATGCTTGCATGCACTGTTTACACACTCGTGTCACAGTCACGCGTTCTTCCTAAGTACCGCAACGCTCTCGTAATGTCATCAATGGTTACATTCATTGCTGGCTACCACTACTGGAGAATCTTTAACTCATTCTCAGAATCATCAACAGGAATGGCAGTTAAGGTTTCAGGAGACCAGGGTGCATTTAACGAGGCATACCGTTATGTTGACTGGCTATTAACTGTTCCTCTACTTCTAGTTGAAGTAATTGCAGTGCTTGCACTTGCAAAGGAAGTTTCTCGCTCACTCATCACTCGTTTGGTTCCAGCAGCAGCTGCGATGATCGCACTTGGTTACCCAGGTGAAATCTCAAACGATCAGAACACACAGGTTCTATACGGTGTTCTTTCAACACTTCCTTTCCTATACATCCTCTATGTCTTGTTCGTAGAGCTTGGTAAGTCACTTGATCGCCAGCCAGAAGGAGTTGCAGCAACTATCGGTCGCTTGCGTCTACTTTTGATCGCGACATGGGGCGTATACCCAATCTCATACATCCTTGGCATGGGCGAAGGTATGGCTTCAGCTCAGCAATTCGTTGGCGTTCAGGTTGGTTACACAATCGCTGACATCTTGGCAAAGTGCGTATTCGGTCTAACAATTTTGAAGATCGCTCGCATGAAGTCACACGCTGAAGGTATGAAGGACGATCACTAATCGTCTGATAAATAGTTAAAGTTAAAGGGGCGTCGGGAAACCGGCGCCCCTTTAATATTTGTAGGATAGGAACATGACAAAATCTAACCTTTCTAAATACGCGCTAAACAATTACCGCATGGCTAGTTATTTACTACTGGCAATTGGCCTAATCAATCTGCGCTACCAGACGGGTCAAGATGGCGTTCTAGCTAACTCGCTAACAATCGTTATTCCAGGAGTTGCAATGTTGCTCACTACCTTTGCCCAGGGTGCGCATAGTTTTCTGGCGCGACGCGAAGTTATGGCGTTGCTAGCTGTAGCCGGTGCAGTACTGGTTGCTTGGGCGATCTCTAACTAAAAATTTAAAAAGGCTTTACGGCAAGAGGATTATTTCCGGAAAGAGATATCACTCTTCTTCATCGCGGTAATTAATATGCGGATCGTATTTGGACCCATGCCGTGCATATCTTTGATGGCATCTAGTGAGTATTTTCTTAAATCACTGACTTTATAGAGCCCTTCATCAATTAGCGCTCTGCGCGCTGGTGCTGCCAACCCAAGCTCCACCCAAGCGCCGTCGACTGCTGCGTAGGCATCTAAATCAACTTCACTGTTGGATGCTGTGCTATTTCTTTCACTGGATTTAGCCGCACGCCGCGCAGCTGCTTCTCGCGCAATTTTGGCTTGCGTCATCTTAATCTTTGCACGTGATGCTTTAGCCATTTTTTATTCTTTTCATGCCGATTATTAAACAATGCTGGTGCGGGAGGCGGGACTTGAACCCGCACGCCGGAGCACAAGTTCCTAAGACTTGCGTGTCTGCCATTTCACCACTCCCGCTGGAGCGTCATGAGAATGTTATAGAAAACTCATGTACTGGTGCTTAGGTTAGAGGTAAGTTTGCTTTATACAAAATTGTGGCCGAAGCGGCCCAACGGAGCGCGCCAGTAGGCGCCATCTGCGATCAAGTGAGGAAGTTAAATGTCATTAACACCAACGCCCGCCGATAAGTTCACCTTTGGACTCTGGACTGTCGGTTGGCAGGCGCGCGATCCATTCGGTGATGCAACTCGTGGAGCGCTTGATCCTGTGCGCACAGTTAACGAACTTGCCGCTCGCGGTGCTTACGGAGTTACATTTCATGATGATGATTTGATTCCATTCGGTAGTGATGATTCATCTCGTCGTGGACATATCGATCGCTTTAAGAAAGCGTTAGATGAGACCGGTATGAAAGTACCGATGGCAACGACAAATCTCTTCTCACATCCAGTCTTTAAAGATGGTGCATTTACAAGTAATGATCGCGATATCCGTCGCTATGCGTTGCGTAAAGCGATGCGCAATATCGAACTTGCCGTCGAACTAGGTGCACATACTTATGTTTGTTGGGGCGGCCGCGAGGGCGCTGAATCTGATGCCGCAAAGGATGCCTACGTTGCACACGAGCGGATGCGTGAAGCCTTTAACGTACTTAGCCAATTTGTTTTAGATAACGGCTACAACATTAAATTTGCAATTGAACCAAAGCCAAATGAACCGCGCGGCGATATCTTCTTACCAACAATTGGCC
>Ga0209297_1001290_pt1 | contig 14593 bp, 15 predicted proteins | sample S_130805_MF_Meta_FD_187322 | JGI IMG/M metagenome (GOLD analysis project Ga0209297, IMG submission 187322) | Freshwater microbial communities from Lake Simoncouche, Canada to study carbon cycling - S_130805_MF_MetaG (SPAdes) (version 2) | ecosystem: Environmental > Aquatic > Freshwater > Lake ... | reverse complement strand
ACAAATTAATTAAAAAATAGAATTTTATGTCAAAAATAATTGGAATAGATTTAGGAACTACAAACTCATGCGTTGCCATTATGGATGGTGCGCAGCCAAAAGTATTAGAAAATGCGGAAGGCGTTCGAACGACTCCTTCTATCGTAGCGTTCACAGAATCTGGTGAAAAATTAGTTGGTCTTCCTGCAAAAAGACAGGCAGTAACAAATCCTGAAAATACCTTCTTTTCTGTAAAAAGATTAATTGGAAAAAGTTTTGATGATTCAAATTTAAAAAGAGAGATACAAGGACTTCCTTACAAAGTAATAAAATCTGATAACGGCACTGATGCATGGGTTCAATCTCGTGATAAAAAATATTCTCCAAGCCAAATTTCTGCTTTTATTTTAATGAAAATGAAAGAGTCTGCTGAAAAATATCTTGGTAGTGAAGTAAAGCAAGCAGTTATAACTGTTCCTGCTTATTTTAATGATGCTCAAAGACAAGCGACTAAAGATGCTGGAAAAATTGCAGGACTTGAAGTTTTAAGAATTATAAATGAACCAACGGCCGCGGCTCTTGCTTATGGTCTTGATAAGAAAAAAGCTAAAACAATTGCTGTATACGATTTAGGTGGTGGTACTTTTGATATCTCAGTCCTTGAGTTAGGTGACGGAGTATTTGAAGTTAAATCTACAAACGGAAACACTTCTTTAGGGGGTGATGACTTTGATGCTGTAGTAACAGATTATATTATTGAAGAATTTAAAAAAGAAAGTGGAATAAATTTAAAAACAGACAAACTAGCATTGCAAAGAATAAGGGAAGCCGCTGAAAAAGCAAAAATAGAATTGTCTTCTTCTGCTCAAACTGAAGTAAATTTACCTTTTATTACAGCAGATAAAAGCGGTCCAAAACACGTTAATATGAAAATCACAAGAGCAAAGCTTGAAGCTCTTACTGCAGCGTTAATTGAAAAAACAATAGAACCTTGCAAAATTGCTCTAAAAGATTCTGGTTATACTGCATCTGAAATTAATGAAGTTATTCTTGTTGGTGGAATGACTAGAATGCCAAAAGTTGTTGAAGCGGTTAAGAGTTTTTTTGGAAAAGAACCAAATCAAAGCGTTAACCCTGATGAAGTAGTTGCTTTAGGCGCTGCTGTTCAAGCGGGTGTGTTACAAGGTGATGTAAAAGATGTTCTTCTTCTTGATGTTACTCCATTGTCCCTTGGTATTGAAACTTTAGGCGGTGTGTTCACAAGATTAATTGAAAAAAATACAACAATACCAACTAAAAAAAGCCAAACATTCTCAACAGCTGAAAACAATCAGCCAGCTGTGACAATTAGAGTTTTCCAGGGCGAAAGAGAAATGGCTAATGATAATAAACTACTAGGTAATTTTGAGTTAACTGGAATTGCACCAGCTCCAAGGGGTGTTCCTCAAATTGAAGTAACTTTTGACATTGATGCTAACGGTATTGTTAATGTTTCTGCAAAAGACAAGGGAACTGGAAAAGAACAAAAAATTCAAATCCAAGCCTCTGGTGGTTTGACTGACGAAGAAATTCAAAAAATGGTTAAAGAAGCAGAAGCTAATAAAGAAGCCGATAAAAAGAAAAGAGAAGAGGTTGATGCAAAAAATCATGCTGACTCTTTAATAGCTTCAACTGAACAAAGCCTAAAAGAACACGGAAGCAAAATTTCAGAGGCTGATAAAAAAGCAATTGAAAAGGATATGGAAGATTTGAAAGAAGCTATTAAATCTGACAAAACCGAAGATATTAAAACTAAAACTCAGCAATTAATGACTTCTTCTATGAAGTTAGGTGAGGCTATATATAAAGCTCAGCAAGATACAGCTGGTGCTTCAAAAACAGATGCTAAACCTGACGATAAAAAAGATGTGGTTGATGCCGAATTTGAAGAAGTAAAAGACGATAACAAAAAGAACGGCTAATCCATTTATAACTGGTTTTGCCCTAAGTCATTATGTCCAAAAAAGACTATTATGATATTCTTGGTGTAACCAAAAAAGCAACTCCTGAAGAAATAAAAAAAGCATACAGATCTCTTGCAATGAAATATCACCCTGACAGAAATCAGGGAGATAAAACTGCTGAGGGAAAATTTAAAGAAGCCTCTGAAGCTTATCAAGTTTTATCTGATCCAAAGAAAAAATCTTCCTATGATCAATTTGGACATTCTGCATTTGAAGGTGGCCCTGGAGGAGCTGGAGGTTTTGACTTTGGTGGTTTTGAATCTGGTGCATTCTCTGACATCTTTGATGATTTTTTTGGTGACTTTATGGGTTCAGGTCGAGGTGGCAGAGGCTCAAAAAAATCAAGATCTAATCGCGGATCCGATTTAAAAATTAATTTAGAGATAACTTTAGAAGAGGCTTATCTTGGAAAAAAACAAACTATCAATTTATCTTCAAACGAAAAATGTGGAAAATGTTCTGGCGATGGTGCAGAGCCTGGTTCAAAACCAAAGAAATGTTCAACTTGCGGTGGGCATGGAAAAGTAAGAACACAGCAGGGTTTTTTTACTCTACAACAAACATGTCCTGATTGTGGTGGAGATGGCGAAGTGCTTTCCAATCCATGTAAAGATTGCAAAGGATCTGGTGCCACTAAGACAAAAAAAAATCTCTCTATTCAAATTCCAAAAGGAGTTGATGATGGAACTCAAATAAGATTGTCTGGCAAAGGGGACGCGGGTTATAGAGGCGGATCTAATGGAGATCTTTATGTATTTATAACAGTTGAAAAACATAAGATTTTCCAACGATCTGAAGAAAACCTATACTATAAATTACCTATATCTATGACTGATGCTGCACTTGGGGCCGAAATAGAAGTTCCAACAATCGATGGTGGGAAATCAAAAGTTAAAATTCCCGCAGGGACACAATCTGGAAAACAGTTTAGACTTAAAGGGAAAGGTATGCCTATTGTAAGAGGAGATCATTACGGAGACTTATATCTAGAAACAAATGTAATAATTCCTGAATCTTTATCAAAGGAGCAAAAAGACTTGCTCGAAAAATTTAAATCTTTAGAAGATTTAGATAGTAATTCAGAAATAAAAAATTTTATAAATAAAGCTAAAAAGTTTTGGAACGGTAATTAATGAAAAAAATTAATATCACAATCACCGGAGCTCTTGGAAAAATGGGAAAAATTCTTATTAAAAGAATATCCAAAAACAAAAATTTAAAGTTATTTAGCTTAACCGATTTAAGGTCTGGAAAAACTATTAATGGAATTAAGACACAAAAAAATAGCATACAAGCTTTTAAAAAAACAGATGTTATTATTGATTTTTCAAGACCTAAGGCCTCCCTTGAAATTTTAAATTATGCAAAAAGATTAAAAAAAAAAGTTGTTATCGGAACAACCGGTTTTACTAAAAAACAAAATAATTTAATTAAAAATTACTCAAAAAAAATTGCTATATTTAAATCTGGCAACATGAGCTTAGGCATTAATCTTCTAGAATATATTGTTAATATTCTCTCAAAAAAAATTCCTAATGATTACCATATTGGAATTAATGATGATCATCACAAAAAAAAAATTGATTATCCTTCTGGAACCGCGCTGATGTTGGCAAATGCAATATCTAAAGGTAAAAATAAAAATCTAGAATCAATAAATGGAAAAATCTTTTTAAATAAAAAAGGCAATCTACAAAAAAATAAAGTTAATTTTTTTGTTACAAGAAAAGGGAATACTATTGGCAAACACTCCGTAGTTTTTAACAATAAAATTGAAAATATAGAATTAAAGCATACGGCTTTTTCAAGGGATTTATTTGCTGATGGAGCCTTAAATGCTGCACTATGGATAAGTAAAAAAAATAAAGGCTTATTTAATATGCAAGATATGTTTGGCTTAAAATAAATTTCATATAAGTCTTTAAATAATTTTTAATGCTTCTAAATAAAAAAAAGGCCTTTCAACTTATTAAGGTATTAAAAAAATCAATAAAAAATCCAAAAACGTCTTTAAAATATAGAAATCAATTTACTTTATTAACTTCTGTTGTTCTTTCAGCTCAATGCACTGATGTTAATGTAAATAATGTTACTAAAAGTATATATAAAAAATATTACACCCCAAAACATTTTGTAGATCTTGGAATAAATAAAATAAGAAATCTTATTAAAAGCATAGGTTTATTTAATAATAAGGCTAAAAATTTATATTATTTATCTAAAATTTTATTAGAAAAACATCAAAGCAAAGTTCCAAATAAATTTGAGGAACTAATACTTCTTCCTGGAGTAGGAAGAAAAACAGCTAATGTTGTATTAAATGCTGCGTTTAATAAACCAACTATTGCTGTGGACACTCACGTTTTTAGAGTTGGTAATAGAACTGGTCTTTCTAATGGCAAAAATCCTGAGCAAGTTGAAAATCAACTGTTAAAAATATTACCTACAAAACATCTAAAAAACGCTCATCATTTAATACTTTTGCATGGAAGATATACATGCAAATCCAGAAATCCATTGTGTAAAAAGTGTGTAATTAATAAAATTTGCCTGTACAAGGGAAAAAATGAATAAAAAAATATTAGGTATAGGCAATGCAATTGTTGATGTATTAGCAAAAGTTGATGATGAGTTTTTAGAAAACAATAACCTCATCAAAGGCTCTATGAAACTTATTAATAAATCTGAATTTGAAGATCTTAAAAAAAATATTAAAATAGAAAAAGTTGTAGCAGGTGGTTCGGTTGCAAATACTATGGCTGGAATTGCCAACCTTAAAGGAAATCCGTCTTTTATTGGGAAAATTAACTCTGATAACTTTGGAGAGATGTATAGAAAAAGTCTTCAAGATATAAATGTGAATTTTTCTTATCTTGAAAGAAATGAAGATTTATCTACTGGAGCCTCCATCATCTTAATTACTCCAGATTCGGAGAGAACCATGTGTACCTATCTTGGAATATCCTCTCATCTTTCGGCGAATGATATAAATGAGAATAGCATCATAAAAAATGAATTAATTTTTTTAGAGGGATATCTTTGGGATAAAGGAATAAGTGAAAAAATGTTTAAACATGCAATAAATATAGCCAAGAAAAATAAGATTAAAATTGCAATGAGTTTGTCAGATATCTTTTGTGTTACTAGACATAAACAGGACTTTTATAACCTTCTAAAAAACGACCTTGATATATTAATAGGAAACGAAAATGAGATAAATGAATTGGCCAATAAAAAAAATTTATTAGATTCTATAAATCAATTGAAGGAGTTAAATAAGTTAATAGTAATTACAAGAAGTGAAAAAGGAAGTATGGCTATTAAAAATAATGAAATTATAAATTGTAATAGTATAAAGGTTAATAAAGTACTAGATCTGACGGGTGCTGGAGATTTATTTGCAGCAGGATTTTTAAAGGAATATTTAGATAATTCTGAAGTTAAAAAATGTCTAGAAACTGGATCAATACTTTCCTCAAAGATAATTCAAAAAATTGGAGCAAGACTAGATTAGACAAAGAATTTATTTAGAAAGATAATAAAAAGAATCTTTCTCTATAATAAATTTATTATCTTTGAAAAACTTATTTATTTTTTTTCTTAATCTGTGTAAATGAGTTTCAAAAGCATGACTTTCTAAATCTGAACTACGATTCCATATATTTTTTAATAAAAAAGATTTTTCTAAACCATTATTCTTATTTAAAACTAATATTAGTTCTAGTTCTTTTTCCGTAAGCTTAACTTTAATTTTATCTTTTGTAATAACTCTTTGATTTGAATCTATTTCATAATTATTAATAACAATCTTAGATTTTTTAAAAAAATTATACTTTGTTATTAAAATATTTAATATTTCTTTAAAAGACAAAACTTCTATTGGAGTAAACAAGGAAACGTGAAAATCTAATAAGGTAAGTTTATTCTTTATTAAAAAATCTTTATTCTTTAATAAAAAAATAGTTGGGGTATTTTCCAAAAAAAAATTTTTTATCTCTGTTAATTGTAATTTTTCAACAAAAATAATTCTAACTAAAAGATCTTTATTATTATATTTTAAATTTTTATCGGAACTAATGTTATAATTTAAATTTAACTCATTCAATAAATCAAAGAAAGGTTTAGATCCGATAATATGAAGGTGAATATTATTCATGAATAAATATATAATATATTTAACATGATTATTGTAAAAAATTCTGGCTATTTGAAGTACAAAAATCTTAAGTTTCGTTGTGCATTAGGAAAAGCGGGTATTCAGAAAAAAAAATTAGAGGGTGATAACATAACACCTAGGGGAATATTTAAAATTACTAAGATTTATTATAGAGCGGATAGAATTAAGAATATTCAGACATCTTTAAAGAAAATAAAAATTAAAAAAAGTTTTGGATGGTGTGACGATCCAAATAGTAATTTTTATAACAAAGAAATAAAATTGCCGACTAAGTTTAGTCATGAAAAACTTTATAGAAAAGATAACTTATATGACTTAATAGTTGTGTTAGATTACAATATGCATCCTATTATAAAAAATAAAGGTAGCGCAATATTTATTCATATTGCAAATAAATTTTATAAAAAAACAAAAGGATGTATTGCCTTAAAAAGGGGGGATCTAATTAAAATGCTTTCACAAATAAAAAGAACTACAAAAATAAAAATTTATTAAAATCTTTTTCCAAACAATGAAGAGCCGATACGTATATAATTAGCTCCATACTTTATAGCCAATTCGTAATCTGATGACATGCCCATGCTTAAATTTTTAAGATTAGAAATTTCATTAAGTTCTTTTAATTTTTTAAAATATTGGTCGGCTGATAAATTCAATGGTGGAATACACATTAAGCCTAAAATATTAAGTTTTAATTCTTGCTGACAAAACTTTACAAATTTATTTACGAGCGAAATTTCGATTCCTGACTTTTGGGTTTCATTTCCTATATTGACTTGAATAAAATAATTTAATTCCTTATTAAATTTTTTTTGAGCAGAAGCAAATTTATACGCTGATTTTTCATTATCTAAAGAGTGAATATAAGAAAATATTCTAACAGCAGATTCAATTTTATTTGATTGTATGTTGCCAACCATGTGAAGCTTAATGTTACTATTAGATAAAATATAATCTGACCATTTAGATAAGGCTTCCTGGACTTTATTTTCTCCATAATGTTGGTGTCCATAATCAATTAATGGCTTAATGTGACTTAAGGGGAAAGTTTTTGATACTGCAACTAAAGTAATTTTTTTATTCGATTGTTGATTTATTTTTTCAATTATTAACTTATAATTATCAATTACTGACATATGCATTTCAATAAGTTTTATTTTGATTTCTTTTATCTATTCATAACTAATATTGATCAACAAATATTTAAAAACATCCTTAAATTTAAAGGAATAGTGATTGTTTATAATCAGTCATACATTGCTGATTTGGCACAATTTACTGAAATCAGAAAATTCTGTAGAAAAAATAATATTAAATTTTTTATATTAAATAACTATAAGCTTGCGCTTAAATATGATCTAGATGGTCTAGTTCTGTCGCACAACAATAAAACTCAGTCTCATAATAAAATAATATGCAAAAAAAATTTTACTTTTGTTGGCAAGGTGCATAACCAAAATGACTATTGTGTTAAATATTATCAAAATTGTTCTAAAATTATTTTATCTCCAGTTTTTAAAAATGAAAAATATAGTTACAATAAATTACTAAAAATTAATAAATTCAACTTAATTTCTAGATATTGGAAAAAAGAAATTTATGCTTTAGGAGGCATAAATTTAGAAAATCTTAAAAAAATAAAAATGACTAACTCTAAGGGAATTGGTTTTAGTGGCAGATTATTTAAACTGCAAATAAAAAAGCCCGTCTTTTATTAAAAGACGGGCTTTTTAAAAAACTAAATATAATTAAAATTTAGTTGTTAATCTAAGTATTGACAATGAACCATCGTCAGTAGCTGTAATGCCAGTTCTACCAGCTAGATTAGTAAACTTGTTATGAGAAGCAGTTATAGCAACTGGTCCTAAGTTATAACCAGCCTGTAGTGCTCTTACTGTCTCATCTCCATTTCTTGCAGCAGTTGTGCTACCAGAGTTTTCAGTTTTTGCTTCAACTAAAGCAACTGTAAACGTAGGGGTTACAGCATAAGAAAGAGCGATTCTTCTTGTGTCTCTCTTTAAACCTTCAGCAACTTCACCCATTGGGTTACCAGGAGCAGCAGCAACTAAGTTATTGTTTTCATCTATAAGTTTATCAAATCCTATAGCGAATTGACCAAAGTTATATCCAACACCATATTGTTTTCCAACAACATCACCAGATAAATTTGATGCAGATTTAGCCATGCTATTGTAGAAAGCTACAACTGTTAAACCTTTTACACCAAAAGTATCTACACCATTGATACCAACTTCGTATGATGAGTTAGATCCCGTTGCAGCTTGTGCATTCATATCACCAGTACCAGTATCTTTAGATCTTGGAGCGTAATATGCTGAAGCTGTAATTCCAGCTTGAGGAATTTTTTGCATTATTCCAACACCAGCAGATTCAGAAGTTCCAGCACCAATTACGAATGTAGTTGATGAACCAGCACCCGCCATTTGGTCTGTAATATTTACAACTTGAGGAGCGGCACCAGCATAACCTCTTTGGATATGGTCAACACCGATTGTAAAAGTAGTATTTCCACTTATAAAATCAATGTATACATTTTCGTTAGTTACTGTGTTATCAGGAGCTGTTTGAACTGTAGCTGATGAAGATCCTGTTCCGTCAAATTCAAGAGAAAAACCAGCGGCATAATCCATACCGTTATTTAGTTTTCCTTTGTTTTGAATGTTTAATTGTGACTCTCTTCCAACGCCACGAGTACTTAAACCACCCGCAATTTTTTTATTTAAGGCATTGTAAGTTAATGCTAGATCACCAGTAACAGTAGTCTGAGCAAAAGAACTTCCAGTTAACAAACCGCCAACTAAAGCAGTTGTAACTAATAGTTTATTTTTCATTTTTTTACCTATTTTGTTTGATTAAATTGTTATAACAATATTGTTATAACGATGTTAAAATATTCAATTATTGTAGATAAATGAATTCTTATTCGTGTTAAAAGGATACATAACTATTTAATGTTGCAATAATATCACATATGTTTAATAGAAAACACTGGGTTTTTATTATAATTTTTCTAGTCGTAGGTTGTTCTAAAACCGACCCTGTAACAGGCGAAAAAGTAATAATTGATCCTAACCCAGAAAGAAGAGCTGCAAAAATAAGAGATGAGGGTGGTGGAATTTTTGGTGACATCAATAAGATTGGCAAAAGCAGTGGGAGTACTAATTTTGAGTTTGCCACTTCAAATGTGTTATGGAGAGCAACTTTAAAATCTCTAGATTTCTTGCCGTTAGCTAACGTTGATTATGTTGGGGGGATTATAGTTTACGATTGGTATTCTGACGATAAAAACCCTCAAGAACAAATTAAAGTATCAATACAATTTTTAAGCAATGAATTAAGAACTGATGCAATAAAAATAAATACAAATAAAAGAATGTGCGATAGTTCCAACAAATGTCAAAATTTACCCGTTGATAAAAAGTTTAATGACTCTATAAAAGAAAATATTATCACCCTTGCTCGCTCTTTAAAAATCGAAGAAACCAAAAAAGATAAAAAATAATTTTTAGAGGATGGAAAATTATAATCCTTTATTAACTGAAGATAAGTGGCAGTCTATATTTGAGAGAGAAAAGTTATTTGTAACTAAAAATAACAAAAAAAAAAAGTTTTATTGTCTAGAAATGTTTCCTTATCCTTCAGGAAACATACATATGGGTCATGTAAGAAATTACACTCTTGGCGATGTAATAGCTAACTTTAAAAGATTAAACGGTTACAATGTTCTACATCCTATGGGTTGGGATGCTTTTGGTTTGCCTGCAGAAAATGCCGCTATACAAAATAATCTTCACCCTAAAGATTGGACTCTAAAAAACATTTCAACTATGAAATCTCAGTTAAAACGATTGGGTCTTTCTATTGATTGGGATAAAGAATTATCTACTTGTGATGAAAATTATTACAAACATCAACAAATTCTTTTTTCATTCTTTTTTAAAAATAAAATAGCTTATAAAAAAGAAAGTTATGTAAATTGGGATCCTATTGACAATACTGTTCTTGCAAATGAACAGGTTATTGATGGTAAAGGATGGAGATCCGGTGCAACTATTGAAAAAAAAAAATTAAGTCAATGGTTCTTAAATATTACAAAATATTCTGATGAACTATTAAATCTTTTAGAAAATTTAAAAGGTTGGCCAGAAAAAGTTAAGTTAATGCAAAAGAATTGGATTGGAAGATCTGAAGGATGTGAAATTGATTTTATCACAGATTATAAAGACTTAAAAATAAAAATATTTACAACAAGACCGGATACAATATTTGGAGCCTCGTTTATTGCTATTGCTCCCGATCATCCATTCGCAGAATCTTTTAAAAATGATGAGGAATTTAAAAAATTTAAGAATCTTGCTTTAAAAAATTTAGGAACTGAATCATCCTTGTCTACAAATGAAAAATTAGGATTTAAAACATCATTTTTTGCACTTCATCCTTTTCTAAATAAAAAACTACCAATCTATGTAGCTAATTTCATTCTTATGGACTATGGGTCAGGAGCAATTTTTGGCTGTCCCGCTCATGATCAGAGGGACCTAGAATTTGCAAAAAAATACAATCTAGAAATCATACCTGTTGTAAGTCCTGAAAAATTTAAAATAATTAATATTGATAACGAAGCCTATACTGAGGACGGTTATGCTATTAATTCAGATTTTCTTAATGGCTACTCAACTAAAGAGGCAAAAAAAAATATTATTCAGAAATTAACAGAAAAGAAAATTGGAAATTCAAAAATTATTTATCGTCTTAAAGATTGGGGGATATCAAGACAAAGATACTGGGGCTGTCCAATTCCTGTTATTTACAGAGAAGACGGCAAAATTATATTGGTACCAGAGAAAGATCTTCCCATAACACTTCCTAAAGATATTGATTTTAGCAAACCTGGTAATCCTTTAGAAAATCACCCTACTTGGAAATACACAAAATGTCCTGAAACAGGAATGAAAGCAATTCGTGAAACGGATACTCTTGATACATTTGTAGATTCGTCTTGGTATTTCTTGCGTTTTTGCTCCACTGAAGAAAAAGCAAAACCGTTTAGTATTGATGAAATTAATTATTGGATGCCTGTAGACCAATATATTGGTGGAGTTGAACATGCGATTCTCCATCTTTTATATTCAAGATTTTTTACTTTGGCCTTAAAAGATGAATATAAATTTAAATTTACCGAACCATTTGAAAATCTTTTTACTCAGGGAATGGTTTGTCATCCTACTTTTAAAACTAAGAATGGAAAATGGGTTTTTCCAAAAGATGTTGTTGAAAAAAATAATTCTTTTTTATCAAAAAATAATGAAGAGGTTGTTAGGGGCGATAGCCAAGCCATGTCAAAATCTAAAAAAAATATTATCGATCCTGATGATATTATACAAGTTTATGGGGCAGATGCCGTAAGATGGTTTATTTTATCAGATAGTCCCCCAGATAGAGATATCCAATGGAGTGATAATGGTATCCAAGGCGCGTTTAAATATATTCAGAAAATTTGGAGAACTTATGAAAAACTTAAAATATATAAAAAAGAAAAAGAAGAAAATAATAACACATTAATAAGAAACTCTAATATCTTAATAAAAGACATCACTGACTGTATAGAAAAATTTCATATTAACGTAGCCGTTGCTAAACTTTATGTTTTCTTAAATAATATTAATGAAGAAATTGAAAAACAAAGTCTTAACAAAGAGGATATTGTAAACATATACAAAAAATATCTTATTATTATATCGGCGTTTATTCCTTACATCGCTAATGAATGTTGGGAAAAAATGACTGGAAACCAAGATATAACATCTCAAGAATGGCCAAAAATAGATGGATCTTTCTTAAATAAGGAAAATTTTGATATTGTTATACAAGTTAATGGAAAAAAAAGAGCAATTATCAACGCTACTAACAATGAAAGTGAAGAAAATATTCTTAGCAAATCATTAGCAATTAAGAATATTCAAGTTATATTGGACAAAAAAATTATAGCAAAAAAAATCTTTATAAAAAATAAACTACTCAATATTGTTACAAATGATGAATAAAATTTTTTTCACTTTTTTCATAACAATGTTTCTGAATCATTGTGGATTTTCACCTATTTATGTTGGCAATCCTAAAGAAATTGTAGTTTCAAAATCAGAAATTATTGGCGATAAGAATTTAGCTTTTGATTTAGAAAGAAAATTAAATTTTAAGAAAGATGATAAAAATTTAAACGCTTATACTTTTAAAGCCCAAATTTATGATACAGCAGAGAATTCACTGGTTGACTCTAGAGGTATAGCCACAGAGGAAATAATTAAATTAACCGTAAGCTACCAATTTCAGGATAAAAATGGAGTAGTAATTTATCAAGACGCCATAACTAAGGACAAAAGAGTTGCTGTTACAGATAACATTCCAAACAATGTTTTAGTAAAGAGTAATGAAAAAAAGATATTATTAGATAGTATCATTCAAAATATTTTATTTAAATCTAAAGTCTCATTGAACTAACTGAGATGTTACTTAAGTCACAAGAATTAAATCTTAAAAAAAAAGATTTCTTTAAAGGGAAAATAGTTCTTTTGTATGGTGAAAATCAAGATCTAATTAAAGATCTGAATGAACAAATTCTTATTAAATTTAAAGACGAACATAAAATTCAAAAAAATATCTTTGAAGAAGATATAATTAAGGATCCACAAAACATTATTAATTATTATCTTAATGGTTCATTATTCGATGAAAATAAGAATATTCTATTGATAAAGAACTGTTCCGATAAAATTATAGAAACTATTAACAAAATAAAAAATAGTATTGATGAAAATACAATTATTATCAATTCAGAGGTACTTTTAAAGAATTCTAAACTAAGGCAATTTGGTGAATATGATAAATTAGCAGTCTGCATTCCTTGTTATCAAGAAACTAAACTTGATATAATAAGATTCCTTACACAACAATTACAAATAAATAAAATTCAATTACCTGATAAACAAATAGAAATTATTATTAATTCTTCATCATTAAAAAGATCTAAAATTAAAGAAGTAATAGAAAAACTAAATCTATATAAAAACTCAGAAAAAATTACAGACAAAGCAATTGATGAGATTTGTACTGATATGGACTTGAAAAAAAATGATGAAATTATTGATATTCTGCTATCTAAAAATGAAAAAAATATTAATGAATTTATATCCAATATGTCTAATTATGAAAAAAATTTTATAGAAATAATTATTATCCTTAGATCATTTATAATTAAAATTCTCGATATACAAAAAAACAATAAGAATTTTTCAATAGATGAAAGAATTGAAAAATATAAACCAACAATTTTCTGGAAAGACAAAGATAGAATAAAAAATATCTTAAAAATTTGGAACACAAATAGCCTTGAAAAATTTCTTAGTAATTTAAATATTATTGAGACTGAATTTAAAAGAAATGACTTAAGACAAGACACTCAATTTTATTATTTCTTAACTAAGAACTTATCTAAAATAGCCTTTAAGAACGCTAATAATTTTATTTAGTTGATCAAGATTTTTGTAAGAGAATTTAATTTCTCCTGAATTATTTTTTTTATTTTTAATATCCACTTTTATCCCCATTAAAAGTCCTAAATCACTTTCTAAAGATTTTATATTTGTATCTTTGTTATTTGTTTTAATTTTTTTTAATCCTTTAAAAACTTGCTCATTCTTAACTAAAAATTCAGCCTGTCTTACGGATAGATTTTTATTAACTATTATTTTTGCAAGTTTAATATTATCAGGGATATTTACTAAGCACCTTGCATGCCCCGCTGATAATAGTCCGTCTGAAATCATTTTTTTTATCTCTTCAGGTAGACCGGCAAGCCTCAGTGTATTAGCAATATGACTTCTGCTTTTTCCTAAAATTTTTGATAATGCTTCCTGAGAATACGCAAATTTTCTTACTAAATTATCGTAACCCAAAGCTTCTTCTATTCCGTTTAAATCTGATCTTTGAATATTTTCTAATATTGCAAATTCTAAAGATTTTTTATCGTCAATATTTAAAATAATAACTGGAACTTCGTGAATTTTCGCAAGTTGAGCTGCTCTCCATCTTCTTTCTCCAGCAACGATCTCATATTTATCTTCTGATTTTTTTCTAACTAATATTGGTTGAATGATTCCCTGCTCCTTAATTGACTCTGAGAGTTCATTTAGTAATTCTTGATTAAAATTTTTTCTTGGCTGAGATGGATTGGCATAGACAAAATGTATAGGAATTTTTTCTGATGAATTTTTAGTTTGAATATTTTCTGGAGGAACGTCCCCCATTAATGCTGACAGACCTTTTCCTAAACCTTTAAATTTATTTCCAATCATTTATGCAACTTTTTTTTCTTCCAAATTTTCTCTAATTAAAAACTCATCCACAAACTGATTAT
>Ga0209297_1001287_pt1 | contig 14600 bp, 24 predicted proteins | sample S_130805_MF_Meta_FD_187322 | JGI IMG/M metagenome (GOLD analysis project Ga0209297, IMG submission 187322) | Freshwater microbial communities from Lake Simoncouche, Canada to study carbon cycling - S_130805_MF_MetaG (SPAdes) (version 2) | ecosystem: Environmental > Aquatic > Freshwater > Lake ... | reverse complement strand
CTAAAGATTGACGAAGTGCCAGAATACTTGGCCACGTTTGAAGGCGCTGCTCAAAGCGCTTGCTGGTTTTGGGAAGTGAATAAGCTCAATCAATGGGCTGATGCTGGCGACATTCTTACATTAACTAAGCGGATTAATGGGGGCACCATTGGACTCGAAGATCGTAAAAAACATTATGAGCATGCTTTGCATGTCCTTGGTGCTTAGTGCTTGCCAAGACCGTTTTAGGTATCCTTGCCAAGACCCTAAAAATTGGGAGACGGAAGATTGCAAAGCTCCGATCTGCACGGCGACTGGCACTTGTCCTAGCGATGTCACGCAACCAGAAAAGGTGAAGCCATGAATGAAGATAGTTTGAACGCATGGTTAAAATTCATCATTGGCATTTGCTTTTGCATGATCTTGTTTATGATGGCGTCGCTATCCATGTATTCGGTCGTGTTTGTTACGCAACCAATGTCGGGCATGGCTCCAGCGGATAAGCAGTTCTTTTTGCTGTTGTCGGATATGTCGAAATACATATTGGGCGCACTAGCAACCCTTATCGCAATTAAAGGCAAAGATCAGTTCGTGCCGCCTGGTCTTTCAACGGCCAAAGAGCGCGAAGAGGCAATGAAGCCTACGCCGCAAACTCCACCAGCGCCTATGACGCCAGCCAAACGTGTAGAGCCAACGATTGAGCCAGTAGCAGCGGCTGCGCCTGTTGTTCTAGGATTTAATGGCAAACCAGCCCCACCATCCGCAGCACAACCGGAGATTGAATGATGAGATCACTTATTGCACTTATTGCGTTTGTTCCACTTATTGCGTTTGCCGGTGGTGAGATGAAGAAAGTCTGTCATCAGGAAAAAGGTAAAGAAGTTTGCAAGACCATCAAGGTGCATAAGAAATTAGAGGGCGTGAAAGTGCCGCCAAAATGAATCCGTATTTTATAGCTGGCTCAGTCTTGGCCGTAGTGTTTGCCTATGGCGCAGGGCATTGGCAAGGCGATGATGCTGGCCAAGCAAAAGTCCAAGCAAAATGGGACAAAGAGAAAGCAAAACAAATGGCCGAATACGCCGAAAATATGCGCATTGCTCGAGAGAAAGAGCAAGCGCTTCAGCAAGGCGCAGATAATTTACGTCAGGAGAAAGACCGTGAAATCCGTAATATTAATGCTCGCTCTATTGCCTTGGCTAACAGCTTGCGCGACCGGCCAGATCGCCCCACCACCCAAAGCGGTGCCGTGTCCAGTACCTCCGGCACTTGTGGTGGAGCCACCGGCGCGCAACTGGCTCGGGGAGATGGAGAATTTCTTACAGGGTACGCTGCCGACGCAGCCAAACTTAAAGCTGCCCTCGACCAATGCGTCAAGCAGTACGAAACCCTAAGACATTAATAGTATGACGGTCGCGGCGCGCAAGTAACATCGACAACCACGTCGGATGTGCGCCCCGAAATCTTCCGCTTGGCTAGTATCATTACAGCTCTAGTGCGGTTCGATTCGCAATCCTGAATAGCCATAATGACCTCATTGCGGCTCATAGCTTGAACTTCTTTTTCTACTGTTAGCGATGTATTCGGCATGTCAAATGTTGAGCATCCAGTTAGAAAAAGTAATGGCAGTAGTTTTTTCATGATTTATCTCTTTTTTAGTGGTTAATTATTTTCTCAATACCTTGCGCACAACGCATACGAAACTCAGCCCATTTTTTCATAAATCTCGGGTCTTCTGATGGTGGCAGCCAATCGTAATTTGCGCGCCAACGGATTGTTACATCGGTGGTTGATGGCGTATAAATGTAATGGTCACCCATGCTCATGTTGTTATGCTTCTTCATCTTGCCTCCTATCTTCGTTTTTCCTTCGGGTAGTAACTTCTTTCTTTTTAATTAACGCAACCTCTGATTTAGTATAAATAGGTTTTGGCTCGGGTGGCGGTAACAAAGCCAGCCAGACTTCACCTGTATACGCAGAAAATCCGCATTTGTGGCATTTGCGCAACCGTCTAACGCCACCAGGCTGTTTTTGTGTCCACGTTACGTATGTTCTTGCACCGCAATCTTTACAATTCATTATCTTCCATCATTAAGTAAGCAATCAGACCGGCAACGCCAATTGTTATGCCAGCACCTATTAGCATTGCTCCAATAATGGCAATAACAATCATTTTTTTCCCTTCCATTGAATCATTTCAACGGACTTTAATTCATTGGTTCCTGCATCAAACACCAACGACATATTTGGGAATCGTGCGCCAACATCAATAAACAATTCTCCGTTTAATACGTGCGCGTTTAATTCGATTGTGTAATCGGGTTTAATGCGCAATCTATATTCAGTATCCTCATGCCATGTTGGATGTTCTGAGTTTTCCCATGTTTGAGTGCGCTTAGAAAACTTTTGAATTTTTGCACCTTCAGCCCATGCTTTGATTAGTGCTGCGTGTTTATGTTCGCTCATGTTGTCCTTTCATATAGTTTTGCCATAATTGTTTTAACGTCAGTCACTTTTCCCGACCGATTCATATAAATGCTTTCAGTTTTATGCTCAGAACATGGAGCGCAAATCCAACGATCGTTTGCTTTGGTTTTGCGATAAACGCCGCCAGCAAGGTCGCGTGTACTTTGGCAACTGGTGCAGAATTTGGTTGTCATTGTTGCCCCCTTGTGCGGATAGCTGCGGCACATTGCAACATCATCCACGCTTGCGCTTTACTGTCATCATCATCTTTTACGTATTTACGCGCATATTCTTCACACACCTTTGCGCATTCCTCCCGCTCCAACCAAACCAAATTTTCAAACGCTGGCAACTTGGCCATAATGTCTGGCGTAAAATCAAACCCCGCTTCGTTTAACATTTGCAAAAGTTTGTGATTCATTTTTCTCCCCTAAATTTTATTATTTGCTCTTTTGCTTCTGCTGCTCCCTTACACACCAACACCGTGTCGCCAATGCCTCGCAAGTATGTGTGCCAATCTTTCTGAGGTGGACTAACTGACCCGCCTTTGATGCGCTTCATTTCAATCCACAATTTCCACTCTGGTGCGTACAGGTCTGGAACACCTGGGCTAACTCCCTCAACCTTTAACCGTGCGGCCACCGTGATAGATCGCTTCTCGCCATTAGCAATGGCAAATATTCTTACCTCTTTATACGTCTGGCGAAACCATTTAACAACTTCGCGTTGCTCTTCGTGCTCGGTTGGGATTCGTTCAGTCATTCCATTTCCTTGATAAGACGCGATAAAACTTGCCTTCTTTTTTGTATGCAATGGTGGTCGGTGGTTTGCCATGATTCATGTACGTGGCAATCTGGTCTAGCTTAGTTACACCGACTGCAAACAATTCACGACTCCCAACACCAGATGAGTTGGCCATGTTGGCTAACTCTCTGACAGCTCTGTCACCCGCATAACCATCGTGGCGCAATGGCAGGTATTCGGTGATTGATGGGTCAGATAGATTCTTTGAATAATAGCTGACGGCCAGCATTTCTTTGCCGCTGGTGTTACTGATGTGCTTGCGCCAATTCCAGCCAGTAATAATCATATCCTTGGCATCCATGCCCATAATGTCGTCGTGGCGCAACGCTAATGGCTTCGGTATGGATGGCGGGAATTCATGGCCACAGGAGGGGCATACTTTGACCGATATGGCGCAAAGTTCATGGCACTCGGTACAAAGTTTGACCGGCATTTCACCGTTCCCTGTCCCTGCTTTATTGGGTGGCTGCACGTTGGTGATCGGGCCATGCGTCTCAACTACACCCGCAAAATCCAGCACTAAACAATGGTCGATGTGATCTTTGATTCGCATACCGCGACCGGCCATTTGTACGTACAGGCTGGCGCTCATGGTTGGGCGCAGCATGGCAATCAGATCAATATTAGGAGCATCAAAACCAGTAGTAAGAACATTAGCATTGGTAAGCGCCCTTATTTTTCCTGTTTTAAATTCATGGATGATTCGTTCACGATCTGACTTTGGTGTCTCTCCAGTAATACATGCCGACTTGATGCCTTGATCGCGCAGCTCAATCGATACGTTTTTCGCGTGATTGATACCTGCGCAAAAGAATAACCACGACTGTCGATCACCAGCCAAACGAATCACTTCGGCCACAACGCTTTCATTATTCTTTCTTGTATCGACTGCTTTCTGTAATTCGGATTCAATAAACTCGCCACCACGTTTTTTAACGTCGCTAGTATCTAGCTTGGCCGTGGTGGTCTTTGATCGTAGCGTGGCCAGATGCCTTTTGTAGATCAACTCCTCAATGCTGACCGGCTCAATCAGATCGTCAAAGATAGCTGGCTTGTCGGTAATAAGTCCGTGGCCAAGGCGGTACGGCGTGGCTGTTAAACCGATTACGCGCAGCTCTGGATTAATTACCTTTAATTCAGCCAACAACGTGCGGTAGCCACCTTCGTTTTTATGGCTAATCAAATGGCACTCATCCACAATCACCAGATCAATATGGCCAAGCAGCGCCGATTTAGTGCGCACCGATTGAATGCCAGCAAAGGTTATCGGCTCGCCTAAGTCACGCTTGCCAATACCTGCTGAGTAAATGCCCAAGGGCGCACCCGCCCAATGCTGACGCATCTTCTCGGCGTTTTGCTCGATTAATTCTTTAACGTGCGTGAGCATCAATATTTTTGTGCTTGGCCATTGTTGTACGGCGTTTTTGCAAAGTGCAGCCACGATGTGGCTCTTACCCGAGCCAGTTGGCAGGACAAGGCACGGATTGCCTTTGTTTTTTTCGAACCAATCATAGAGTTGCTTGATGGTTCGGGTTTGGTAGTCACGGAGCATTATCCAACCACCCTCGCATTAAACTCTTTGCGAAACTCCACCGCAAACTCATCAGGGTCAGCACATACATTTGGATTAGCCAGTATTTCTTTGGATCCGAATACACTCTCGCTTGGCTCACCGTTAATAACGTCCTTGCCATTGATTACATAAATGGCTTGCCATTCGTTGTCGCTTTCCTTGCGTTGATACGGCACTAGATCAGGATGCAGTACGTGCGAATCGCAACCTTCGCGCTGCCATTCAACTGGAATATCATCAGCGTCATGGCGCTCGCATCGCCACGTTGAATTCTCTAGCGCCGTACTGTTAGCGCACGTTCTGCAATTGGCGTGTTTGGTAATCTTGGACTCGAAACAAAAGTCGTGCGCAGGACACCAGCGGCATTGATACCACGTTGGGTCAGCCGATAACGGCTCTGGCATACGATCAGACAAAGCAATGCGCTTTCCTCGCGCTATGGCTTTTTCGGCTACGTCTTTATCAAACTTGATGCGCTCGGTATAGATGCGGTCATCGTCTTTGCAAACGGCAACGTACAGCGCTCGATCAATCTCAGTGCCAGCCATGTAGACCTGCATCTGCACAAAATGCTCTGGCTTAGATTCTTCGACACCCTTCTTTTCCACATCGTTAAACGACTTGGCGCTATGGGTTTTAAATTCGGCTACGTGTTCAGTTTTCGGTGCGCCTGGCACACCTGATTTGATTACACCGTCCAAGCTGCCGGATACGTGCGAGCCAAAGGTAACTCTGGATTGGTTGCCGGTCGTGCGTTGGATGTCAATACCAATGGCACGAAGGTCGCTAACGATTTGCGCTTCCTCAAGATTGCCTCGGCGAAACATTCGCAAAACACGACCATCAAAGTTTTGCTGCACCGCCCAACGAAACGACAGCCACAACCAACGGTCGCAAGGGTGACCCAATGTTGAAGCGCCCAAGTGTGGCCGTGGCGGCTCCTGACGGCTTTCGTGGTGCTTGTCAATTAAAGCCGTGATGTTGTATTCTGGCTCTGGAATTTTCATGATTCCGAATCTCCTTTACGTGGACTAGTTGGGCAGGGGTCAAACCCTGCCCTTTTTTTATTACTTCTTTTGCCAAGGTGGCGCAGCCTTGCCAGTTGCCGCAGTCTTTGCTACTGGTGCGGGTGGCGTTGAGCCAGCAATTGCTTTAAAGCCTTTGACTTCGTTTTGGTCGCCGTACTGCTCGCTAGACCGTATATCCACCTTAATCGACAGTTGGCCACCGATCAGCTCATCCGTGTCGGCTACCTTGGCAATGCCAATAGCGCGCATTACCTCGCCAAGTTGTTGCCTTCCGATTTCTTCGGCCTTTGGGTTGGGGTTGCGAATGTTCAAGTTGCCAAAGACAATGCGACCTTGATGGGTTGGGCCAATAATGTCGTAGCGAATCGCAATGTACTGGCCAGTTCCTGCCTTGGTGTTCTTCAGTTCGGCACCGGTAATGCTGGCCGTGTACCAACCGGCTGGCAAAGGTTCATACGATTTTTCTGATACTGGCATTGCATCTGCTTCAAAGGTTTGGTCTAAAAAAGCCATTATTCTTCTCCGATCATGGTGATAGTAAATGTTGGTCTGCCTGGCGTTGTGGTAATGGCTCCCAACAGGGGTTTAGTAATGCTTTCATCTGCTGCTTTCCAAGCAGCGGATGCAATCTCAGGCTTCCAGCGAAACAAACTACTTAAATGCGCCTCAAGTCCGTTTGCTGTCGCCAGTTCCTGCAACTTGTCGGCGTTGATCTTGCGGTTCATGCGGCCTTCGATCTTGACAACGTACTGGCCAACCTCGCGGTTTTGGGTGCCTTCAAATGATTCAGCCACCTTGAAATGCTTAGTCAGCTTGTCTTCAATCTCACGACGGTAGGACGTTGCTGCCGCTTCTTCCATCTTGGCAATCGTCCATTCTTTAGTTAGCGTTTCGACTTCGTTCATAGAATCCACTCCACGATGGTTTCGGCAAAGATGGCCAGAGCCATGACTATCGCAATATTGATATTCATTTCTTCGCTCCGATCTTATTAATGATTACCGTCAAGTCAGGCGCTTCCCAAGCCTCGAGTTTTCCAGAACGATCCTTGGCTAACCAAAGGCCGTCGGAATCGCACATCAAGGCACGTTGGGCAAAGCCGTCGGCATCCTTTTCAACTCTAAGCGCCAGCACTTCGTCAAAGAAATACGGCAAGGATTGGCCGGTCTTGTTGCCTGGCATACTCGGCGCATAAAGAATGCGCCCCATTTCATCCTGCGTTTTCTCCAGCTTGGCCGTCATCAAAACGTGCTTGGCTGGCAGGTCACGGAATGCTCGGATAATGTCGGCCATCTGTTCCTGCATGGAACCGTAGGCGGCTCGCGGGTCTTTGTTGACCTTTTTCTCGTAGTTCAAGCACACCTCGGCAACTTCGCTGATGCTGTCAATGGCCACCGATTCAAACTGCGCAGCCTCGGCAGATTCAGCCAGCCATTTGTAAGCCTCTTGAAGCTCGGCCATCGTGGTGATTTCGATGTAAGGCAGCTCGGCATCCTGAATTGATAGGAGGCCACCCTCGGCGCTTAAAACGATTGGATTAGGCAGCGTTGGAGCAAGGGTAGTCTTACCTGCACCGGCTTGGCCATAGACCAAGAGCTTCACGCCGTTACCAGCTAAGTTGCCGGTTGATTTGAGATTAATAGCCACGGCTTGCCTCCGCATAGGTCAAGTCGGTTGCGTCGTTCTCGGCGGCAGCCCAAAGATGCGCCCAATCTTGGGCAGTCTTGCCGCTTCCCACGGCTTTCACGTTGCAGTTGTGAGCCACCAATACAGCGTCAACGTCATCTAAGTCGATGTCGTGTTCGGCGTAGATGGCTTTCGCGTCTGTTGAAATCATCATTTTCCTTCTCCTAAATGTCGCCGGTCAGACAATCTGGTTGGCGATTGCTTGCAAGACTACCGAATACAAAGTAGGATGTCAACACTTTGATGTAGAAAAGTGACGGAGTAATATAAATGCTAACTTTAGAGCAAATTAGGAATAAATTACAGGATCGCCGACTTGGGTTGATTGTTAAGGCCACCGGCCTTCACTACAACACCTTGCGCGATGTTCGGGACAATTCTGAGGCTAATCCCACGTATAAAGTTGTTAAATTGCTAAATGATTATTTCTCAGGGACATTAAGTAATGGCTGACCTATCCAATATATTTGGCGGCCCTTGGTCACCACCACCAGAAAAAATACTTACTTCGCCAGAGCAGCAATTGATTGATGCGATGGTGGCAATTGGCTTGGAGCCGCCAGATCAAATACGGATGGACGGCAAAATTCACCGTTTTAAGTCTGGCACCAAAGGCTCCGGCAACCACGGCGATAAGCCAGGCTGGTATTTAATCTTTGGCGATGGCATCCCAGCCGGTCGGTTTGGTTGTTGGCGCATGGGCATCGAGCAGACATTTCGCGCCGACGTTGGCCGTAAATTGTCCGACTCCGAGGAAATGACCTTTGTTAGGCGCTTAACCGAGGCTAAAACCCTGCGCGACGCCGAAATACAGCGCAAGCACGAAGTCGCCGCCGACACCGTTGAAAAAATATGGGTTGGTGGTGGTTTAGCCTCGCCAGATCATCCGTATTTGCAGCGCAAAGGCATCAAGCCGCACGGCTCGCGCATTACCGGCGACGGCAGGTTGATGGTTCCTCTGTATGGCACCGACGGCGTGTTATCGAGCATTCAGTACATTGATGGCGATGGGAATAAGCTCTACCACCCTGGCGGCCAGACCGGCGGCAAATACCTGATGATTGGCACGATGGACGAGCCTGGCGTTCTTTATCTAGCCGAAGGCTTCGCTACCGCCGCAACCATCCACGAAACCACTAACCGACCTTGCGTCGTGGCCTATTCGGCTTCTAACCTTGTGCCTGTCACCGGCACCTTGCGCGAGTTGTACGGCGTTCAGCAAAGCATCGTGATCGTGGCTGACAACGACGCCTCTGGCGTTGGCCAGCGCTACGCCGAGCAATCCTGCGCCAAGTTCGGCGCTGAAATGATCTTGCCGCCCATTCAAGGCGACGCCAATGATTACGTCAAAGATGGCCACGACCTTTTAGCCCTGCTCAACCCACCCATCGAAGGCTGGTTAGTACCCATCGACGAGTTCTGCGCCAAACCCGCCCCGATTTCATGGCTGGTTAAGCGTTGGGTGCAATCGAATGCCTTGGTGATGGTGCATGGCCCGTCAGGTGGCGGAAAAACCTTCGTCGTTTTAGATTGGTGCTTGCGTATGGCCAGTTTCGTCCCCGAATGGTGCGGCAATAAGGTCAAGGCCGGAAACGTGGTCTATTTAGCCGGTGAAGGTCAATACGGCTTGCGCGGTCGCGTCGCCGCTTGGAAACAGCACCACCAAATCACCACACCAATCAATATGTGGCTATCAAAGGACGGCTGCGATTTAAATACACCCGCCGGTTATTTAAAGGTGGTGCAGCAAATCCGAGGCATTAAACAACCAGCTGTCATTGTGGTCGATACCCTGCACCGCTTTCTATCAGGGGACGAGAACAGCGCTCAAGACGCCAAGACCATGCTGGATTCGTGCAATAACTTGATGAACGAGTTCGATTGCTCGGTCATATTGGTGCATCACACCGGCGTATCTGAAGAAGCGCAGCACCGAGCCCGAGGCTCAAGTGCATGGCGCGGAGCATTGGATATTGAAATATCGGTCGTGCCTGGCACGGACAGCACACCAATGAAACTGGTGCAACGTAAATCAAAAGACGCCGAAATGACCGAGCCGGTCTTTCTATCGCTGCAATCCGTGGCCATTACCGGCTGGACGGACGAGGATAACCAGCCAGTAACCAGCGCGGTCGTCATTCCAAGTGCCGCACCAGTAAGAGATAAGAAGGACTCCAAGACCGAAGGCTTTCGGAAAATGTTTGAAAATGCGTGGTTTGATTCAGGCGCTGAAGTGGTTAACGACCAACCGTACCTGTCTAGGTCGGCGCTGAAAGAGAAACTCACCAAGGATGGGAATGCTGAGAGAACAGTCAGGAACATGATTAACCCGTCCTACACCGATAAATTGATCGGGTATTTGATGCAATCAGGGATGATTGAAGCCAGCGAACATGGGTGGATTGTGGTTAATGAATTGGAAACAACATCTATGCTTTTAAGGAAGAATAGTTAGTATGTTGGCATCATTAATCTTGACCCTAGATGACCCTAGGGTCATGACCCTAGTCAGGGTCAAAAAAGGGCAAAAAGTGGCAAAAGTTGACCCTCCCTGACCCCTAACCCTTAGGGTTAGGGTCAAGGGTCAATGCCAGCAGGGTCAGGGTTGGTTAAGTTTAAAGATTTTGTTTTGTTAGTTTTTTTGTATCTTTTTTTTATTAACATTTTATTACGAAAAAAATCATGGGAATTCATGGAATTGGTCGGCCAGCAAAACCGGACGTGAAGTATTTCCAGCGGCAGCTTGGGGCAACGGAAAGGCACACGTTGCTGGTGGCTGGTGATGGCGATTTGTCGGCTGGCTTTCTGGAAGTGATCGATGCTTACCGGCATTTCTACAAACTTGGTTTAAGGCCTGATATGGCGCTCGATGGAGTTACCCTAGTCCTACCCAAAGGAAGGAAGAAAAACGTCTCTAAGACCCCTTAGAATCGATTTAAACGCTACTGGTGACGTGGGTTGTGCGCGGTGTTTTTTAAAGAAAGAAAAACAAACACAAACGAACGCAAACGAACATAAACGAAGGCAAAGGAAAGGAAACGAACATAGGTCGTCGGAGAAGGCTCCCCCCGCCTCTTTCTTTATTCTTTTTTGGCCTCCCCCTTCTTTTTTTGCTACCAATTTTGTAACTAATGTTTTGAAAGTAGTAACCAAATTGCATCCAGCTATAGGTTTTGGCTAACGTAATGTTTGAATGTCGCATAAGGCGTTTTATGTCAAATGCGACCGTTAGGTTTTTCCTTGTGTGTGTGCGCTCACTCACTTTTTCCTGAATTTTTGATAGGGGGGGGGAGGGTCGGGCTGAGAGAAAATTTTTGTTGGAGCCTCCATCACCCAAAAAAAGCGAAACTAGGAAAATCAATTTTGTTATAGTCCGAAAATATGAAAATACAAATTACCCAACGCAACGTAACGGATTTAATCCCTTACGCAAGAAATAGCCGAACTCACAGCGACGAGCAGGTGGCTCAAATAGCCGCCAGCATTAAAGAGTTTGGTTGGACTAATCCCATTTTGGTGGACGCCGACGGCAGCATCATTGCTGGCCACGGAAGGCTGTTAGCGGCCAGAAAGCTGGGGTATGACGAAGTACCGACCATTGAGCTGGGGCATCTAACACCGGCGCAAAAAAAGGCTTACGTCATAGCCGACAACCAACTGGCGCTAAATGCTGGCTGGGATACCGACCTATTAATGTTAGAGTTGCAAGAATTGAAAGATTGCGACTTTGACCTAGACCTGCTGGGCTTTGACCCAAAAGAGCTAGACAAGTTATTGGAGCCGGAGCAGGTCGAAGGCTTGACCGATGAGGATGCGGTTCCCGACGCACCGGATGAGCCTAAGACCCGCTTGGGAGATATTTATCAGCTTGGCGGCCATCGGTTGATGTGTGGCGACTCGTGCAGTGTTACTGACATGGAGAAACTGTGCGACGGCCAACTGGTGGATATGTGGCTAACCGACCCGCCATATAACGTGGCGTATGAGGGCGGCACAGGATTAACTATCCAAAATGATGATATGGGGAATGAACAGTTTCGGCAATTCTTACGCGATGCTTACGTAACGGCTGATACGGTAATGAAGCCAGGGGCGGTCTTTTATATCTGGCACGCCGATTCCGAAGGATACAATTTCCGTGGGGCGGCGCAAGACGCAGGGTGGAAGATACGGCAATGCCTGATTTGGAAAAAATCTAGTTTGGTCATGGGGCGGCAAGATTATCATTGGAAGCATGAACCGTGCCTGTACGGATGGAAAGAAGGGGCTGGGCATCTGTGGGCAACCGATAGAAAGCAGACGACTATTCTAGAGTTTGACAAGCCTTCGCGTAATGGCGAGCATCCGACCATGAAGCCTGTGGCGTTGTTTGAGTACCAAATGTTAAACAATACAAAAGGCAGCGATATTGTTTTGGACTCCTTTGGGGGCAGCGGGACAACGATGCTGGCTGCAGAAAAGAATGGGCGCAAGGCATATCTTATGGAACTAGACCCCAAATACTGTGACGTTATAGTAAAGCGCTGGGAAGACTTCACCGGAAAGAAAGCCGTTTTAGAGGGTCAGCATGAACTTGAAAACGCTTGATTACACGCCAACGCCGGAGCATAGGCGGTTAGTTGAATCGACCAGCGGCGTTGGTCTGCCTTACAACGAGATTGCGTCGCTGATTGGTATCGACGAAGAAGCGCTATTGCATCATTACTCGCATGAGATAGAGGTAGGCCAAGCAAAGGCCAATGCGCAGATTGCAAAAACAATCTACAACAAGGCGCAGGAAGGTGACGCAACGTCGTTAAAGATTTGGTCGGATAACCAAGAAAAAATGAAGCGGGGGCGGGGTCGCCCAAAAGGGTCGTTTAAAACCCCAATGCATCATTTGGCTGAAAATATAGCGCCAGGCTCCATTCAGAAAAGCGACAACCAGAAACTAAAAGAGTTGAAAAAAATCCTTTTAGATAACGCTGGGACGAATGTTGTAACTAAGGCAATAGAGATAGCGTTAAACGATAACCACCCATCGCAAGCCGCCATGATTAAGTTGTGCATGGATAGAATGCTGCCGGTATCGATGTTTGAGAAAGAGCGCAATGTGCGCAGCGCGGTCTCGATTACCATCACAGGCATTGGTGAGGTAAAGCATAGCGAGGAAACTATTATTGATGCTGACATGGATATGATTAATGAGCGACCTTAATTTTCAGCTTTTGCCGTGGCAACAAGAGGTGTTTGCTGATTCAACGCGATTTAAAGTGATTGCCGCAGGGCGTCGCTGTGGAAAATCTAGGCTGGCGGCCACGGCGTTATTAATTGAAGGTCTAAAGTGTCCTATTGGCTCGGCGGTGCTATATGTGGCTCCGACCAATGGCCAAGCTCGCCAGATTATCTGGAACGTACTAATGGAGCTGGGGAGAGACATTATTTCTAACAGCCACATCAACAACCAAGACATCACCCTAATCAATGGCGCGGTCATTTACGTTCGCGGAGCCGACCGACCCGACACCTTGCGTGGTGTGTCCTTGACCTACGCCGTGCTGGACGAGGTGGCCGACATTAAGCCCGAGACGTGGGAGCAGGTTGTACGCGCATCCTTGTCCGACAAAAAGGGTCGCGCCATGTTTATTGGAACGCCAAAGGGTAGAAACTGGTTTTATGACTTGTACAACCTAGGCGACGTTGATAAAGACGATAAGAATTATGACCCCGATTGGAAGAGCTGGCACTTCACCACCAAAGACAACCCGCTAATTGATCCAGAAGAAATCGAGTCGGCCAAAAAGACGCTTTCCTCCTTTGCCTTTAAACAGGAATACATGGCCAGTTTCAGTAACGCTGGCTCGGACATATTTAAGGAAGAGTGGATCAAGTACGGCGAAGAGCCGACGCAAGGTAGTTACTTTGTAGCCGTTGACTTGGCAGGATTTGAAGAAGTGGCACGACAAGCGGCGAACTCTAAAAAGCGCTTGGATGAATCAGCCATTGCGGTAGTCAAAGTGACTGACGAGGGCAAATGGTGGATCAAGAAGATAGAACATGGCCGGTGGGATATTCGGGAGACAGCGGCTAAGATTCTGATGGCCATGCGCGACTACCGTCCGCTATCGATTGGAATTGAGCGGGGGGCATTAAAAAATGCCGTTTTGCCATATTTGAGTGACTTAATGCGCAAGAATAATGTATATTCGCACATAGTTGACCTAACGCACGGCAACCGGAAAAAGGCTGACCGGATTATCTGGAGCCTCCAAGGGCGTTTTGAGCATGGCAGGATTGTGCTTAACTCAGACGAGGATTTCGACGTATTTCTCGACCAACTGTTGATGTTTCCGGCGCAGGGGGTACACGACGATCTACCTGATGCCTTGTCCTATATAGACCAATTGGCCGTGACATCCTATATGCAAGAGGATGAATCCGATGATTGGGAACCGGTGGACATTATTTCGGGTGTGTAAATGGAACAAAACGAATTTGACCAACCCAGCGAAAATGACAAAGAACTAGTCAGTTTCGTGGTGGATCATTGCGATCGTTGGAGAACGTATCGCGATATTAACTTCCTCCCGCAATGGGAAGAATATGAGCGCATCTTCCGTGGCCAATGGGCATCGGAAGACAAGACAAGAGAGTCAGAGCGCTCACGCATAGTCACCCCTGCAACACAGCAAGCCGTTGAAACCAGACACGCTGAGATTATTGAGGCGATCTTTGGCTCGGGCGAATTCTTTGACATCAAAGACGATCTGCGCGATGTCAATGGCGACCCAATGGATGTCGAGTTCTTAAAGCTCCAAATGATGGAAGATTTTAAGCGCGACAAGTTGAGGAAGCACGTCGATCAAGTAGTGTTGTTGGCTGAGATTTACGGCACCGGCATAGCTGAGATCACAACGTCAATGGAGAAAGAACTAGCTCCAGCGACCATGCCCATGCCAGGCCAAACACAGGCAGCGATTGGTACGGTTGAAAAGATGCGCGTCTCAGTCAAGCCCATGCCGGTCAATCCGAAGAATTTTCTATGGGACCCCAACGGCACGACCGTTGAGGATTGCATGGGCGTGGCT
>Ga0209297_1001286_pt1 | contig 14611 bp, 10 predicted proteins | sample S_130805_MF_Meta_FD_187322 | JGI IMG/M metagenome (GOLD analysis project Ga0209297, IMG submission 187322) | Freshwater microbial communities from Lake Simoncouche, Canada to study carbon cycling - S_130805_MF_MetaG (SPAdes) (version 2) | ecosystem: Environmental > Aquatic > Freshwater > Lake ... | reverse complement strand
CTCCAGCACTTTGACCTTGACGACATCCCCGGTCCTGACCACCTCGTGCGGATTCTTGACGAACCGTTCGGCCAGCGCGGAGATATGCACCAGGCCATCCTGATGCACGCCGATGTCGACGAACGCGCCAAAATTGGCGACGTTGGTGACGACACCCTCGAGCACCATCCCGGGATGCAGGTCGGCAACCCGCTCGACACCGTCCTTGAAGCTTGCCGTGACGAAGTCACCGCGAGGATCACGCCCCGGCTTTTCGAGTTCGCTGAAGATGTCGCGCACCGTCGGCAAGCCGAAGCGCTCATCGATAAAGGGCTCGGGTGAAAGAGCGCTCAGCGCACCGCGCTGACCGATGACCTCAGCTGCCGGACGACCGAGTCGCGCGAGGATGCGGTGCACCAGCGCATAGGCCTCGGGATGCACGGCCGACGCATCGAGAGGGTCGTCGCCATCGAGCACACGCAAGAAGCCTGCTGATTGCTCGAAGGTCTTGTCGCCAAGCCGCGGCACATTGCGCAAGGCCTCACGGCTGCGAAAAGGGCCGTTGGCATCGCGATGCGCGACAATCCGCTCAGCCACCGCCGGCCCCAGCCCAGAGACTCTGGCCAGCAAGGGAATCGATGCGGTATTCAGGTCGACGCCGACTGCATTGACACAGTCCTCGACCACCGCGTCCAGGCTTCTGGCCAGCGCCCGCTGATCGACATCGTGCTGGTACTGACCGACGCCGATGGCTTTCGGTTCGATCTTGACCAACTCAGCCAGGGGATCCTGAAGACGACGCGCAATCGAGACCGCACCGCGAAGACTGACATCGAGCTCCGGGAATTCGCGCGCGGCCAGGGCCGAGGCTGAATAAACCGAAGCGCCAGCCTCCGACACGCTTGCCTTGCGCACACCAAGTTCGGGATGACGGCGCTGCAGATCGCCCACCAGCCGATCGGTTTCACGCGACGCGGTGCCATTGCCGATCGCAAGCAGGCCGATGCCGTGACGGGCGCAGAGCGCCGCCAGCGTGGCGATCGATCCATCCCAATCGCGACGCGGCTCATGCGGATAGATGGTGGCGGTGTCGAGCAGCTTGCCGGTGGCATCGACCACCGCGACTTTCACGCCAGTCCGGATCCCGGGATCGAGCCCCATGACCGCCTGATGGCCAGCCGGAGCGCCGAGCAGGAGATCTTTGAGATTTGCGGCAAAAACGCGAATCGCCTCGGCCTCGGCGGCGCAGCTCTCGGTCCGCAGTCGAAGACCGGACTCAGTAACGACGAGCAGACGCTCGGCACCTTGTTACGTGATGCCGGTTATCGCACCAGCATCGTCGGCAAGTGGCACCTCGGCGACGCTCCAAAATTCCTACCGTCCAATCACGGCTTCGACGATTCGATGATTCTGCCTTATTCGAACGACATGTGGCCGCTGGGCTACGCCGTCGGCGACGAATCCCGCCGGAAGATGTATCCCGAGCTTCCGCGTTATATTAACGACCATCCGATGGGCTTTGTCCGTGACTGGTCGGACATGGATGCCTTGACCTCGATGCAGGGGCTGCGCGCGGTCCGTTTCATCCATGAGAACGCTGGTAAGGGGAAGAAGCCGTTCTTCCTCTACCTTGCGACCTCGATGCCGCACACCCCGCTCGGGGCCTCGGCCGACTTCAAGGGCAAGGGCCCGACGCCTTTTGCCGATACCATGGCGGATATCGACCGTACCGTTGGCGCGGTGCTGAAAGCCCTGAAGGATAAAGGCGTCGAGCAGGAGACGATCGTCGTCTTCACGAGCGATAACGGACCTTGGCTTAACTTCGGCCGTCATGCCGGTTCGGCCGGCCCGTTCCGTGAGGGCAAGGGCACGACCTTTGAAGGCGGCGTTCGCGTCCCTTTCATCGTCCGCTGGCCTGGGGTCGTGAAGCCGGACACTCGCACCGAGGCCCTCGCTGCTAATATCGACGTCGTACCGACTATCGTCGAGGCCTGCGCGGCCGCCAAGCCCAAGCTGGAGATTGATGGCCAGTCCTTCCTTCCCTTGCTCAAGGGTGAGAAGGAGGTCGCCCGCGAATCCTTCGTCTACTACTACGGCGACCGCCTTGAAGCCGTGCGTAAGGGTAAGTGGAAACTCCACCTCCCGCACGCCTATCGCAGTTATGTCGACATGGTGCCGGCCGCGCGCGACGGACTGCCGGCAACGACCCATCAGCGCCAGATCTCGCTTTCACTTTACGACCTCGACGCCGATCAAGGTGAGAACAACGATATTGCCTCCGCCAATCCTGCGATCGTGAAGGAGCTGCAGGAACTCGCCGCCTCGGAGCGCAAGAAGCTCGACGCCGGTAAGCGCCCCGTCGGTCGCCTCTGATCAGACGAGTCCGGCTAGTCCAGCGATGCGCCAGGCCATCACGCCGAAGCCGACAATCGCGACCGCGAGACAGAGCGAACGTCGCACCTGGGTTTCTGGTACGCTCGCGCGGAGGACGATCCAGAGCAGGGCGGCAGACCCGAAGATTACTGCCATCTGGGCGAGTTCGACGCCGACATTGAAGCCAACCAGGATGCGGACGATGCTGCCGTTATCCCAATCCTTCAGGCGATCGGAGACCGCTGCGGCGAAGCCGAGGCCGTGGACCAAGCCAAAGACAGCCGGGACGATTAGCATTTGGCGATTCGACGTGCTGCCGCGGTAGGCCATCAGCGCACCTAGGCCGATCGTGAGCGCGATGAAAGGTTCGATCCATGGGCCTGGATTACCCACCCAGCCGAGCGCAACGGCGCTCAGTGTAATGCTGTGGCCGAGCGTGAAGACTAGGGAGCGTCCGATGGCCTGTCGGAGTGACGCTGCGCCGAGGAACATCGCTAGCATGAAGAGGCAGTGGTCCCATCCCTCCGGAATCACGTGTCGGAACCCGTCGGAAAGGAGCGTGAAGACCGTCTGGCTGTTGGCGGGAGCGGGGCCATCGCCGATCTGAAATTCACCTGGTTCGTTCTTCGAGACAGCCATGACCGTCTGGAGTTCCATCCCCTTGCGTAGATTCGTGAAGACCGTGCCCAAGGCGTCGGGGAAGCGGAGCACCAGCTTGTGGGTGTCCGCCGGAATGGTCGCGGTGAGCTTGGCGTTCATCATCACCGGATAACGGTCCGCTTCGCCTTGGCGGCCGGACTGGGCGAGAATCTGGTCAGCGGTCGGGAAGACCTGGAGCGTCCATGTTACGGGCTTGCCGTCAGCTTCGAGACGCAGGCCGGCGAGAAACTGCCGCTGGCCCGGTTCGACGGCGGCGGCCAGGCGGCCCGGCGTGAACATCAGTGCGTCGAGGTCCTTGATCGGCGCGTCCTTGGGCAGCTGGCCTAGGAGGAACGAGGGCACGTCGAACTTCACCGTGAGCGCGAAGGTGTTCTTCTCATCGATGACGCCGATGCACGAGGCCTCCTTCCACTCTGGGTGGGCCCAGAGGAGAGCAGGGAGGATGGCGAGAAGCCAAGGGAGCAGGGTGCGCCGCATGGGGAATGAGTACGACGGCAGCTCGTCGCGTTCCAACCAAAACCGACTACTTGGCGCCTTCTTCGCGACGAGGCGGCCGCTTCTCTTCCTTGCTGTCGCTGGCGCCGGCGGGCCGGGTGTACATCACCGTGAGGTCAGCGGCGGCGAGGACCTTACCTTTTATCGCGGCAAGGAGCGGGTCGACCGTGATCGGACTTTCGGCCTTGGAGAGGTCAGGCTTGGCGGAAAGCGCGAAGAGCGTGAGGACGTATTTCTTTTCACCCGGCCCTTTGGAGTGGGGCGCGGCGTACTCGACGCGGTCGTGGACGGTGCTCACGCCCATCTTGCCGAAGTCGGTGGCGTTCTTGGCGACGCTCATGGTCTTCGGGTCGATATCATGCATCAGCCAGTAGATCTTAGTCTTACCTTCCGGATCGAGGTGATGCATGATCAGCACCAGGCTCTGGGTGCCTTTAGGGACTCCGGACCAGGCGAGGGGCGGACTGGCGCTCGCACCGTCGCCGGTGAATTCAACTGGCAAGGCCTCGCCGTCCTTCACCGCGGGGCTCGTGAGCTTGAGCGTGGAACTCTTATCGGCCGGCTTCGCCGCCGCGACGATGTCGACAGAGCCAGTAGGCGGGCCGCCTTTCCCCCCTTTGCCGCCCTTCTTGCCTTCGCCCGGAGCGGCGAAGACCGTGAGGAAGGATAGGAAGGCGATGAGGGAGAGTTTACGCATGAGTGGATTATGCCAGAGTGGGCCTTAACCCAAGATTAAGAGACCTTTATTCCGAGCTGCCGGTGCCTTCGCTGCTACGCAAGGGACGGGGATTCTGGAGAGAGCCGGGCTTGAAAAAGACTTTCTCCATGAAGAGGCCTCGGGCTGGCGCGGTCGGCACTTCGGAGGTGATGGCACGTTCTTTGCGGTATGCGACCAGGCGCTCGGGCGGCATCTTGCCCTCGCCGACACGGAGCAGCCCGCCGACTAGTCGGCGGACCATCTTATAAAGGAAGCCACTGCTCTCGGCGATAATCGTGATGCGCTTACCTCGCCGGCGGACTTCGAGACGGCGCAGCTCCTTGACCGGATTCTCCTTTTCCATGCCTTGTCCATGATTCGCACCGAAGGCGTAGAAGTCATGCTTGCCGAGCAGTAGCTTGGCGGCCTTGCGCATCTGCTTCACGTCAACGGTCTTCATGCCTAGTCCCAGGCAGAAGCGCGCTTCCCAGGGCGGCGGATACCCGTCGCAGATCTCGTAGCGGTAGCGTTTGCCGTCGGCATGCCAGCGGCAATGGAAGGTAGGTGCGACGCGCTGCAACTGCGTCACGAGGAGGCCGTTCTGTTCGCACGAGTTGATGGCGTGGACCAGGTAGCTGCAAGGGTGCGGCCAGAAGGCATCGAAGTGAAAGCGCTGGCCAACGCTGTGCACGCCGGAATCGGTGCGACCGCTACCATGGATGATGATCGGGGTCTTGAGGATACGCGATAAGCGCGCCTCGAGTTCGCCTTGAATTGATACCCGCCCCGTCTGAACCTGCCAGCCGATGTGGTCGGTGCCGTCGTAGGCGACCGTTGCCAGGAAGCGCTCGAGCTTCGGCGTGAACGGTTTCTTCGTCTTGGCGGGAGGCATATCAGGAACCGATGCCGCGGCTGTTGAGGAAGTCCTGGAGGAGCACGGCGGCCGCGCGCGAATCGCGTTCGCCGGTCCGGGCCTGCTGTTTACGTTCGTTGGCCGAGCGCGCTTTACGTCCGCCCATCTCGTCGGCGGCCTGGCTCGTGAGGGCTTCGTCGACCTTCTCGATGGGTAGATTGAAGCGACGGGTCAGTTCGGCCGCGAAGACATCGACCTCGTCGCAACGCTTCGTGCGTTCGCCTTCGACCGAAAGCGGGTAGCCGAGGACGAGTAGGCTGACCTTGAGGCGGTCAATCTCCTTGCCGATTTGGGCAAAGCGCTCTTCAGCGCTTTCCGCGACGGCGGCGGGCAAGGGGAAGGCGAAGCCGAGTTCGTCGGCATGGCTCAGCCCGACTCGTCGGGAGCCATAATCGATGCCGAGGAAGACCTGTGCCACGGGGTCAAGTTGGGGCCCCTTGGTGAATTATTCAATCCGACACGTGGAAGGGGCGGTTTGACACCGTTGCGTGCGGGGGTTCCACTGTGGCATGTCCGCGGAACAGCGCTTGAGCGACCATGAGAGGGCCTTGTACTCCCGGCAGATTCGTCTGCCCGGGGTGGGGGAGTCCGGTCAGCTGCGACTGCGTGAGGCCAAGGTGCTGCTCTTAGGGGCAGGTGGCTTGGGTTCCCCCGTCGGGCTCTATTTGGCTGCCGCGGGCGTCGGGCTCATCGGCATCGCCGACCCCGATAAAGTCGAAATCTCGAACCTGCACCGCCAGATTGTCCACGGGTTCGACACCCTGGGTCTCCCGAAGACCATTTCCGCCGCCGAGGCGCTCGGTGAGATCAATCCGGGTCTGAAGGTCGCGTTACACCCCGAAGGCTTCACCGTCGAGAACGCCGCCGACCTGGTCGCCCGTTACGATATCGTGGTCGATGGTACCGATAATTTCGCGACCCGTTTCCTAGCTGCCGACGCCTGCGTGCTCGGTGGTCGCGCGCTCGTGCATGGGAGCGTACTGCGTGACGCCGGTCAGGTCGGCGTATTTCTGCCACGCACCGGTTGTTACCGTTGTGTTTACCCGACAATCCCTGATGCTGCGTCCGTGCCGACCTGCGCCGAAGCGGGCGTCTTCGGCGCGACCTGCGGGGTAATCGGCTCGTGGATGGCCTCTGAGGTTATCGCTGTCTTGCTCGGCAAGCGCACGGCTTCTCGCCTGCTGGTTGTCGACGTGGAGGCGGGCTCTTCTAAGTTAGTCGCCTTGGTCGCAGATCCGGCCTGTCCTTGCTGCGGCTCAGCTCCCACGATCCGTTCGCTCGAGAAGTCCACTTACGCTCAGGCTGCTTGCCCGACCGATACTCCTATGTCCGAAACTCCGCTCGAAGTGACCGTCGAAGAGGCCCAGCGCCTCCTGTCTGGTCCTAATCCTCCTCTCTTGATCGACGTCCGTGAGGCGGACGAATTCGCCGTCTGCCGGATTGAAGGCGCCCGGCTCATTCCCATGAACACCGTGCCTGCCCGCTTGGCGGAGATTCCGCAGGATGTGCCGGTGCTCGTCCAGTGCCATCATGGTGGCCGGAGCATGAAGGTCACCCAGTTCCTGAGGGCCAAGGGCTATCCCCGGGTCAGTAACGTCAAAGGCGGTATCGAAGCCTGGTCTCTGAAGATCGACCCCAAGGTCCCGCGCTACTGAGCGAGACAAGGCTTGCCGACACCCGCCAGCTGTTCTTTTATTCCCCGACACCATGAAGCGTTTCACCTTCCTTCTCGCCATCGCCGCCCTGAGCGTCGGCTGCACGTCCCGCATCCCTGAGGGCTTCAATCCTTTGTCCTCCGGTAGCGGCGCTTCCGGCGGCCCTGACTCCCTTGACACCCGTTCGGCCAACGCTCGCCGCGACGCCCTCGCCAACGCTATTCGCTCTGGCAATATCCCGCCTGAAGCCATCCTCGCCACGGTCTACTTTGAATTCGATAAGTATACCGTCTCTGCAGCGGAGCGCGCCAAGGTCGACGCCGTCGCCGGTCGCGTGAAGGCCACCGAGGTGATCATCGCCGGTTACACCGACACCTTCGGCACCGAAGAATACAACTTGGGTCTTTCCGATCGTCGCGCCCAATCCGTCCGCGATTATCTCGTGAAGCTCGGCTCGAACCAGGCTAAGTCTGAAATCATGGCCCTAGGTTCCCAGCACGCCAACAAGAATGCCGCCGGTCGCCAGTCTGGCGCAAAGGATCGCAAGGCGGTCATCGTCGATGTGAACTACGGAGGTCCCGTTTCCGCCGCCCCTGCCGCTGCCCCCGCTACTCGTTCGGCGGCCGCACCGGCCACTGGTTCCGCGCCGGCTCCGGTCACCGCCCTCTAAGCGAACTAGCGAGTAAACAAAAAGGCCCGCCATCTTGGCGGGCCTTTTTGTTGTCAGACTTTCGGTGCTTACGGCAACGTACCGAAGAGGTAGGCCAACGTCCCGGCGAACACTGTGCCTGCGACCACTTTTGCGGTCAGGCGTTCCTTGTCGGTGCGATGCAGGGCACCCCAGCGGCCCAGTATCCAGCAGGCGGTGGCGATGAGTGCTAAGCCCAATGAGGCGTCGCGGACCCAAGCGGCGTCTTCGACGAGCGCATTAAGCACCCAGAGTAGGTAAAGTGCATAGGCGAAGAGCGGGAAGGCCATGCCTTGTTTGAGGGATTCCATCCATTCGCCAGGACGCGGCAGCATCGCGGCGAGACGAGGGAAGACGGAAAGTAACAGGTAAGGCAGGGCCATGCCGAGGCCGATGACCGTGAAGAAGAGTAAGGTCTCGCCGGTACTCCGTTCCTTATCCAAGGCGAAGCCCAGCGCTGCGCCGAGGCCGGGGGCCGTACAGGGGGTCGCAACTACCGTCGCAAGTACGCCGGAAAAGAAGGTGGCGACGCGGCCATCGCCTTCGCCCGCGGAGACGCCACCCAAGCCGACGCCAATCTCGAAGACGCCCGCGAGGCTTAGACCGAGGATAATCATGAGCACGCAGGTGCCGAGCACGAAGCCAGGAGATTGCATCTGGAAGCCCCAGCCCACGGATGAGCCGCCGGACTTGAGTCCGACGATGAGGAGGGCGAGGGCCAGGAAGCTGACGATGACGCCGGCGGCATACAGCAGGCCGTTGAGGACGACCGTGCGTCGGGAGGCGCCGGCTTCCTTGGCGAAGCCCAGCACCTTGAGTCCGATCATCGGGAAGACGCAGGGCATGAGGTTGAGCAGTACGCCGCCACCGAAGGCCAGCAGCAACCAGATGGCGAAAGGATGCGTCGTGGTCTCGGTCTGATAGGCCTTGCCAGCGGCGACCGCCTTGAGCGCGGCGATGACTTCGGTGCCCGTAAGCGCTTCGGACAGTACGGCCGGAGGCTGGCCAGTCTTCAGGAAGACATTGAGTGGGATGCCGGTGCGTCCGTATTTACGAAGTTCATCGGCGATGACCGCATCCTTCTTCGTCCAGTCGGCCTTGAGTAGTACGACGCTGGCGGAGGCGACCGCCTGGGCGACATCGTCCTGCTTGTAGACGCGTTTATTGACCTGACAGGTGGCGCACCAACGGGCCGTGAAGTCGACGTAGACGATCTTGCCGTCCGCGAGGGCCTTGGCTTGGGCCTCGGGGGACCAGGTCTGCCAGTCGATCAAACCGGCGTGCGCCTTGATGGTTTCATTCGCCGCCGGCTGGGGTGAGGCTGATTCGAGCTTCACGTTGATATCGACGAAACCGCCATCTTCTGAGCGGGTTGTAAAGCTGAGCGGCCCTGCGGCGAGGGTCTCGGTCGCGTCCCGGAGTTCGAAGGTCAATTGGTCACCGGACTTCTTTTGCCCCGCGGTCGCATTAGGCGTCACGAAGTTGCGCTGCGGGAACCACGTTCCGTTTAGCTTACGATCCTTGGGGAGTGAGACGGATAGCGTTTTTCCGTTGCTCGTGGCGGTGGTCGCCAGCGCCGGCCGCAGGGCTGGATAGAGCTTCGGGTCGTATTTATAGGCTGCATTACCTTGGCCGACCTTGAGCGTCAGTTCGACCAGTGCGTCGTGAGGCCAGCAGCCTTTGTCGTCGCACTCGAGCCACTCCGCCTTGCCCTTAAGTGCCAATGTACCGGTCTTGCCTGCCGGTATGGCCACTTCGAGAAGAATGAGGGTTTCGTCTTCGTAGACAAAATTCATGATGCCGGCTTGGTCGAGGAGCTTAGGTCCAGGCCAGATGAAACCGCCGATCGTCGTGCCCGATTTCTCGCTCCATTCGACGGTTGGCGAGGCGCCAGCGTCACCGGGGTTCTTCCAGTAGATGTGGAAGTGCGGGTCGCAGCGGAAGCGGAGGGCGAGGAGGGCTTTTTCGCCGGCTCGGACGTCGGGGGTGAGGTTGACCAGATCGACCTTGGTACGGACAGCGGCACTCAGGTCGCCAAGGAGGGCGAACAGGGAGAGCAGACCGAGGGCGAGGAGTCTCATGGCCTAACTTTCGGCTTAAACCCGGCAGGAAGCAAGGCGGAGGATACCTCAGGGGACCAGATGGCAGGGCAGCAGGGCCGCATCACTCATCCCGTGGATGATCTTCTTATCCGCGGGGCAGAACGTCGAAAGGATGCCGGAAAGTTCGACCCTATCGTTATCCACAAAGAAGTAGGGGCAGAGGCGGACCCGTCCATCGGCGGGGACCACCGACCCGTCGTCGGCGTAGACGGGGTGGGTCAGGCGGGACGGCTTATGGTATTCCTGCATCACGTGGAAGGTCTCGTTCTCGGGGTTGAGCGCATTCTCGATGGCTTCGAGCCATTCTTCGCGGGAGACGTCGCTGCCGAGGGTCACCGAGCGGGCGCCCCAGGCGGTCTCATGGAATCCGCTGGCCTTGATGATGAGGTTGCGTTCGCGCTGAGAGGCCTCGGCGAGTTCCGTCCATTCGCGGATCGGGCGACCGGCAAAGCCTGGAGCGTGCAAGACGGCCGTTGGCGGCAATTCGGTCTTCTCCATGATCCATGTCTGCGGAACGATACGGAAGAGCGCCTCGTGGTGGTCTTCGGGAAGGTTCTCCTTCCAGAATTCGGCGAGTTGCGGGTGGTGGAGTAGCGCGAGACCGAGCTTCTCTTCCTGGAAAGCCTTCATCGGCGGCGTGAGCATTAGTGTGCCTGCCTCGACTGCGTTGAAGATGCCATCGGCGCCCTTCACGTTGGCGAGGTCGAAGAGTTCGAAGAAGCGGTAAAGGATGTCGACGCGCTGCGGAGCGCCGTCGACTGGAATGTAGGAGCCATCGCCCATCTGCATGATCTGGGCGGGCTCGACGATGTGCACGTCATGACCGAGCGTGCGGAGCTTTTCGCCGAGCCACTCGAACTCTGGTCGATAGGTCGCGGCCTCTTCGCTGACGACGATGGCGACGAGCGGGAACTTCTCCTTGGGCGTGAGGCGCGCTAGGGAGGCCATGAAGCGGTCAGGCATCGTGGAGGAGCCGATGACGCGGGGAAAGTCCTCGGCGTAGACCTCGTTCAGGTAGGCCGTCAGCCCGACGCCGCCGGGGACGCTGTCGAGTTCCGTCATAGTGAAGCCTCCTTCAGTGATCAGCAGGTCCGGACGAAGGACGACGGGGCACTGGCCTTTGACGGCCCGATGGCGTCCATGTTCGATGAGGCCGGCAGGCTTGTACCGATCGAGGTATTCGGCGACCCATGGGGCGTAGACCTCTCGGTTGCGGAGGATCTTCTTGTTCGTGAACGAGCGGACGTAGAGCCGCTCGAGCGCGCGATGGTAGCTCAGGCAGGCGGCGCCGATGCGCTTAAGGTCCCGGAGTTGGGCCTCGGTGATGGGCCATGGCTCCGGTGAAAGCTTCCAGATCTTCTCCGCGAAGAGCGGGGTATCGAGGAGCTTCTGTCGGAGGGTGTCCCGGGAGGGCATGGAGGGGACGGGGACTTAGTCCTCGATCTTGATATCCTTGTTGCGGGTGCGTGGACCGCCAGCGCGGAGCCAGCCGTTGATGAACGCGTCGATATCGCCGTCCATGACCGCCTGGATGTTGCCCGTCTCGACCCCGGTGCGGAGGTCCTTAACCATCTGGTAGGGTTGGAAGACGTACGAACGGATCTGGTTACCCCAGCCGATATCGCCTTTCTCACCGTAATATTTCTCCATCTCGGCACGTTTGTCGTCGATGGTCTTTTCGTAGATACGGGCACGCAGGATCTTCATCGCGAGGGCGCGGTTCTTGACCTGGGAGCGTTCGCGCTGGCAGGCCACGACGATACCAGTTGGGATGTGGGTGAGGCGCACCGCAGATTCGGTTTTGTTGACGTGCTGTCCGCCTTTACCGCTGGAGCGGTAGACGTCGACGCGCAGGTCGGCTTCGTTGACCTCGACGTCGATGTCATCATCGATTTCGGCGACGACGTCGACCGAGGCGAAGGAGGTATGTCGGCGGGCGTTGGCGTCGAAGGGGGAGATGCGGACGAGGCGATGGACGCCGCGCTCGGCCTTGACGTAGCCGTAGGCATTCGGACCTTCGAGTCGGAAGGTAGCCTGGCTGATGCCGGCGCCTTCGCCCTCGGCGATGTCTTCGACTTCAATCTTAAAGCCGCGACGTTCGGCCCAGCGCGTATACATGCGGTAGAGTAGGTCGGCCCAATCGTTAGATTCCGTACCGCCAGCGCCAGCCTTGACGGTGACGATGGCGTTGGAGCGGTCGTGCAGGCCGGAGAGGAACGAGGCGATCTCGAGCTCAGAGACGGCGGTGAGTAGGTCGGTGCCGAGCTTACGGAGTTCCTCGACTTCGGCATCGGCGGTGCCATCGGGGGATTCGGTGATGAGTTCGGCGAGGGTCTTGGCGTCTTCGATCTGACGGCGGAAGGCGACCTGGGGGGCGACGATGACCTTATGGCCGTTGCACTCCGAGATGACCTTCTGGGCGGCTTTCTGGCTGTCCCAAAAGTTCTGGGCGGCCATCTGCTCTTCGAGCTTCGCAATCGCGGCCTGTTTACCTGCGACATCGAGGAACTTCCAGAGGTAGCCGGCGCGGCGTTCGACTTCGTCAAGGCTGGCGCGGATTTCGGGCGGAATATACATCGGAAAGGGGAAGGAAGGGGGAGGGGCCCTCCTTGGTCGGTGGGCGAAGGTTGGGAATACCTAGGGCTGCCTTTGGTTTCAATGTCAGAGTGGGCCTGCCTGGGTCTCATTTGCCGGGGTGCGGACTGGTCGCACTTGCGCCCCGTCGAGGGCGGGGCATACATCCAGCCCATGTCGTATCTTGAAGGCCTAAGTTTCGCCCAGATTGCCGGCCCCTTGCCTGAACGTCGGGTCCTTTCCAACGGACTCGAGGTCATCTATTCTCATCGTCCCGGCATCGGCCTCTGCACCGTGCAGGCATGGGTGCGCACCGGCAGCATTCACGAAGGTCGCTGGGAAGGCTCGGGCATCTCGCACTACTTGGAGCACATGGTGTTCAAGGGGACGGGACGTTTCACGAACAGGGAACTCACCGACGCCATCCACCGCAGTGGCGGATCTTCCAATGCCTATACGACCTTCGATCGCACGGTCTATTACGTGGACGCCCCGCAGGAAGGTTTTGAGACAGCGATGGAGGCGATCGCCGACATGGTCTTCGACCCGCTGATCACCGATGCGGATGCCAAAATGGAGCGTGAGGTTATCCTGCGTGAGATCGCAATGTGCGACGACGAGCATGATCAGATGCTGGCAAAATCCGTCCTCGAGGAGGCCGTGCGGTCACACCCCTTGCGCCAGCCTGTCATCGGCCATCGCGATTTGTTCGTTCGAATCACCCCGGAAGACCTGCGCGCCTATCACTCCAGTCGCTATGTGCCGACGAACGTTGTGCTCGCCTTGGGCGGCAGCATGCCTCCGGAAGAAGTCTTCGCTTCTGCTGAACGCTGGTTCGGCCGTTTCGCCCGCCGTCCGCTGATCGATATCGCTGGCCACCAAGAGCCGCCGCAGGGCGGCGTCCGACGCGCCGACCTCATTCGCGAGGTTAATACCTCCAAGGGCGTCGCCTGCTGGCGCATCCCTGGTTACTTCGATGAAGGCCGCCTCGCGACGGACCTTTTCCTTGGTGTACTTGGCGCCGGTAACAGTTCCTTGCTTTGGAGTGAGCTCCGCGAAAAGCGCAAACTCATCCACGGCATCGACGCTTCGGGTTTCGGCATCCGCGATCTGGGCCTCGCTTGGTGTAGTTGGACGGGTGAAGCTGGGACCTCCGCTCCCGTCGTGGAGCAAGCAATCGCCGAAGTCGTCGACGGACTCCTGCAAAAAGGCGTCACGCCGGCCCAGTTCGAGAAAGTCCGCCGCCAGTCCGTCGTCGCCATGGTAAACGGACAAAAGAACATCCATGGGCTGACCAGCCGCGTCGCCCATGCGGCCACCATCGGCCATGACATCTCCTGGCCGCAGCGCGGCGTGGAGCATCTCGCCAAACTGGGAGCCGAGGATCTGACGCGCGAAGCGCGCAAGTGGCTGCGGCCGGATAACGTCACCTTCGGGACTATGCGTGGCGGTAAGGCCGATGCTGCCAAGGCCAGTGCTGCGCCGACGGCTACGCCGGATCGCTTTGAGACCTTTACCTTGGATAATGGCGTCCGGGTTGTCCTGCAGCAGGATGCGACCATTCCTAAGGCTGGTGTTGGCGTGTTCCTTGCCGGCGGCCTCGCTTACGAGGAGGCGGAGAAGCGCGGTACGACGGGCTTGCTGGGCACCATGTTCGCCCGTGATAACGTGCATCGTTCCAAGGAAGAGGTAGCTCACCTTGTCGACAGCATCGGTGCGACCTTCGCCGACCATGGTTCGCAGGTTTCCTGCGGTCTCTGGGGCGAGGCGCTCAGCTCAGACTTTGAAAAGATCTCCGAACTCATTGCCGACGGCATTCTCGGGCCAAAGATTCTCCCCGAGACCTTCGCCTTGGAGCGCGCGGCGATTATCACCGCCTGCCGCGAAGCCGAAGATGATATCGTCGAGAAGGCCCGGCTGCACCTGCAGCGCCAGTATTTCGGCGAGCACCCGCTTGCGATCGACGCCTGCGGTACGCCGGAAACCCTTGCGAAGATCCAACCTTCCGACCTCGCGGTATTGCACCAGTCCTTGGTCGTCGCCGATAATATCGTCGTCGGTGTCAGCGGGGCCTTTGACCGCCCAGCCGTCATGGAATTCGTCAACCGTCGTTTCGGCTCCTTGCCCAAGCTTGCCCTGACGCGTCGCGCCCTGCCCAAGCATGTCCCGGCTCCGTCTGGCAAGCTGCTGGAGCGTGCCCAGGGCGAGCAGGCCGTCGTCGCGATTGCTTTCCCGCATTGTGGTTTCGCACCGGACGAGGTCGTCGCGGCGAACGTGACCGAGGAACTGCTCAGCGGCATGGCCAGCGGGCTGTTTCGCCGGGTGCGCGAAGAGAAGGGCATGGCCTATTTCGTCGGCGCAACCCGCGTCGAAGTCGTCGATCAAGGCATGTTCTACCTTTATGCCGGTACTGCGCCCGCCTCGGCGCAGGAGGTCGTGAAGGAGATGCGCATGGAGCTCGATCGCCTGCGTAAG
>Ga0209297_1001285_pt1 | contig 14618 bp, 22 predicted proteins | sample S_130805_MF_Meta_FD_187322 | JGI IMG/M metagenome (GOLD analysis project Ga0209297, IMG submission 187322) | Freshwater microbial communities from Lake Simoncouche, Canada to study carbon cycling - S_130805_MF_MetaG (SPAdes) (version 2) | ecosystem: Environmental > Aquatic > Freshwater > Lake ... | reverse complement strand
TGCTTTAAATTGTGCGTGTGCTTCGTCCTTACCATTCATAAAAGCTAGATGCCGTTCCTCACGGTATTTCTCAAGCATCTCAAAGAATGTAGGCATATCCATTCGGTCGTAAACTTTGCCGTATTTGTATTTAACCATTCCGTCAAGGAATAACAAAACGTCCTGGATAGCTAGTTGGTCCTGTTCGGCTTCGTCTAATATCGCATAGCATAGATCGGTTATTTGCTCCGGTGTCATTGCTACCCTTAGATTAAAGTTGTTTAATGCTCTTGTAACTGATTTACTAAGAACGGCTGCTATCTTATCGTTACCGTACATTTTTACTAAAGCCGGAAGCCTTTCACTTACCGGCACTAATTCAATTACCTTCAATGGCAATGCTTCGCCTTTGTCTTTAAACCGGCATAGCTCATTGTGAACGCCGCCATTATTTCCAATCATTATGTCGTTTAATAAAGGCTTCGTGTAACTGTTGCTCGGTAACTTTTGGAGCGATTTTGCTTGAGTTGTTAGTTCCATTGTTTTCGGTTTTTAGTTGAAATAATCCTTGCCAACCTTTAGCAATAGACTGTTCGATTATTTTAATTGCAATTTGTTCTTGTCCGTTGGAAAGTTTTACTAATTCATTTAAGGTAGCTTGAATAGATATACTTGATTTATAAGTAAAGTTAAATTGTTCTTTCTTAAATTCAACCCATAAAGACCAATATTTTTTAAATACATCACTACTAAAAGGGAATGTTATTTCCTTTCCTTTATTTACTTTCTTTTCCTTTATTTCCTTTACTTTACTTTCCTTTATAGCATTGCCATCGCATTGCGATTGCATTGCGTTCGCATTTGTCCATCTCTTACTTGCTGATTGTCTTGCCTTTACGCTTTTACTATCTCTCTCATCTAAGCGTTTTTGTACTGATAAACTACCAAAAGTTTCGCCATCAAATACAAATAAATCAAAGTCATTAATAACTGATTTTACTACTTCGCATTCCACCCTATAATCAAACGAAATGCCTTCGTAATCCGTTCGCAATGCGTTCGCATTATTGTATAAATCTTCAATGATTGCCCAAAATAACCCATATCCAGTTATTCCGTGTTTCCTTAATAGAAACTTAATTTTTTCGTCGTTCCGGCTATTATAGTCGTGCGAAAAGTAAAACGTATCTTTTGGCATAATAAAAAAGGCTCTCGGCATTCCCCCCAGTAGGATTGAGGGTTCAGCTTTGAGCCAATAAGTTTAATAATGGATATCCTACATCCGCTGCAAATATAAACTATTTTACCGAATAACTAGCAAACGTTTTATTGTCTTTAGTTACATATTTAGTCGCAATATTTAACCCTTCGTCCCTTAAATTCTTTATCCTGGCTGATAATCTAAAGCAGCCAAATTTGTTTAAAGCGTCAATAGGAGTTAATGATTTGCCCTTAGTTAAAAAGGCTTTGATTTGTTGGTTTTGAGTTTTCATAGTGGTTAAGTTAAAGTTTTGTTAAAATGGTAAATCCAAATCCTCATTTTCTTGTTTGTTAACGGCGTTGGAATATTCTTTCTTTTCGAAGTTGTACTCTTTGCCGTTACCGCAATATTGCTTTTTAGCTTTTTCAGCTCTTTCCTCTTTTGACTGATTGTTAGCAACTGTATGCGTGTTTTCGTAATTGTCTTTCTCTTTACGTTTGTCAATTACTAAACTAGCATAATGCTTTACGCCTGATTTTGTTTGCACGGGTTTCCAATTAATGTCCTCTTGTGCGATTGAAATTACTATCATATTTATTTATTTAATGTGATTACGAAAGATTGCTTATAAGACTTTAAGGGTATTTGTCCACGCTCAAACTTCTTGCCCTCTTCCTCTATGTCTTTTTGCTCGGCCTTTAATACATCGATTTGCGCCTGTAATTCAGCCCATCTAGGCGAATAGGCTGCATAGTCATAGGTTTGCGTATCCTTGAGGCTTAAAGAGGCTCCTAAGTGGTCATATTTGCCTTTAGGGCATTTATCCAGGAAGTCAATAATATGCTCCTCACTTTTTGCCCTTAATGTTTTAGTAAAGTTCTCCATTACTGAAATCTTTACGGCTACGTCCTCGGCTTTGATTGTGCCTTCGGATAATTCATTGGCTACGTTTTGAGCCAAGGTTTCAATTTCGCTCTTAGAGGGTGCGATTTCCCATATTGCTAAATTCATTTTATAGATGGTTTTTTTTGGTTGTAAATAAGGCACTAATTGCCGGGTTAATTAAGTCTTTGTTTAGGCCGTGTAATTTAGCCAACTCTTGTACAGTTTCGCAACTGTCAATCGCCAGGGTTAAATCCACTACTGATTTATGCTTCTTAACAAATGCCGGTAAAGAATATTCCTTTTCTCCGGCTGCATCCGTATCCTTATCGGTTACTAAGCCAAAGAATGAAGCTAAAGCATATCTGCGATAGTAAGTAATTCCAGATCCTAGCGACTGATATTCATTCATTCCCCTAAGAACGATTTGAGGTATTGTAACCTCGCTAGTAATTGTCTCGCTTGTCTCCGTGTGGAAAACAATCGTTTGCAATTTGTCGTCCTGTAAAGGCTGAATAAACCCTAGTTTATGCTTCCTTAATAGTGGCATAATTACCTTAAAGATTGCCGGTAAATCAGCATAGGTGTAATTGTGTCCGGTAGTCCCCTTATGGATTACAGGGCATTCTTGTTGAAAGTCTGCAATGGCCTTATATAGTTTTAAGCCTTTGCGAAATTCATTTGTCGTCTCATTCATAGCGTTGAATTTTGGTTAAATAATAATTAAAAATAAGTAATAAATGTTGATAAATCAAATAATCTCCATTAATTTTTTAATCTCGTCCTGGTAGTCATTGTAGAACCTTAAACTAAGCACTTCCTCAATAGTTCGTAGGGCGTGTATTATGCTAGTGTGGTCTCTATGGAATAACCTGCCAATCTCTTTAAGGGTTAAGCCTGTTCGTTTCCTAACTATGTAAATAGCAACAAATCTAGCTTTTACATACCCTCTAAGTCGGAATTTGCCTTTAACCTGGGCGGTAGTAAGACCGTAAAAGTCGCAAACGTCCTCAACTATTTGTCGAGCGTGTTTTTGGTCGTTTAACAATATCTTGCTCATTTTTCTGCTTGGTGCGGTCCAGTACGTCATTTTGTAGTTTTTTAATTTGTGTTCTAAGTAATTCGTTTTCTAGTTCTAGTATTTGTATCTCTCTAATTAGTCCGTGTTTATTATCTATATAGCTCATAAAAAGGTATTTATAGGTAACATAAATTGATCCGTTATTTCGTATAAGTCTAGGATAAGCCAATGATAGCTTTTAAGTATCCTCTTTTGCACGTTGTTCATACGAGCAATCTTAATAAGAATATCCTCTTCTTTAGACATTAAGCGAACCGGCTCCTCATTAATACCTTTGCGCCATAAGGATAAATCCTTTTGGAATAGCTCTTGGCGTCTTTGTGCTTCCTTTAATAACTCTAGTAAGCAAGTTGCTCTTTTGTGCAACTTTAATTGTTTCCCTTGATAAATTAGTGTCATAGCTTTTGGTTTTATTGGTTATCTGCAAACATTAAATTATAATACTGATTACATTCTCTCCGGCCATCGTTACCGTCTCCAGAGTTATAAGCGTTCTTTATTTCACGCTCAAAATAAATATCAATATCGTTTAAGAACTCAATTAAGTCAACTCCTACATAGTATTGCTTTTGCTCCATAAATTGCTTAATTAACTGTGACGGTGTTTTTTTATACTGTGCCATTGTTTTCTAGTTTAGTAATTAATAAATTATATCTTTCATTTTTTACAATATGATACTCTACAATGTTTGGGAAATTAGTATATCTTAAAATTGCTTCATTATTATTTTCAATCTCTTGATTTAAAAGCATTCTTAAGTCTAATGTTTCCGAGTAGGTTAATTCAATGTTCATAGCGTTTAGTTTTAAAGGTTATCGGCTAAGCAGCCAATTAAAATACAAATGATAAAAATTACGATGCCACTTGTAAGGCTTACACTATCTTTAATGTAGTCCTTGTTTTGTTCTTTCCAGTTCATAGATTTTTGTTTTGGTTATAAAGCAAAGATATATCAACATAAGTTATAAACAATAGTTTTACACAATTATTTTATATTTTTAGCATAATTTTAACATTTAGGCCTTTATTAGTCAATTATGAGCCGTTTATCAATCAAGTGAAATGTCCATTTTTTTATGCCGTTTACGGAAACGTGAACTATTATATATGGTGAACAAAAAGCCCCTCGTAGAAACGAAGGGCTTAACCATTTGTCTATGCTATGAAATCAGGACAAAATTAGTCCATTCCTTTATAACTACAAAATAAAAACTGCCTAGCTTTTTACACTAGGCAGAAACCACTATGAAAACAACATTACAAAGATAACTTTTTATTTAGAGCCATCTTGTAGGGGTAAATGCTTTGAATTATCGACTTTGCGATAACCTAGTTTCCATAATAACTTAGTCAAAATAATACTCTTCTCTACGACTTCCTCTTCACTAGCTTCGCCATACAGTATATGCCAACACTCGTGAATTAATATCTCCATTTCTTTACGACCACGCAATCGAGGGTCTATATAAATTACCCCATCGCTTTCGGCTAAGCCGTGCGCTTGTTCTCTACCTAGCTTTTTATATATTACTTTTATGTTCAAGATTTTAATTGTATTTCGTCCGGCCTTGTTTCTACTGTTATATACTTGGTTCCCCCTCTAACTTTAGCCAAAGCCTGTTTAATCTCTTTCTCCAAAGTGTAAATCATATTTAAGTTCTTTACTAATATCTCTTCTTGTTCTAGTAGGCTCATAGAGTTGAATTTCTTAGGTAATTTTATTTTCATTATTTATCGGTTTTGCTGTGCATTTTATTGCAGGTTTTACACTTGTATTGAATTTTAACTAAACCGGAAGCCGTTACTCTTTTATTGTTTTTTACTATATCGTCCGATCCACATTCAGGGCAAGAGCCTCTACCTTCGCCAAAGATAACGCCATAATGCGTCTTAGCCGGTATATGATTGTTTAATTCTTTGTGAACTTTCTCCAATAATACTACGTCCTGGATACAATAATCAATCATTTTGTCCAATGCTTCTTTGTCGTTATTTAGCATAATATCTTTCCACAAATTAAAGTCGGTGTGTATCTTTTGTCCTAGGCCTAAGAACTTGCCTATATAGTCTAGTCTATTAGAATTAAATCTAAACTTTGACCTAGCTATTTTTAATGTGTCAATAGTATTGTATTGAGGAAACATTTCTATTCTATGTAAAAGGCATCTTGTCCTTATCCACGCTAAATCAAATTTGTCGCCATTGTGGCCAACTAACTCGTCTGCTTCATTTGCAACCTCAATAAATTCTTGTAGTAACTTTTTATCGCATTGTTTCCTATCCCAGTTAAGATAGTAAACATCTTTTGCCTCTTCCCATTTGTAGCAAATGCAAATAACGGCACGTTCTTTTATTATGTTCTCCGTTCCAATTTGTAGCTTGTAGCCGGATTGCCAAAATAAGCCTACGTTCGCTGATACTTCTATATCGAAGTAGAGCCGTTTGCGTTTTGTTGTTGTCATTGTGTTTAGTTTTTTATGCGATTGAGTCCCGAATTAAGTCTGCTTCAGCTTCCCGCCTTATAACAAGGCCGTCTAATCCAACCCCTTCCCACAGTCGTTTGCTCTTTTCAATCTCTTCGGCTATCCCTTCGTAGTCTTGCTTCTTTACTAATTCAACTATCGCTTTCATTTCCTTTCTCCTATCGCCGACTAAACTTGTCCCTCTATTAAATACCATTGAAACCAAAGCACCTTGAGTGTCATCGTTCAAATGAATCATATCAGGATAAATAGTTAATGCAGCTTTATAAAACCTAGGCACCGAACTTTTAACGAAAACATCGTATGCAATATTGTACGGTATGCGAACATTTAATATCTCGCCCTTAATCATTGCTTTAACTTTCTCGCCTTTCAGCCCACATAAAGGCTTTAACGCATTAACAAAGTTTAAATTTAAACCTGGAGACCAATCTAGCAAGAATTGCTTTTCGGTATTGTATCCTAAGTCATAGCCTATCCCAATCGTGGCACCCGAAGCACCGCCCGGCCAAGTTGGCTTTTGTAAAGCACGTTCGTAGTAACTACGTCCGCCAATCTCAAACTGTATTATTAAGTCAATGCTCTTTTTAGATAACATATTATTTAATTACTTTGTCAATCATTGTATCAGGCGCAAATAAAAACCCAATGCCGGTACTAATACCTACTAAAGCACCGGTCCAATCAGCCTTACCTAAAAATACTGTCGCTATTGCTCCGATTATTAAAATCAATCCTATTGTGGTCGTTTTCCACGCCTTTAAGTTTTTCATATTAGAATATCTTTTTATAGTACCCAACCGAATATTGGTTGGTTGATATCCCAAAGTTAAATAAATCGTTTTTAGCCGTTTTAAAGGTTAAGCCTACTCCTATTCCCAATTTATTGTCAAAGCGTCTTAAATCGCCTAAAACACCTAAGTAAAAGGTATTCTTGTCTTTGTGGTGTATGTCGTTTGTGATTGTGATAGTTCTTTCCTTAATATGAGCCAAAAAACGCCTTCCTTGAATTGTGTTTTGGGAAATGGTGTCAATAATGGTGAATTTTGAACTATCTATTGTAAATGTGTCAGTAAAGACCTTAGTCGTTAAATAATCTTTAACGATTGTAATTGTATCGTGAACCGTTTCTAATATGAAGTTGTCCTGTAAAACCAAATAAGGAATGTCTTTCCCCTTGGTAAACTTAGTAAAAGTTTTCTCCTGGTAAACCGTGTCAATCTTTGTAAGGATATACGGCTCGTCTTTAGTGTAACGACTATTCCTAAATATAAAGAATATTAAAATAGCCACCAATAAAGTAATGACTACTTCTTTCATTATTCCCTGTCTTGTTTGTTCTCTAATGCTACAAATAACTTATTTAAGCTATTTTGGATATTGTCAAGTTTCTTGGCAATCACATCCTCTTGCTTTTCAACCATATTAACTCGCACCTCAAGTTCTTTCAGTTTTAGACTTACTTTAACGTAGATACTTATTAAGCCTATGATTATGGCTAAGGCTTGTCCTGCCAAGAAAATTGCAATACTTTCCATTTAGTCCTCTTTTGTAGGTTCCTCACTTTGAACTCCTTGCTCTTTCGCTAAATTTCCCAAGAATTGGAAAATAGGGTTTGCGTACTTTGCAGGTAACTCCAAAAGATAAGCCTCTAATTCTTTGATTTTTGTTTCGTCTAGTTGTATCATAATATTTATTTTATACAAATATAAATTAAATTACTTGAGATTGCCAAGGGAGCGGCAAAACGATAATCGGTGGATTAATTATGTTCTCAATTTGCTTGTCTAAATTAACGTCAATAGTTGGCACATCTAAACCGGCATCTAACCAACCTTCTACTTGCTCCTGTGTTAAATCAGGGTAAGCAGTAAAGTCAGTTTCACTTGGAGTAGTGCAATTCATAGTACCGTAACTTGATACTACTATTTCATCTTGCGTTGCTATGCGTGACCAATGAATTACTACGACTACATCCGTTAGTCCGTCCTCAGTTGGCTTTGTGTCCATTTGGTTTATTACCCAATTATAAGTTGTACTCATTTTATTTTATTTTAGCTTTTAATTCGTCTATTTGTTTTTGTTGCTCTTGTATTGCAGCTATTAATACAGGTACTAATTCAACATATCTTACTCCTAAATATTCAATGCTTTCATTTTTATCATTAGGTAAAGTATTTTTATCAATTAATTGAGGGAATACCTTTTGAACATCTTGAGCAATAAGTCCTAAATTTTCTTTCTTTGTTTCATCCGATTTCCAACTAAAGTTTACAGGTCTTAAAGTCATTAACTTTTCAACTGCATTATCTATATTGCTATTAATATTTTTTAACCTTTCATCCGAAGCAGATGACCAAGATGAATTACCTGAAGTTAAATAAACACCTGCACCACTATCATTCCATAATACCCACGAATTGCTATTGTTATTCGGGCCAAAAGAAAAATATGTATTTGTACCGTAAGAACTTCTAAATAAAGCAGTGTTATAAGGTGTTGAAGTACTACCAAAAAGAATTTCCCCCCCACTTGTAATACGCATTCTTTCGGCTAGTCCATTATTATAAGTATAAAATGCTAAATCAGTTGGAGCAAATGATGTTGCAGTTCTTATTGCAGTTATTTTAGCCAAAGTTTCAGGACTTGATGTACTTTCGTGTGGTGAAAATATTAATGAAATAGCAGTACTTGAAGTATTACCAACATTTTGAATAATTAAACCTTTTGATTCAGCACCCGCATTTGTTACTTGAGTATGTAATATTGCTGCAGGACTACTTGTTCCTATACCTACATTGCCCCCACTTGTAATACGCATTGCTTCTATCGTACTACTTGTTTTAAATATTGTACTGCTAGCTGAATTTAAATATGTTGAACCTGTGCTATAATATGTAATATCAGTTCCATCATTAAATATATATCCTTTATAAGTTCCACCACTACTTAAAGCTATTAAACTTGTTGAAGTTCCATTAATGTCTAAAACTGTTCTATTTGCACTAGTAAGATTTGGACTTGTTGTTCCTATACCTACATTACCTGTGGATGCTATGGTAAGTAAAGTGTTTGCACCACCTGTTCCATTTCTAAATATGAAACTACCTGTATTACTTGTCCCTCTATGGTCAAAATACATTGTTGGAGAACCTGTTGCATTTGTGTAAATTCCTACTGAACCTGAACTTGATGCTCCTAATCCTATTTCTCCACCACCATATCCAATACTTCCACCATTTGATATTAATCCTCCCGTTGCTGTTACACTACTAGAGAATGTAGCTGCTCCTGTGGAGGATAAAGTTGTAAGGTTATTATAACCTAAGTATGTAGTTACCGCAGTTGTTGGCCCAATATAAACATTGTCAGCATTAATTGCTTGTAATTGTAAAGTAACGTTACCGGCTATTACGTTTAGTATGTTTCTGCTATTTGTGTTTGTAGTATCGGTATTTCTAAAATATACGTTTGTTGTAGCATTTTGGTTTTTTTGCACATCTAAAATACCACTCGGTGATGCAGTTCCAATTCCAAAAATGCCTATACTTGTTATCCTTGCTCTCTCGGTATCAGCTGTACCTAATATTAAATCCCCACCGTTTCTAGTACCTATTGCAAAGTTAGTAGCATAGTTACTAAAGAATAAAGCTAAACCTGCTCTTGATATACCAAAGTCACTACCTGTTGCAGCCGTTGAATATTGTCTAAAATAAGAAGTAGCCGTTGAACTATTATTTCTAACTGCTATCTCCGAATAGTCAGTTGTACTATTTGTTTGTAGTAAAAATGAAGCGGCTGCACTTGCATTGTAAACGTGCAACTGTGCCAATGCTGAACTTGGGTTCCCTATTGTTAAATTAGTACCGTCAAATTTAAAGTTACTAGAACTTGTTACACTTGAAGTACCGTTAAAATAAGTTACTTGTCCACTTGTCCCTGTGCCTGTTACCGGATTTGTTATTGTGCTTTGCTTTGAATTAAAAGTATTCCAATCAGTAGAACTTAAATATCCATCTTGTGAAGTGTTAGCAACTTGAATGCTAAATGCTCCTGTTGTATTATTATAACTTAATGGAGTTGTAGCACTTAAAGAAGTTAAACTAATACCACCTAAACCGGCTAAGGTATAAGTCGGTACGTTTAAAGTATTTGAAACTAAAGTAGCTGAACCACTATTGCCTGTTGTAGTTAAACTTAAAGTACTTTGCTTATTATTAAAAGTTGTCCAATCTGCTGAACTTAAAGCACCTCTATTTGCAGCCGAAGCCGTAGGCAAATTAAAAGTATGCGTTGCAGTTGAACTTGATATATTGAAATCAGTTCCACTTGTTCCTACTTGTAAGTATTGCACTTGAGCAGTCAAACCATTTAACGCAGTTATTCCAGTTGAGAATGTTGTAATTACTTGGCATAAATGCCCGTTTTGAGTGTGTACTGTTGTAGTTTTTCCGCCACTATTTGCAGCATATAACTTAACCGCTAACCTATCAGTAACCGTTAAAGTTGTAGTTGGAACGGCCATTGCAAAAGTGTACAAATTTAAATTCGTACCGTCATATATAATCTCGTTTGAACTTGTTGAAATCAAAGTAAAAGTAGTACCGTCGTATTTATACAACTCAGCATAAAGCTGAGGCGTTCCACCGTTAGCACTCATTGAAACATAAATCTCATAATTCCAATTACCGCCAGGAATATTTAATTGCGCCGGATCGTTAGCATCCGTTAAGAATGAAACTATTAAGCCATTTCCGGTTTTAGGAAAGTCAACTCCTGTTCCTGTGTCAGCCGTTTTACTCATTTCATAATAAGTAACCCCACCTATAACGCCTTGACTTGTTCCACCGTTAAGATAATACGAAACCGAAGAGCCACCGCCACCACTTGAAGGGAAATCCGCTAAAGTTCCGTCCCCTCTTATATATTGAGAAGCAACACCCGCTGCGGTTACTGCTAAAGTGCCACTTGTAGTAATTGGAGAAGATGCCACATTAAACGCACTCGGCATAGTTAAACCAACCGAGGTAACTGTACCGCTTGTTAGTTGGCTAGTTAAAGCAACTGTTCCCGAAGCGTTAGGGAATGTATAAGTGTTGTCAGTTGTAGCATTAGCAAAAGCAAAAGTCTTAATGCCACCATTTGCTAAATATAAAGACAATCCACTTGCCGCTCCTGCAATTATTGTATATCCACTTATAGTTCCGTAAGATGCAGTTTCTTTTATTCCAATACCTTCATTAAATCTATTTGGATATGTAGTAAATAAATTATTACCTGAAAATATATTAGAATTTGTAAACGTTTTTACACCGGAAATAGTTTGAGTAGTCGTTAAAGTTACATATCCCGTTAAATCAGGGAAAGTAACTAAAGCACCGTTACCCGCTACATATTGAGCCGAAGTACCGGCAAATCCTATATTTATTGTTCCACTTGTTGTTATCGGTGAGCCTGTAATTGTTAATGCGTCCCCACTTTCAGTAACCGCAATACTTGTAACCGTTCCTGTCGATCCACTTGCCCTCTGCCAAATACTACCTGAGTAAATAACCTGGTCGCCCACTACAAAAGCAATAGGACCGGCTCCGAAGTTAGTTGTTCCGGCTACGTTACATAAATAAACATCGCCCTGATTAAACGCTCCGCCATTGGTCAAAGTTGGAGTGTTAGTATTAGCATTCCAAGTACCTTGATATTCCATAACCGAATTAGGTAACTGAGAAACTAATATCTTACCGTTTACGTCTAATTGTGGAATACCGTTAGCCGCATTAATAGGCAATGAGTCCAATACACCGGTTGTCCCTGTGATTACACCGTTTAAACTTCTAACTTTTGCACCCGAACTTATGACTATTTGATTGCTCATTTATCTAATTTTTTCTATTGAAATAATGCCCTTACATACTCGCCACTTTCTAACGCTCTACTGAATGTTAAAATACCCGTTCCGGAAACCCACTTAACCTCTTCGTTTACTGGAGTGCCTGAACTAATTATATTTTGAACGTCAACCCCACCACGAGAAACATAAAGACAAGTCTTGCCTATCATATCCGCTAAAGTAATTGAAGTCTCAGCTCCGGCTGCCGTGTATCCTCTTGTATAAACTGCGCCACCTGCTATGATAACCGTACCGCCTGGATCGACCGAAGTTCCTGTTGTAGTATAAGCGCCTGTTCCTTGTAAGCTAACTGAATAAGTTGCTATATCTTTAAATGGTCCATTCATTTGAAAACTAGCTAAGTTGCAAGTTCCACTAATTACCACTAAGCCGTCCGCTCCATTATCAATAACAAACTTTATACTTATTGGAGTCCTTTCTTGTTGAATAGTTAAGAAGTTTAAATAGCCGTAACCATTTAAAGTAACTATGCCATCGCAACTAATTGTCCATGTTGCTATATCTATTTTATATTCTCTATAATAAGCCGAACTTTGACTTGTTACCTCTTTTTGGTCTGCTTGTACGCTAAACGTACAGTTAGTAGAACACGCAAAAGGTATATCACGGCCATCGGGATATTCCTCCGAAGGAGCTTCGTGATAGTAAAGCATTATATTTTTTCCTTTTATTAAGTCTGCCATAATTACAAATTTAACTATAAATTTCTAGTATCTGCCCTTCCGAACTAATCTTATAAACGTGCGTCTCCGTATCCATATCAAACTTATACCACAAGAACGAACCGTTAAACGGAGTTGTAAGTATTGCATTGTCAAAGAATAAATAACCCACCGGCGGATTTGTTTCGTCCGTACCGGCATAAACAAAGTCACTACCAACACTTGAAGCCGCAGCCTCACCGCCTGTCTCAAAGCCTTCTCCTCTATATCTCACAAATGACTCCTCGCTAGGGTTAACAACTGTAATATCATAATTTGTTGTTACTACTGCGTCCGGATTGTCTAAATCAGTTATCTCTAGTAAAGTAGTTTGAATAACATCATTAAATAAATCCATTGTCGTACTACCTACGATATACTTTTTATCTTGTACTGTTATTTGTATTGGGTCGGTATCGTCAGCCGTTATTCTCATTGCACCGCTAAATCGTCCGCTTGTCGGCTCCATACTCATAAACGTACTATCTATATTAATAATATTCTTAGATAATACATTTGCATATTGCTTTACTACCAACTCACTTAAAGAAGTATATAAAAATTCAGGGTAGTTTAATGAATACCAGTTATTCAAAGCTAGTCCGTTAATGTCGCTTAAATATCCTCGATAGTAATTAAAATTAGAATTAGAACTGTTAAAGCCTGAACCTATCTTAGCTTCGTAAGTATAATCATTATTAGAGTTTATTGTGCTTGTAGTCGTTACACTTACAAACACTGACTCTTGTGTTAACACTACATTTTGCACCTCTACAACTTGATCTAAATAATTAACCGTTGAATTTTCTACTGAAATCTCTATGCTCATATTACCGGGTATGTTACTCGGCGGTAAATCAATACTTATGTCGTAAACTGAAGTCCCCTCTTCGTAAGGTTCGATATAATAATTATTACCAAAATTGCTCCATTTTTTATCCGGAGTTAAATACCAAGTTCCAAACCCGGCACTTTCAACTATTATTTTAACCATAACTACATTGGGCGGAGTAACACTAAAACTCTTTAACACACAATTAAAAGAAAGGTTTCCTGTATCTCCAATATTCATTCCAGGCAAATAAGTTGTCGTAATTCTAGCATAACCTGGATTTGTGCTATTCTTTTGTAAATCTAATCTCATAGCATTAAAGTCCGAATTAGGATTTTGCTTTAATTGTACAAATCCGTATGAAGCAGTATTAGTCCAAAAGGTAGCGTTATTTCCATCGGCTGATTTAAACGTACCGTTTGAAATATAGTTATCGGCAAACTCCGCATCGTTCTTGCTTATAATCTTATTATAGCCTTTTCTTAATAGTTTAAACTGTGAGTTATCAGTAAAGAATAAATTACTTGTATTGCCAGTAAATCCTTCTATATTTCCTAAGTCCGATATTGAGCCGCTACTAATCGCAATCGCATTCTCATAAAGAGTATAATAATAACTATCGGCTGCTATTTGTGTTATTGGAACAATATACCAAACGCCCTTAGCTTGGAATAACCTAGAACCAAAGCCACTTATAATCATTGTTAATATTTCTAAATAAGTCTTACCTATAAAAGATAAGTTTTGATAGTAAGATTGGTTTAATGGCTCTGCTTCGGCATCGTCAACTCTATTGTCCATACTAGATGAATAGAAACTTATACCGCTAATTATATTTAGATCCGTAGGAAATAATATCTTACTTAAAGCACTATTCACAAAGAATAAAGCCTTTTGTCTTGTTAATACTGTTTCGTTTGTAGGATGCGAGAATGCAATCTTACCTAATAAACCTAAGCCATCTATTGCGTTAAATGCAAGAGTCTTTCTACCTGTTGAGAAACTAAACTGAACGATATCACTAATTGTCCAACCCTCAAAGTCTAAATCGGTATCATTGTTTAATAGTTCTACGAAATATTTCCTATCGTCTAATTCCGTGAAATCCGGCATTTGTTCTAGGTTATCCGTTACGTCTATTGCTACTGCTAATTGGCTAACATAAATAGGCTCAAATACATCGTCACTCATTGGTATATACTGGAGTGAAATACTTTCAGCCGGGTATTCTATTAGGCTACCCTCGTAGCCATCTTCGGATAAATATAAATAAGATATGCTACCACTTTTAGTGGCCATTGTTATTTTATACTTTCTATTATATGCCATTGCCTCGTCTTAGGTTAAGTGAATAATTACTTCTTTGCAAAGCTAAAACTAAATCGTTTCCTTTTAATACAAATTGTCCATTTCCACCACCCGTTCCACTCATTGCTCCGGCATTGAATGTGCTATTCATCATATTGCCTAATTTATTCAAAGGCATAATAGCCTCGCTTTGTCCACCCTCTCCAACCATTGCAACCGTAGGACGAGAAACAATTCCACCC
>Ga0209297_1001282_pt1 | contig 14633 bp, 9 predicted proteins | sample S_130805_MF_Meta_FD_187322 | JGI IMG/M metagenome (GOLD analysis project Ga0209297, IMG submission 187322) | Freshwater microbial communities from Lake Simoncouche, Canada to study carbon cycling - S_130805_MF_MetaG (SPAdes) (version 2) | ecosystem: Environmental > Aquatic > Freshwater > Lake ... | reverse complement strand
GCTTATTCTCTTGGCTGATTCACTAACGTTGTCTGATCCTGTGATTGGTCTGCCAATAACCAGCAAATTAGCGCCATTTAAAAGAGCCTCTTCAGGGGTTGCAATTCTTTGCTGATCATTGGCATTTGAACCTTTTGGTCTAACACCTGGTGTGATTAACACAATTGATGGATCAACATTTTTTCGAATTTCTGCTACTTCTTGGGGGCTACAAACTATTGCGCGTGCCCCTGCAGCCACAGCCAGCTTTGCTAAATTTACAGCTGATTCTTTAGGTGCATTCTTAAATCCAATTTTATGTAGATTTACTTCATCAATTGAAGTGAGAATAGTTACAGCAACTATCAAAGTATTAGGCAAAGTTTTCACTGCTTCATTAATCATCTCTGCCCCACCTGAGGCATGAACTGTTAAGTATTTTGGATTTAAATCAGCAACTGATCGACATGCTCCAGCAACTGTGGCTGGAATGTCGTGAAGTTTTAAATCCAAGAAGATTTCACAATCACTGATATTTCTTATTTCTTCAATTGATCTTTTGCCATCTCGAACATAGTTCTCCAAACCTATTTTTAGAGTTGAGACATAAGGAGAAACATCCTTGGCCCATGATTTAGCTGTTTGTAAATCTGGTGCATCAAGGGCAACGGCAATTGGTGCTTTCATCTATAAATCTTCTCGGTGAGCGGCACTAATGATTTCAGACAAAGAGCGGATACCTTTTTCTTGCAAAATTTCTGCTGTCTCATCATGAATTCTCACACATGCTTCTGGATCATTAAAAACTGTTGTTCCGACACTAATGGCATTTGCTCCGGCGGCAAAAAATTCAATGGCATCTATTCCATTTCTTATTCCACCCATGCCAATTATTGGAATATTTGGTAAAGCTTTTCTAATTTGATAAACACATCGAATGGCAACTGGTCTGATAGCTGGACCTGATAATCCACCAGTTTTGCCACTTAGTTTTGGCAACAAAGTATCTATATCTATAACCATTCCCAACAAAGTGTTGATCACACTTAATCCATCGGCACCTGCTTTTACAACCGACTTTGCGATTTCAGTTATATCTGTTACATCGGGAGAAAGTTTTGCAAAAAGTGGAATACTAGCTGAGACATTTCTTCGGACATTATTTATAACATCAGCTGCTGCATACGGGTCACATGCAAATACTTGACCTCTATTTTCAACATTAGGACAAGAAATGTTTACTTCAATTGCAATTACTCCAGGAATATCCCTTAATTTATCTGCAACTTTGCCAAATTCTTCAACGTTATTTCCTGCAATGGAGACAATGGTTTTAGCACCCTTTTGACTCAACCAACTTAAATCGTTTTGAATGAAATCATCAATACCTGGTCCTTGTAATCCAATTCCGTTTAACATTCCACTGGGAGTTTCTGCCATACGAGGAGTGGCTCTGCCAGATCTTGGATTTAACATCACACTTTTTGTGACAACTGCTCCAATAGTGGTGATGTCGATAAATTGATCTAATTCTTTTCCAGCAGCAGCACAACCTGAAGCTGTAAAAACTGGTGAAGAAAAATCCAATCTTCCAAGTTTGGTGGACATATCTACAGTTGTTCTTTTAGGAACTCTTTTCATCAGTGTCCACCAATTTCAGGAGCGCCCCAAGTATCAGCAGGAATTGTGCCAACTTCATCCCAACGAACTTTGTCTCCTCTAAAAGCTGGACCATCAACACAAGAGCGAAGCATTCTTGTTACACCGTCATCACCAATTATTGGCATAACACAAGTCATGCACACACCGATTCCACAAGCCATTGATTCTTCAACACTTGTTTGAGAAACGATTCCGTGAAGTGTGGCTACTTCAGAAACAGCTTTTAACATTTGCATTGGACCACAGGCATAAACAACTGCTGCACCGGATTTTTTGATTACATCAGGTAAGACATCAGTTACTCGACCCATCACACCAGATGTTCCATCATCTGTAGTTACAGAAAGTGTTGTTGAAATTCTTCTTGCTTCAAGCATTCCAAATAATTTTTCTTGGGTGGATGCCCCCAAAATGAAATCAACTCGGCAACCTCTGGCCGTCAAGGCTTCAGCCAAAGTAAACAGTGGAGCTGCGCCATAACCTCCGCCAACTAAAACACAAGGTACTGGATCTTTGGGCAAACTAAATGGTTTACCTAGTGGACCAACTAAATTAATTGGATCGTTTCTTTTTAAATTTGCTATGTAATCAGTACCAGGTCCATGTGGTGACACCACAATGTCAACTGTTCCACCATAAACGCCACGATCATTTACTTGATAAATACTGAAAGCTCTTCTAAGAATTAAAGAACTTCTTTCATCCCCAATTGCTACAGCAACGAAATTGCCAGGTTTGAAATCTTTAGGTATGTCAGCAGCTGTCGCAGTTAATACAAAATAACTACCAACTTTTTTAACATCAACTACTGTGCCTTTATGAACAATGGGCATCAAAAACCAGCTTCTTTATAAAATACTTCTCTAGCTTTGGTTAAATCTTTGGCCCATTCTTGCAATGATTTAACACTAAATCCAGTCTTTTGTAATGCTTCTATTCCAGCAACAGCGGCTTTTAAACCTTGTGATGTTGTAATGCAAGGAACACTTCTCTTAGTGGCAGCAGTTCTGATTTCATAGCCATCAGTTCGAGTGCCTCCCCCATGTGGAGTATTAACCACTAAATCAATATCACCATTCATAATTGCTTCGGTAGTTGTGACTTCACCATCAGCGTGACCTTGTTGAACTTTTCTTAAAATTTCTGATTTGATTCCATGTTTAGCAATGAATTCTGAAGTTCCTTTTGTGGCATAAATCTTGAAACCTAACATGCTTAATTTCTGAATGGAAGGAATCATTTGCTCTTTATCTTTATCTGCTGCTGAAACAAATACACTTCCCTTTAAAGGCAGTCCCCCGGCATATGCCCCACTTTGAGATTTTGCAAAAGCCATACCAAAACTTGAATCTATGCCCATTACTTCGCCCGTGGATTTCATTTCTGGTCCCAAAACTGAATCAACACCAGTAAATCGGCCAAAAGGAAGAACGGCTTCTTTAACTGCAACTGGAGCACCGTTTAATTCATCTGCACCATCACCATGTTTAGGTAAAATTCCCTCGGCTCTTAATTCTTTAATCGTTGTTCCCAACATGATGCGAGAGCAAGCTTTAGCTAACGAAACACCTGTTGCTTTTGAAACAAACGGGACAGTTCTTGATGCGCGAGGATTTGCTTCAAGCACATACAAAACATTTTTTGATAACGCATATTGCACATTCAATAAACCAATAACACCTACGCCTGTACCTATGGCATAAGTGCTTTGTCTTATCTGTTCTATTTGATCTTTCGTCAATGAGATTGGAGGTAGTGAACAAGCGCTGTCACCTGAATGAATTCCTGCTTCTTCAATGTGTTCCATTACTCCACCAAGAAACATTTCTTTGCCATCAAACAAAGCATCAACATCTATTTCTAGGGCATCATCAAGAAAACGATCAACCAAAACAGGATGATCTGGTGTTATTTCGGTAGCTCTTTCAATGTATTGAGAAAGCATGTTTTCGTCGTAAACAATTTCCATTCCTCGACCACCTAATACATATGAAGGTCTAACTAGTACTGGATAACCGATTTCAGAAGCTATTTTCTTGGCTTCAGGAAAAGATGCTGCCATGCCGTGATCAGGAGAAATTAATTTTGCTTTTTCCAAAACCTTGCCAAATGCTCCACGTTCTTCCGCTAAATGAATTGCTTCAGGACTGGTGCCAACAATTGGGACACCGTTGTCTTTAAGTTTTTGTGCTAAACCTAATGGAGTTTGTCCTCCCAATTGCACGATAACTCCTAAAACATTTCCTGAGAGTTGTTCGGCATGAACAATTTCTAAAACATCTTCCAGCGTTAGTGGTTCAAAATACAATCGATCTGAGGTGTCATAGTCTGTGGAGACTGTCTCAGGATTGCAATTAACCATGATGGTTTCAAATCCTGCTTTTTTCAATGTTTGGGCAGCGTGCACGCAGGAATAATCAAATTCAATTCCTTGACCAATTCTATTTGGACCAGAACCGAGAATAATTACTTTTTTCTTATCAGACTTTGCCACTTCTGTTTCTTCGTCGTAACTTGAATAATGATAAGGAGTTTTTGCTTCGAATTCTGCTGCACAAGTGTCAACTGTTTTATAAACAGGTCTGATGTTCATTGCATGACGGTCTTTTCTAACTTGATTTTCACTTGATTTAATTAACTGTGCAATTTGTGAGTCCGAGAAACCATGTTGCTTTGCATACTTCATTAAGTCTGGGGTTATTGATTTTACATTCTTTACTTCTAGAGCTATCTCATTGATAAGTTGTATTTGATCTAGAAACCAAGGATCAATTTTTGTGCTCTCATGAAGTTCTGCAACAGACGCACCTGCCCACATTGCTCTTTGAACTGTGTTGATTCTTCCATCTGTTGGGCGGGCAGCAGTTCTAACCAATTCCTTTACAGATTCCTTAACATCTGAGAAATCAAAAGGTGCATCTTTCTTTTCTAAACTGCGCAGTGATTTTTGTAAAGCTTCTGAGAAGTTTCGTCCAATCGCCATTGCTTCTCCCACACTTTTCATATGTGTTGTCAAAGTGGTGTCTGCACCTGGAAACTTTTCAAAAGCAAAACGAGGAATTTTCACAACAACATAATCAAGCGTTGGTTCAAATGATGCCGGAGTTTCTTTAGTGATGTCATTTGGAATCTCGTTAAGTGTGTAGCCAATTGCCAATTTCGCAGCAATTTTGGCAATTGGAAAACCAGTTGCTTTAGAAGCTAAAGCTGAAGATCGAGAAACTCTTGGATTCATCTCAATAACAATCATTCGACCATCTTCTGGATTTATGGCAAATTGAATATTGCATCCACCTGTATCAACACCAACTTCTCGAATTACATCAATCGCCACATCTCTCATGTGTTGATATTCACGATCTGTCAAAGTCATTGCAGGAGCAACAGTTATGGAATCTCCTGTGTGCACTCCCATTGGATCAAAGTTTTCAATGGAACAAATAATCACCACATTGTCATGGTGATCTCTCATTAGTTCAAGTTCATATTCTTTCCAACCAATAATGCTTTCTTCTAAAAGCACTTCACTAGTTGGCGATGCTTGTAATCCTGAAGCAACAAATTTGATTAAGTCTTCTTCGTTGTAAGCAATTCCAGATCCTGCTCCACCCATCGTGAAAGAAGGTCTTACAACAAGTGGATAACCAAGCACCTGCGCTGAAGCAATACATTCATCAAGTGAATGACATATTTCACTCTTCGCAGAATTGCCACCGATTTTTGCAACTATTTCTTTAAACTTTTCACGATTTTCGCCTCGTTCAATTGCTTCTACTTTGGCACCAATTAATTCAACGTTGTACTTTTCTAAAATTCCTTCACGATGAAGCGCCATTGCTGCGTTTAACGCAGTTTGACCACCCAAAGTTGGCAATATTGCATCCGGTTTTTCTTTGATAATAATTTTTTCCAAAATATCGGTAGAAATTGGTTCGACATATGTTGCATCAGCAAATTCAGGATCTGTCATGATTGTTGCAGGATTACTATTTAGAAGAATTACTCTGATTCCTTCTGCTCTTAAAACTCGACAAGCTTGAGTTCCTGAATAATCAAATTCACATGCTTGACCAATCACAATTGGTCCAGAACCAATTACCAGGACGGAGTTGATGTCTTTTCTTTTAGGCATTTTTTTTATCCATCAAATTTGTGAAGCGATCAAATAGGTATTGAGCATCGTGTGGACCAGCTGCTGCTTCAGGGTGATACTGCACACTGAATGCTGGTTTATCTTTAAGAGCAAGTCCTTCAACAACATTGTCATTCAAACAAATGTGACTTACTTCTACTCTGCCAAATTCTGTGTCACTAATTTTATCTATTGGAGCCTTTACTGCAAATCCATGATTATGAGTTGTTATTTCAACTTTTCCAGTAGTTCTATCTAAAACTGGTTGATTTATGCCTCGATGACCAAAAGTTAATTTATAAGTTTCAAAACCAACAGCTCTACCTAAGATTTGATTACCAAAACAAATTCCAAACAATGCTCTATTTGCTTTAAGAACTTCTTGAGTTACAGAAATTGCATGTTTGGCAGTTTCGGGATCTCCTGGTCCATTACTTAAAAACACTCCATCAATTCCTGCTGCAAGAACTTCATCCGCCGTAGCACTTACTGGGAGTACTGTTAATTCAATTCCTCTGGTGGTTAGGTTATGTAAAATTCCATTTTTCATTCCCAAATCAATTGCGGCAACTTTGTACAAAGTCTTGCCAACAGAAGGAACCACATATGGTTCTTTTGTGGAAACCATTCCACAAAGATCTGCACCTTTCATTTGAGGCGAATTCTTAACTTTATTTATAAAATACTCACTGTTTTGAGAATCAATGTCTTGAGAAAATATTCCTGCTCTCATCGCCCCTTTATCTCTTAAGTGTCTGGTTAATGCTCTGGTATCAATTCCTGAAATCCCCACGATATTTTGATTAACTAATTCTTGATCAAGAGTTCTTTTTGATCTCCAATTTGAAGACATTCGAGATGGATCTCTAACTACATAACCTGATACCCAAATGCGTGAAGATTCATCATCTTCATCATTAATGCCAGTGTTGCCAATATGTGGTGCGGTTTGAATAACAATTTGTTGATAATAAGAAGGATCAGTTAATGTTTCTTGATATCCAGTCATACCTGTTGTGAAAACAGCTTCGCCAAAAGTCTCACCCATTTTGCCAAATGATCTACCTCTGAAAACAGTTCCGTCTTCTAGAACTAAGAGCGCAGGGTTGATACTCATTTTTGGACTTGACCACTTTTCATGCTGAATTTGCCGCGAAAGATTGTATGAATGACTTTACTTTTTAATGTCATGTCATGAAACGGATTGTTAGTACTTAAGGAATGCGTGTCTTTAGCGTCAACTTTCCACGAAGCATTTGGATCAATAATGCACAGATTTGCAATCTCATTTTCAGCAATTGGTCGACCATGTTCTGTTAACTGACCAATTTCGGCAGGTTTCTCACTCATTACTCTTGCCACATCTGCCCAAGTCATTAATTTTGTTTCAATCATTGCGGTGGCAACAACTGAAAGAGCAGTCTCTAAACCTGTCATGCCAAAAGCAGCTGAACTCCACTCACCTTCCTTATCTTCCATTGGATGAGGCGCATGATCTGTTGCAACAACATCAATAATTCCTTCAGCTAATGCTTTTCTTAATTCATTAATATCATCATCTGTTCTCAGTGGAGGATTAACTTTAAATTTTGCGTCGTAGCTTTCACAATTAATTTGGCTAAGGAATAAATGATGAGGGGTAACTTCAGCAGTTACATTTACTTTCTTTCCTTTTGCCCAGCGAAGAATTTCTACAGTTCCAGCAGTTGAGGCATGACAGACATGCAACTTTGATTGGACGTGCTCGGTAAGTAATACATCTCTTGCCACGATTGCTTCTTCAGCTACTGCAGGCCAACCAGTAAGTCCTAGTTTTCCTGACAATTCTGATTCATTCATTTGAGCATTTTTGGTTAGTCTTGGTTCTTGGGCATGCTGGGCAATAACGCCATTAAATGCTTTTACATATTCCAAGGCGCGTCTCATTAAAACTGGATCTGAAACACAATGTCCATCATCGCTAAAGATTCTTACTCTGGCAGTTGATTCGGCCATCGCAGAAAGTTCCGCCAAGTTTTCACCCTTTAATCCAATAGTTACTGCACCTACTGGATAAACATCAACAAGTCCAATACTTTTTCCTAAATTCCAAACTTGTTCGACAACTCCTGCTGTATCTGCAACAGGCAAAGTGTTAGCCATTGCATGAACTGCAGTAAATCCTCCACGAGCTGCTGCTGCACTTCCCGTTGCCACAGTTTCTGCATCTTCTCTGCCAGGTTCGCGTAAATGTGTGTGCAGGTCTACTAATCCAGGAAGAACAATTAATCCAGTTAAATCTAGAACTTCTGCCTTGTCATCCTTAATTGAATTTCCCGGTGCAACTTTAGATATTTTGTCATTTTCGATCAAGATATCTACATTCTTTTCACCCTTTAAGGATCCATTCTTAAGTAAAATACTCATTAGTTGTTTTCACCTGTTTCACTATTTGAACCACCGAGTAATAAATACAAAACTGCCATCCTCACACTTACTCCGTTTGCCACTTGTTCAATCACAACTGAGTTTGAACTGTCAGCGACCTCTGCGGTAATTTCCATTCCTCTATTCATTGGACCAGGATGTAAAACAAGAGCGTGTTTTTGCATTGTTTTCAATCTTTGAGCATTTAGCCCAAAATTTCTTGAATACTCTCTTGTAGTGGGAAAATATGCATCACTCATTCTTTCTTGTTGAACACGTAACATCATTACCGCATCAACTTGAGGAAGTACTTCATCAAGATCGTATGAATATTCACCATTCCAATTTTCAATTCCTACTGGAAGAAGTGTTGGCGGTGCAACCATGATCGGTGTTGCCCCTAAAGTTTTGAGTAAAATTGCATTACTTCTGGCAACTCGACTGTGCAAAATATCGCCAACTATGGCAACTTTTAATCCGTTTAAATCACCTTCATTATTTCTTAAGTGTTTTCTAATGGTGTAAGCATCAAGTAAAGCTTGAGTTGGATGTTCATGTGTGCCATCTCCTGCATTGATTACAACAGCATCTATCCAATTTCTAGTGGCTAGTAAATGAGGTGCCCCTGATGATCCATGTCTAATGACTACTGCATCTGCTCCCATTGATTGCAAGGTTTGCGCAGTATCTTTTAAACTTTCTCCTTTTGAAACACTTGATCCTTTGGCCGAGAAATTAATTACATCAGCACTCAATCTTTTAGATGCTGCTTCAAAAGAAATCCTAGTTCTGGTGCTGTCTTCAAAGAACAAATTAACTACAGTTCTGCCTCTTAGCGTTGGTAATTTCTTCACAGGTCTATCCGAAATAACGGCTAATTCTTTCGCGGTATCAAGTACTAGAACTGCGTCATCTTTGTTCAAATCATTCGCCGAAACTAGATGTTTCTTCATTGTTCACCTGCTGAGATAATTACAGTTTCTTGATTACCATCAACATCTGCCAAAGAAACTTGTACAGATTCACTCAATGATGTTGGAATATTTTTGCCAACATAATCTGCTCTAATTGGCAACTCTCTATGACCACGATCTATTAACACAGCAACTTGCACCATGGCAGGTCTACCGATGTCGTTTAAGGCATCAAGAGCTGCTCTAATTGTTCTTCCTGAAAACAAAACATCATCAACCAAGATAACTATCTTGTGGTCAATGCCACCTTCTGGAATTTCTGTATGAGCAAGAGCTCTGGGAGGTCTAAGTCTTAAATCGTCTCGATACATGGTGATATCAAGAGAGCCAACGGGAATATTTACTTTCTCAAATTCATTTATTTTTTGTGCGATGCGATTTGCTAAAGGAACACCACGAGAAGGAATGCCCAGCAAAACTAAATCTTTGGAACCTTTATTGTTTTCAAGAATTTCATGAGCGATACGAGAAAGTGCTCGGGAAATATCGGATGATTCAAGTACTACACGTGCAGAGTTACGAGAATTGGCACTCATTGTGCTTCTCGACCTCCTTCTCCGCCTCACGGGACGGTATTAAAGGATGTCTTGCTAAAAATTTAGGTTAGCAGATGAAATTAACTTTCGTCTGCACCTGTCCCAACTTTGTGTACGCGCATACCGTTTGTTGTTCCTGGAACACCCGGTGGAACACCTGCCACAACCACAACAAGCTCGCCATACTTGGCCAAATTGTTGGAAGTTAAGCGACGATCAACTGTGGCGACCATGTCATCTGTGTGTTTTACGGTTTCTGAGAAGAAGGTTTCTGTTCCCCAAATAAGTGCAAGTTGTCGTTGAATCTTTTGATCAGTTGCAAAAGCCAAAATTTGAGTAGCAGAACGATGTCTTGCCATAAGTCGAACACTTCGACCGGTTTCTGTAAATGCAATTAAATATTTAGCATTGGTTGCTTTGCCAACAGCTACAGCAGCCGTGGTAACAGCTCTGCCAGTACTTCCTTGGGTTTCAGGTTCCAATTTTGGTAATTGATCTAGTGCCTCTTCTTCAACATGTTGAATGATTCGAGCCATAGTTTCGACAACGCCAACTGGGTTATCCCCCACACTGGTCTCTCCACTTAGCATCAACGCATCTGCTCCATCAAGAACAGCATTTGCCACATCACTTGCTTCAGCTCTAGTTGGTCTTGATGAGGTAATCATTGATTCCAACATTTGTGTTGCCACTATTACTGGTTTACCAATTTGGCGTGCCATTTGTACAGCACTTTTTTGCACTAAGGGAACTTCTTCTAACGGCAACTCAACACCTAAATCTCCACGGGCGATCATGATGGCATCAAAAGCTTCCAAAATGTCTTGCAAATTTTCAACTGCTTGTGGTTTTTCAATTTTTGCCACTACGGGAAGTCTCTTACCAACTTTGTCCATGATTTTATGAACATCTTCTATATCTTTTGAACTTCTCACAAACGAAAGAGCTATTAGATCACAATCGTTATTTAAGGCCCAGATCAAATCCTCTTCATCTTTGTCAGACATGGCTGGAACATTTACTGCAACTCCTGGAAGATTCAAACCTTTACTGTTGGAAATCGTTCCACCTTCAATTACTTTGGTGATTACGTTATTTCCCTTTACTTCCACTACTTCTAATCTTATTTTTCCATCATCTACAAGTATTGGATCACCTTTTTTAACATCTCCTGGTAAACCTTTATAAGTAGTAGAAACTTTTTCTTTATCTCCTGCAATGTCGTCGGTAGTGATTGTGAAATTTTGTCCATTAACAAGAGAAACTGGACCATTGCCAAAGATTCCGACTCGAATTTTGGGACCTTGTAAATCAGCTAAGGCTGCGATTTCTTTGCCTTCAATCTTTGAGGCTTCTCGAACTAAATCAAGTCTTTTCTTGTGATCTGAATGATCTCCGTGAGACATATTCAATCTAGCGACATTAAGTCCTGCTTTGATTAACTTTTGAACAGTTGCCAAATCATCAGTTGCTGGTCCAAGTGTTGCAACAATCTTGGCTCTTCTCATATTTTCTATTCTATTGGATTGCAATTTTTAGACTGTGATTGGTCTTGATGTTGGCTCAATTGGAGCAGGTAAATTTGTTTCACCAATCAAATATTTATCAACCGCAGCAGCAGCTGAACGACCTTCGGCAATTGCCCAAACAATTAATGACTGGCCTCTGCCTGCATCTCCACAGACAAAGACTCCTTCTGCGTTAGTTGCAAAATTTTCATCTCGAGCAATGTTTCCTCGTGGATCTAGATTTAGTTTGAGTTGATCAATAAATGATGCCTTCTCTGGACCCACAAAACCCAAAGCTAAGAAAACAAAATCAGCTGGTATTACCTTTTCGCTTCCCTTTACTGGTTCAAATTTACCGTTTTTGAATTCAACTTCAACAATTTCTAAACCTGTAACTTGATTATTCTGACCAATGAATTTTTGGGTGTTAACGCTATAAATTCTCTCGCCACCTTCTTCATGAGCACTAGTTACGCGATATGTCATTGGATATGTTGGCCAAGGTTGTGAATCTGGTCTTATCTCTGGAGGAAGAGGCAAAATTTCTAATTGAGTAACACTTTTTGCACCTTGGCGATGAGCTGTTCCTAAGCAATCTGCTCCAGTGTCTCCTCCGCCAATGATTACAACATCTTTGTCTTTAACATCTATTGGAGATTTTGCTAATTCACCTAATGCAACTCTGTTTGCTAATGGAAGATATTCCATCGCCTGATAAATACCATTAAATTCTCGTCCTGGAACCGGCAGATCTCTCCAAGCTGTAGCACCGACTGCAATTACTAAAGCGTCATATCTTTTACGCAAATCATTTGCTTCAATATCAACACCAATTTCAACACCACTTCTAAATTTGATTCCTTCTGCTTCCATTTGTTCAAGTCTTCTATCAACATGAATCTTTTCCATTTTGAATTCTGGAATTCCGTAACGAAGCAATCCCCCGAGTTTGTCTGCTCTTTCATAAATTGCCACAGTGTGTCCAGCTCTGGCTAATTGTTGAGCAGCGGCAAGTCCAGCAGGTCCTGATCCAATTACTGCCACAGTTTTGCCACTTAATCGAGCAGGTGCTTGTGGAGTAACTAATCCTTGAGCAAATGCTCGATCAGCAATTTCAACTTCAATTTGCTTAATAGTTACTGCATCTTTATTGATAGCAACAACACACGCTGTTTCACAAGGAGCTGGACAGAGTCGACCTGTAAATTCTGGGAAATTATTTGTGGCATGTAGTCGTTCTGATGCTTCGCGCCAATCATCATTAAAGACCAAATCATTCCATTCAGGAATTAAATTGCCCAAAGGACAACCGTTATGACAAAAAGGAATTCCACAATCCATACAACGACCTGCTTGAAGTTTTAGTTTGTTAGTTTCAAATGGCTCATAAACTTCTCGCCAATCCATTAAACGCAGATCAACAGGACGTCTCTTTGGAGTTTCGCGTCTTGTATTTATAAAACCTTTTGGATCACCCACGAGACACCTCCATTACTGCTTGCATTGGATCTGTTCCATCTTTTTTAGCTTTTGCTTGGGCTAATAAAACTCTCTTATATTCACGAGGCATTACTTTGGTAAATTTCTTGAAGTCTTTATCATTTAGAAGTTGCTTGGCCAGAGGAGAATCTGTTTCTTCTAGGTAATCTCTTAATATTGATGACAAAAATTCTTTGTCATCATCGTCGAGTTTTTCAAGTTCAACCATTTCAGAATTCACATTTTCAACGTTTAAATCAACAACGTATGCGATTCCACCACTCATTCCAGCGGCAAAATTTCTACCAGTTTGACCAAGAACTACAACTTTTCCACCTGTCATGTATTCGCAGGCGTGATCTCCCACTCCTTCAACTACCGCAGTTGCACCAGAGTTTCTGACGCAGAATCTTTCTCCAACTAAACCTCTAACAAATAATGTTCCTGAAGTTGCACCATAGGCAGCAACGTTTCCAGCAATAACGTTAAGTGATGAATCAAATTTAGCTTTTCTGTCTGGTCGAATCACAATTTTTCCACCTGATAATCCTTTACCAAGGTAATCATTCGTGTCACCTTCAAGACGAAGGGTTAATCCTTGAGGAATAAAGGCACCAAAAGATTGTCCGGCTGTACCGTTAAATGTCAATTCAATTGTTCCTGTTGGTAAACCTTGGCCGCCATATTTTCTAGTAATTTGGCTTCCCAGCATTGTGCCTACGGTTCTATTCACATTTCTAATTTCAAATTGCGCTCTAACTAATTCACCTTTTTGAAGAGCAGGTTGGCAAATTTCAATTAATTTATTATCCAAAGCTTTACCCAAACCGTGATCCTGAGTTGTGGTTTGACGTAGAGAAGCATTTTTATCGATATCGACTTTGTGCAAAATTGGAGATAGATCTAGGCCTGAAGCTTTCCAGTGACTAATTGCTTTTCTGGTATCAAGTATTTCGGAATGACCAATTGCTTCATCTAATGTTTTGAAACCTAATTCGGCTAAATATTCTCTTACTTCTGTGGCAATAAATCTGAAAAAGTTTTCCACGAATTCTGGTTTTCCAGTAAATTTTTCTCTTAAGACTGGATTTTGTGTTGCTACCCCTACTGGACAAGTATCTAAATGACAAACTCTCATCATTATGCATCCCATAACCACAAGTGGTGCAGTTGCAAAACCAAATTCTTCAGCTCCTAACAAAGCTGCAATTATCACATCTCGACCAGTTTTTAGTTGACCATCTGTTTGCACAACAATTCGATCACGTAAACCATTAATTAATAATGTTTGTTGAGCTTCGGCTAAACCAATTTCCCATGGACCACCTGCATGTTTTAAGGAAGTTAAAGGACTTGCGCCTGTGCCGCCGTCATGACCGGAAATTAGCACCACATCAGCGTGAGCTTTTGCTACGCCTGCAGCAACTGTGCCCACTCCAACTTCAGCAACTAACTTGACATGAATTCTTGCTTTATCATTGGCATTTTTTAAATCATGAATTAATTGTGCTAAATCTTCAATTGAATAAATATCATGATGTGGCGGTGGAGAAATTAATCCCACACCTGGGGTTGAATGTCTAGTTTTTGCAACCCAGGGATAAACCTTGTGTCCAGGAAGTTGTCCACCTTCACCAGGTTTTGCACCTTGAGCCATTTTAATTTGTATGTCATCAGCGTTTACTAAATATTCACTTGTAACACCAAATCTGCCACTTGCAACTTGTTTAATAGAGGATCGTTTGGAATCACCATTAGTCATTTTTTGATAACGCTCTGGATCTTCTCCACCTTCACCGGTATTTGATTTTGCACCCAGACGATTCATTGCAATAGCTAAAGTCTCATGGGCTTCACCTGAAATAGAACCATAAGACATTGCTCCGGTACTAAATCTTCTTAAAATATTTTCAATTGGTTCGACTTCATCAATTGAAATTGGCTTTCTATCTTTGCT
>Ga0209297_1001281_pt1 | contig 14633 bp, 14 predicted proteins | sample S_130805_MF_Meta_FD_187322 | JGI IMG/M metagenome (GOLD analysis project Ga0209297, IMG submission 187322) | Freshwater microbial communities from Lake Simoncouche, Canada to study carbon cycling - S_130805_MF_MetaG (SPAdes) (version 2) | ecosystem: Environmental > Aquatic > Freshwater > Lake ... | reverse complement strand
TAAGCGATGCAACCTGCGCTTTAGATTATCCAGTGGCAGAAGAGTTGTTAGAGATTGCAGATTTACCTTTGCCAGAAGATGATGACGATTCAAATCCAATCGGACATATAGAGATTTTATCTGACTTGGGAATGAACGGAATGGAGATATCGGCGCTTTGCGATGATTCAGAGTTATTTCCAGATGAACAGCTAGAGGCAATTGCTAATCGACTTGGCTTTGGCGATCAGTTTGCAGAGCTCTTACAACTGTGAACGATGAAGAGTTAATGCGCGCAGCTTTAGCTGTTGCGCAAGGTTCGCTTGCAAGCGGAGATGTTCCAGTAGGAGCAATTATTGTTAATAAACTTGGTGAGATTATTGCTACGGGCCACAACGAACGCGAGCTACATGATGATCCAACGGCGCATGCTGAGATTGTTGCCTTGCGTAGAGCATCGCAAGTAACTGGGCAGTGGCGCTTAGAGGATCACACAATTATTGTCACTCTCGAACCCTGCGCCATGTGCGCTGGTGCTATTGCACAGTCTCGCATTTCAACTGTGGTCTTTGGTGCATGGGATGAAAAAGCAGGCGCCGTGGGCTCGGTTTGGGATCTATTGCGAGACTCAAGGTCGTTATTTAAAGTCGAAGTACGAAGCGGAGTTTTAGCTGATGAGTGTGCTGCAATACTTAAAAGCTTTATACAAGGAGTTCGTAAGAAGGATTAAGAATTACCATCGATCCCTCTTCTTCACCGACCATTCCTTCGGCACGCATCTGCGAACCGACTTCAAGACCGGCGATTTCTCGACGACCCAAGAACTGCAATGAAACCCCACCAGTCTCATCCCAAATTTCAACTTGCAATGTAGGTGCTGAACCACGAGGCGCAGTTTTGATCGATGTCACACGCCCTTGTACTTGAGCGCGCTTTCGCCACTGAATTTCACCGATCGCAGTTACGTTTGCGGCGTAATGGCTGACAGGGTCAGTATTTAATGGGGCGGTTACCTTTGGAACTGTAGGAACTACGACAGGTGCCCCAGTTTTTACATCATGCATGTGATGAACTTCGATTTTTGATGCTGAAGTGATTCGATCGACATCGAAAGGAACGATAGTTGCAACCACTCGAGGCAGCTGCGAAATAGGTGCCGCAATTTGTTCTGCAGTTTGATCGTGAAGCAATCGACCTAAGAAGCCCGAATATGAACGACGGGGTAGTAATAATGTAAGTTCAACATCGGCCTTTTCAGTCATGCGAATTGCATAATCGAGAGCCGAATTAGCTAAACGTCGATCAGGGCAATCGATCAATTCAAGAGTCACATCATCTAAGGCATCTGATGCTGCCCATGCTGCCTGAATGTCTTCGGCGCGACGATCATCGATGACAAAATGAACGGCTGTGAGATTACGAGGATTAAGACTACGGGCATATCGAATCGCACCCACGGTTGCGATATCGACGCTATCGACAAAAACTGTTACATCATGTCGGGAAATCGATGTTGCCCTTTTTTGATGCTCTTTTACCGATAAGGCCTCTTGTTCAAGTGTGTACTGTCGACGCAATCGAAGAAAAGTAATTACTAATATCGGCGCAGTGACTAGAACCAACCAGGCACCTTCAGTGAATTTAACAACAGCAAAGATAATTACAACGGCGAATGAGATAGATCCGGAGAGTCCGTTGATAAATACTTTTGCTCTCCATGCACCAGTGCGGTTACGTAGTGCGTGACGAGTCATACCAAAGCCCGCAAGACAGAAACCAGTAAATACCCCGAGAGCGTAAAAAGCCACAAGATGCTCGACAGATCCTGCGGTGAAAAGTACTAAGAAGACTCCGCCGCCAGAAAGAAGAAGTATGCCATTTGAAAAAGCTAATCGGTGTCCGCGTTTAGTTAACTGACGAGGTAAATATCCATCGGTTGCGACGAAATTACATAAGAGTGGAAAGGCGCTGTAAGTGGTGTTAGCACCGGCAAATAGAATCAACATCGTTGCCAACTGGACCATCACGAACATAAATGAACCAAAAGCGCCATCGCCAACAATAGTCTTTGCAATCTGTGAGATAACCGTTGGCGTACCTGACTCATAGGGCATCGCATGAATTTTATGGGCAAACCATGAGACACCTAGAACCAATGTTCCAAGGAGTCCACTCATCACAAACAAAGTGCGGCGAGCATTAACGTGTTCTGGCTGCTGGAACAAGGCAACACCATCAGAGATCGCTTCAAGGCCAGTAAGTGATGAGCCACCATTAGCAAAAGCGCGTAACAAAATAAATATCGCGGCAAAGGTGAGAAGACCTTGCTCTTGACCAACTTCTACTGCACCTGGAAGGTTGGTCGCCAACTCATCGAGAGTGCCATTGAATTGACGGTAAAGACCCATTGAAAAGACAATAAACATGCAGGCGATAAAGAAGTAAGTAGGAAGTGCAAAGGCCTTGCCGGCCTCTTTAACACCGCGAAGATTTCCATAAGTTAACAGTGCGATGACAAATAAAATCATAGGGATTTTCCATGAGTGTAAGCCTGGGAAAGTTGAAATAATTGCTGCAACACCTGCAGCGGATTGAATCGCAACGGTCACGATGTAGTCGAGCATCAAAGCAACGGCTGCAACCTGCGCAACGACTGGACCAAAATTATCTCGCGAAACAATGTATGCACCACCGGTTTTGGTATATACATTGATTACGTTGCGGTAGGAGAGTGTAATAATCGTCAAGATAACTAAAACGACCGCTGTCATTGGCATCAAGATCGCAAATGCCGCTAAACCAAAGGCGGGAAGTAGTGCAATGAGAATCTGCTCAGAGCCATATGCCGATGAAGAAATACAGTCTGATGCAAGAATTCCAAGTGCAAAACGTTTCTTTAGCCGTTGATGTCCAAGAGAGTGTCTATTGAGGGCATTGCCAAGGAGCTTTCGTTTTATTTTGTAGGCAAATGAATCCTCGAGATGAGCATGGTCCTGGAGAACAACGGGACTAGGCGCATCATCGGTCCACGATTTTGGCACTGAAACTCCTTAATTAATTGCGTTTAACGCAACTTCATTGCAATGGCTCTATCGTAGAGCGGACCAGCTATAACTTCTTGCAGGCGGAGCGTATGCTCACCCCATGCACACACAGTTATATATAGATGGTCAATGGGTTGAGGGCGCTAGCAAGGTCGCCGTTCACGATCCAAGCGATGGATCGGTAATCGCCGAGGTCTCCCTGGCATCTGATGCCCAATGTGAAGCTGCCATTGCCGCGGCCGATGCCGCAGCCATTTCGTGGGCCAAGACCGCCCCACGATTTAGATCAGAGATTTTGCGTAAAGCCTTTGAAATTATGACTAGTGAGCTTGAAGCAATTGCAACGTTGATTTCACGTGAAAATGGAAAGGCCATGCCGGATGCTCGCGGAGAAGCGGGATATGCCGCTGAATTCTTCCGTTGGTTTGCTGAAGAGGCTGTTCGTACCCCAGGTGATTTCCGCAAATCTCCATCGGGAGATAAGCGCATCTTGGTCACTCACCAACCAATCGGTCTCTCCATTCTTATTACTCCTTGGAACTTTCCGGCAGGAATGGCCACTCGCAAAATCGGCCCAGCAGTTGCTGCGGGCTGCACAATGATTTTAAAACCGGCAACGGAAACACCGTTAACTGCGATGTATATCGTGGACATTTTGGAGCGCGCAGGTTTACCGAAGGGCGTTCTCAATTTAGTGCTGCCAGAAAAAACAGGCCCAGCGATTTCTAAGATGTTGCATGACCCACGCGTTAAGAATCTTTCATTTACTGGATCAACCGAAGTGGGCAGGGTTCTACTTAAAGAGGCGGCCGACAACGTTATTCGTTGCTCAATGGAGCTCGGTGGAAACGCTCAAGTAATCGTTCACGATGACGCCGATCTTGCTGTGACTATTCCGCAGTTACTTCTTGCCAAGATGCGCAATGGAGGTGCAGCTTGCACATCAGCAAACCGAATTTACGTACAACGTCCTATCGCCGATAAGTTCATAGCCGAACTAACTAAATCGATGTCAGCATTTGTTATGGGACGCGGCACGGATGCAACAACAACGCTTGGTGCAAGCGTTTCAATGAAGGAGCGCAACAAGATCGCTGAAATCGTTGATGAATCGATCGCCGCCGGCGCAAAGGTACAAGTTGGTGGAACTAAACTCGATGGCGATGGTGCCTTTTATCCGGCTACCGTTCTAACGGTTGAAAAAGACAATCCAATTCTTAACCATGAAATCTTTGGACCCGTTGCACCAGTTGTAATCTTTGATACCGATGCCGAAGGTATTGCCTGGGCAAATGACACCGATTTTGGTCTTATTAGTTATGTATTCTCATCAAACTTAACCCGAGCACTGCGCACAGCAGAGGCAATGGAGTCTGGAATGGTCGCCATCAACAAGGGCGTAATTTCAGATCCCGCCGCACCATTCGGTGGAGTAAAGCAATCAGGCCTGGGTCGCGAAGGCGGCTTCGATGGAATTCACGAGTTCTTACAGACTAAATACATCGGCGTAGAGATCTAAGGGTTTCTTACAAAGTTCGAAGTTTTGTAAGAAATTCTTTGTCATTGGTTCTAATTTTCACCAAGAACCCTTTTAAATAATTCTTGCCATTGGCGTAGTAAGCCAGAGTGTAAAAGGGATTGGCATTGAATCCATATCCAGTCTCTTCTTGAGGAACTCTTCCGGGTAAGGGAAAGTTACTAATTACATCGACATCGCATTGAGCAAAAAACCTTTGAAGTTTTCTAACGTTATAAAATCTAAATCTCGACAACTTAATGTCCCGTAGTTCAGAGAAAACTTCATCAGAGTTTAATTTCTTCGCGGAATAGTCGACCCTGCTACCTTTAAGAAAGTATGTTGCTTCGCCATTGGCAATACACCTATTAATTATCCCGTTGTCTAGCAGTGAATATGCTTGATTGACATAAAAATCTTTATTTATTTCGAGCAAGTACTTATAGAGTGCCCTGCGCTCCTCTTGGAACAGAAGGCCACCCGAAGTTAAGCATTCTTCAAAGTAACTCACCCCCTTATTGTGCACCAATAGCACATTCAGCGGCTTCAAATTTTCCTGAATCCCCTTCTACTGGATACTTATCTCCGTTCTCTAAATACACGTAGCCCTTGGCTAATCCGCTGTAAGAAACCGATTTGCCGAGCTTGCAAAGTGCAAACAGGTCCTTGAATTCGGCAATCAGGGAGGATTTTCCGGATGGTTTTCGTCGTGCTAATACAAAAGTGTAAGCAGTGACCTGTCGATATTGGCTTAGGAATTGTTATTGGCATGGATCCAAACTACTTATTCCAACCAATATCTGAATTGGGTTATCCACAACACGGTTTTTAAGAGCGGAGGATGTCCGCGCTTGTGATTTCTGAGTTCTTAAGGACTAAGTACATTGGCGTCCAGATCTAAAGTTGGCGGTGCCTGCCGACGGATTGGCTGGCTTAAAGCAAGCGATTAGTAATTTCCTTAGAAATCTCTCTTCCATTTTGAAAAGATGAGTAATAAATTCAGGCCATGAGGATCAAGCCTTATCTAGTGCTTCTCGCTTTAGTTCTGAGTCAAGTGATAGCGCCTGCAACTTCTTTCGGTGCAACCCCCGAGATCCCTAAGGGTGCATTCGATGCCACTCTTCTAAGTTACAAAGCGCTAACGCCTGTTATGTTTGGTGTGACTGCGGGGCAGCCCGTGGCTGATGTCTCAGTAATTTTGTTGCCAAATGGAAAACTCAGGGCCTATGTCTTCGCACAAAATAAAGGCATTGAGATCGCCGAATCTGCTGACAACGGGAAGACTTTTACCCGAGTCGGAAATGCATTTGGTGGCGATAAAGGTAATGGTCAACCCCGCGCCGTTGCACTTACAGATGGAAGAGTTCGCTTGTATACAACTTCAAGTGGCGGAGTGAACTGTTCTATTTCAACTGACGGCCTGACATTTACTCTCGAGAAAGCAAACTGTTTATTAGCCTCCGACTACTCCGAAGCATCAGGCCTTGCTGGTCCCGGCGTTGTTCAACTCAGTACAGGTAAATGGAAAGCCTATTTCAGTGGTCTGCCAAAAGCTGGAACTGGTCCCGATCCATGGAAAATGTATAGCGCTTCTTCTGATGACGGAGTTAATTGGATCCGTGATGCAGGGGTGCGGATTGGTGTCGGTTCTTCAAGTATTAAGCGAAGCGCAGAACATCCGACAGCTATTCGACATAGTGATAATTCAATAACGGTTTTCTACTTTGATAATGGCGCCGATCCGGAAGGCACTGGAAAGGTTTATTCCAACGGAAATGGCCTGCACTATTCACATAGCAGTGATGGCCTAATTTTTTCAGAGGAAAAGTGGTTTGACATGGTGAAGATTGATTCACGCTTATCAAGCACTGAGATGAATGACCCAGATGTTGTTTTAGATAAAGATGGGAATGTGCTTCTATTTGGTGGAGGCTTCGCCCATGATTTCGGTGGCTACGTAAATGTCATGGTTTTAAAATCTGGGATTGGAACACCTGCTTATTCAGCTGATCGCTGTTTGGCGGCAAAAATTGTTCCGGGGGGACCAGTAAATCCTCCATGCGGTGCAAACGTTGTACAGCCAACACCAACTCAACCAACACCCGTCGTCCAGCCAACACCAACGCAAAAGCCAGTGCCACTGCAGGAGTCTTCACCAAAACCGACTTCAACAACCGAACCTTCACCGATGCCATCGTCGGCAACCAAACCAGCAGTAAAGAAAATTACAATTACCTGTGTTAAAGGTAAAACTATTAAAAAAGTTACTGGTACGGCTCCAAAGTGCCCAGCTGGCTATAAAAAGAAGTAAGCGGAAATGCTCGAGTAATAATTCATGGACATACCGATTTTGTGTCCAGATTTAACTTGCTGTAATTAAAGCTTCTTGGAGGTTAGCCATTGCTCAGTTGCCCGCATCCATTCAAGTGGCGCTTCAGCAAACGCATAGTGCGCCGCCCCCTTAATGCAGTAGTACTCAGATCCTTTAATGCGAGCCTTCATAAATCGTTGCATTACTGGAGTCGCTTCATCATTTTCACCATTTATAAAAAAAGTAGGAACCTTAATGCAATGAAGCTCCTTCTCTACCGACCAATCCTTAAGCGAGCCACGGACTGTAAATTCAGTAGGTCCCCACATCGCTTCGTAAACGTGCTTACCTATTATTCGCTTCGGCGCATTGTCAACGAGTAGAGGAATCTGGCGAATGTGACGTTTAGCGAACTCAGTGTTTGCCGCTAGATATTCCTTGTTGGAGTATTTGCCTAACTTCTCATATTTATATATCGCATCGCGATGTTTTGCAGGCAATTTCGCAACTAGTTTTCGAGTTTCTCGAACCCACATGCGACTAGATGGAAGCGAGTTAGCAATGATTAAACCTTTTAGACCTTTAGGTTTCTTGATCGCATAATTCAGCGCCAGCATCCCACCCCACGATGCACCAGCTAGTATGTACCGCTTTTCAATTTTGAGATGTCTTATAACTCTTGATAACTCTTCTTCGAATAGTTCCATTGTCCAAAACTCGGCAGGCTTTGATTTTAAAGATGTTGATTTACCGCAACCAATTTGGTCATAAACAATTACGGGCCGGCCTGTGGCGTTCAACAGTTCTGCAATCGTAAGAACGTTGTTGTGAGCACTGCCTGGGCCGCCATGCATTACAACAATTGGAGTGTATGGAGATTTAAGGTCTCCGATTACGCGGAACCAAGTTCTTCCATGCTTCCACGTAAGGTATCCACTGCGGTCTTTAGTTGCCATGGGATGAGAATAGGCCTGTACTAACAAAACGAGCGGAGGATGTCCGAACGAAATGACTTCAGAACAGGGCACCGGTTCCAGGCTAATTAGCGAATAGATCAATTCGTGATTCAGCCGAAGCTCTAAGAGCGGAGGATGAGGGATTTGAACCCTCGAGACTTTCGTCTACGCGTGTTCGAGACGCGCGCACTCGGCCACTATGCGAATCCTCCGTGGGAATCATACGTGCTTAATGGAATGTTCAGTAGCCAAACGCCAGATTTCTGGTTAATTCAGTCTCAGTGCATTTTTCTTTGTATCAGATATCTACGCGAATCACATTTTGAACTTTTGAATCATCAAACGGATCTACTGCTGCCATCATTTGTTATCCATTAGCTAATAAATCCTGCTTCACTTTGAGCAAAAAATTCGACTAATTGTTCGATTCGTTTGGTTCGAGATTTAGGAATGGGAGCTTCGCCTGAGTAACTATTTTCAGTTGCTAATGCAGGGAGAGCGTGCCAGACAAATCGATCATCCTTAATTTTGTATTTGAGCAAGTAGTCACCGTTTTGACGGGAAAAGAATCCTTTTTCAAAAAGAATTGCCGCTTGCAATTCATATCTTGACCTCTCTACTTGCATTAATCTGAAACATTCAGCAATAACTTCCGACTCCCTAATCTGTTGCGCGGGAGTTAAGAAACCTTCATCGATGTTCATAGAAAAAGAGTATCTTAAGTTCCGCAGTCGATGGGATTAATAATGCGTGACAGCACGTGACGTGCGTACTACCATTTACCTTCAATAAAAGCCTTTGAGTAAGCAATACCGTAATATGAAGTAGTATCACGGTTTTTGCAGTACACATAAGTGTCAAAGTTTTCAACTTGTTCTCGTGGAGAAGTTATCCTGATACTTCTCTTAACAGTGCTGTAGACGAAATGATTAAGAAATTCACCCGTTTTCCACAACTCCACGGTCAATGTAACTTTACTTTGTGGTGAGTGACACCTTGAGAATGCATCTACTTTCACCGCGCGCTTCCCAGTCTTGATCCAAAGGTCCTTTGATATATGGGCGATACTGATTTCGATGCGGCAAGGCAATTTTGTACTTTGTGCCTCCGCGCTGTGATTACCAATTAGGGTAGTTATGACAAGCAATAAAGCAGTTATGAGCGCAGATACTTTTTGTGTCTTCATGTGCGAAGAGTCGCAACATGACGTGGCAGCCCTCGGAAGTTATCCACAACCTTTTAAGAAAGTGACAGAGAGTGATATTTGTTGTGTGATTGCCTTTGCCCTGATTCAGCCAAAGCAACTGGTGCGAGCGGAGGATGAGGGATTTGAACCCTCGATAGGTTGCCCTATACACGCTTTCCAAGCGTGCGCACTCGGCCGCTATGCGAATCCTCCCGAGGGGAGCACTCTATCGGTGGGTATAACTATGATTACGCCAGATCCCTCGTACGGCGTTACCGTACTGAACTCCCCCAGGGCAGGAATGCAGCAAGGGTAGGTACGCTCTGGCGGGTGTACGAGGGGTCCTTTTAACGTGTTTAATGTTTTTCCTAAGGCGACGAAGAGTAGAGATAGAGGAGCGCGGCGATGTCATTAGCTTTGTATCGTAAATATCGCCCATCAGTTTTTGCCGATGTTATTGGTCAAGAACATGTCACCGTTCCATTATCAAATGCCTTAACTGGTGATCGCACACACCATGCATATTTATTTTCAGGTCCACGCGGTTGCGGAAAAACATCGAGTGCACGAATCATGGCGCGCTCGCTCAACTGCGAAAAAGGCCCAACACCTAATCCATGTGGCGAATGTCAATCCTGTAAAGATTTAGTTGCGAATGGTCCGGGTTCATTAGATGTTATCGAACTGGATGCCGCGACTCATGGTTTAGTCGATGATGCTCGCGACTTACGCGATAAGGCTTTCTTTGCACCTGTTCAAGGTCGCTACAAGATTTATATTATTGACGAGGCGCATCAACTCGGGCCAGGCGCTGCAAATGCGCTTTTAAAAGTTGTGGAAGAACCACCTCCCCACGTTATCTTTATATTTGCAACAACTGAGCCAGATAAGTTAATCGCAACTATTCGCTCGCGCACACATCACTATCCATTCCGATTAGTTCCACCCGGAATTTTGGCTGCTCACTTAGAAAAGATTTGTAACCTTGAAGGTGTAAGCGTTGCTAAGGGTGTGATTCCACTCGTGGTCCGCGCATCTGGCGGCTCGGTTCGTGATGCCCTATCTGTCCTTGGCCAACTCCTTGCAGGCGCAGGTACCGATGGAGTCAGTTACGACATCGCGATTCAATTACTTGGCTTTACTGACGGCGCGTTATTAGATGATGCAATCGATGCTATCGCCGCCCACGACGGTGCTACTTTATTTAAGACCATTGATCGCGTTATTGAATCGGGCCACGACCCACGCAGATTCACGAGTGATTTGCTGGAGCGAATCCGCGATTTAATGATCGTCGATGCGTTAAAAGATTCAACAGCTAACTCGATTCTGCGCGATATGCCCGATGACCAGATGGAGCGGATGCGCAATCAAGCGGCACACATAGGGGCTGCAAATCTTTCTCGCGCCGCCGATATCGCTGCTGAGGGCTTGACCCAGATGCGTGGAGCGACTGCGCCACGCCTGATGCTCGAGCTCATTTGTGGCCGCATACTCTTGCCAATCGGTGATTCAAGTGAATCTGGAATGTTGTCGCGAATTGAACGCTTAGAGCGTGCAGAAAACTTAGCCCCAATGTCTACAGCGCCAACAGTTTCAAAATTGGTTGAGAAGGCAGATGCGAGAGCTGAGGTTAAAGAGAGCAGCTCAGCGAAGCATGCTGCCGATCAACCAGCTGTTAAAACGGAAACGGACAGCTCAGCGGAACCTGCTGCGAATCACTCTTCTCCTAAAGCGCACGGTGCTTTCGACATCACAGCTCTACGCCGTGCATGGCCAGACGTAATCGAAGATGTAAAGAAACGCCGCAGACTTACGTGGTCTCTACTTAGCGCATCAGCTCAAGTACTTGCCGTCGATGACACCGCTATCACAATAGGAATCGTTAATGCAGGTGCACGTGATTCATTTATTCGATCCGAATCCGATGAGATTTTACGCAAAGCCTTTGTAGATGTAGTTGGTATTGACCGTCGCATTGAATGTGTTGTAGATCCATCAATCGATACCAATACTCCGCTAGCACGAGAGACCAGAACATCAGAGGCTCCAACGGACAAAGTTTTGCTTTCAGGAGCTGCGCTGTTAGCGCAAGAGCTCGGCGCAAAAGTAATTGAGAAGTAAATAGATGTCAGGAATGTATGAAGGCGCGATTCAAGATCTCATTGATGCTCTAGGTCGCTTGCCAGGTATTGGACCAAAATCTGCTCAACGAATCGCATTTCATATTTTGCAGGCTGAGCCCGAAATCGCTGCTGCGTTAGTTGATTCGATTCGCACAGTTAAAGAGCGCGTTAAGTTTTGTACGACGTGCGGAAATGTTTCCGAAGAAGATGAGTGCCGCATCTGTAGAGATCCACGGCGCGACAACACTTCTATCTGTGTTGTCGAAGAGAGCAAAGATGTTATTGCAATCGAGCGCACTCGCGAATTTCGTGGCAAGTATCACGTGCTCGGTGGTGCAATCTCTCCAATCGATGGAATCGGTCCGGAGCAGTTGCGTATCCGCGAATTAATGGCCCGACTTAGCGATCCCGGCATCACCGAAGTTATTTTGGCTACCGATCCAAACCTTGAGGGGGAGGCAACGGCGACCTATTTAGCTCGCATGATTAAGCCGCTGGACATCAAGGTCTCGCGCCTGGCCTCTGGCCTGCCAGTTGGCGGGGATCTGGAGTATGCCGATGAGGTCACGCTCGGACGCGCATTTGAGGGACGTCGTAACGTTTAATCTCACGATGCGGTACGTTCTCCGTCTCACATAGTAAGAAAAGCCGAAAATTGGTTAGCGCCACATAAGAAGTTAGTCCACCATTACTACATGGGACTTATTGTTCAGAAATACGGCGGCTCCTCGGTAGCCGATGCCGCGGGCATGAAGCGCGTAGCCAATCGCATCGTGGCGGCAAAACGGGATGGAAATCAGGTCGTAGTTGTGGTTTCAGCGATGGGCGATACGACCGATGAGCTCATTGATTTAGCCAAGCAGATCACGCCGATTCCATCTGGGCGCGAACTAGATATGTTGTTGACGGCCGGTGAGCGAATTTCTATGGCGCTACTTGCCATGGCGATTGCAAATTTAGGACATGAGGCGCGCTCTTTCACTGGCAGCCAGGCGGGAGTAATCACAACTTCGACACATGGTCGCGCTCGCATTATCGATGTGACACCTGGACGGATTCAGGAGGCGTTGAAAGCAGGCGCAATCGCAATCGTTGCAGGTTTTCAAGGAATTTCGCAAGATACAAAAGATATAACAACTCTTGGACGCGGCGGAAGTGACACAACTGCAGTTGCCTTAGCAGCAGCCCTTGAGGCCGATGTCTGTGAAATCTACACCGATGTCGATGGCGTATTTAGCGCCGATCCACGCGTTGTTCCGAATGCGCGCAAATTAAAATCAGTTACATACGAGGAGATGTTGGAGCTAGCGGCAAGCGGTGCAAAGGTTTTACATTTGCGTTGTGTTGAATATGCACGCCGCTATGACTTACCTATTCACGTTCGTTCATCATTTTCTACCAACGAGGGAACTTGGGTGGTTAAGAATCATCCAGAGGGAGCAGACATGGAACAAGCAATCATCTCAGGCATCGCACACGATAAGAGCGAAGCAAAGATCACTATCGTCGGCGTGCCAGACCGCACGGGTGTTGCTGCGCGCATATTTCAAGCGATCGCAGATGCCGATATCAACATCGACATGATCGTTCAAAACGTTTCTGCCGCTGCCACTGGGTTAACGGATATCTCATTTACTCTGCCGAAGGATGAAGGCGCAGATGCAACAGCTGTACTTCAAAAGCTTCAGGGCGAAGTTGGTTTTGTCTCGATTCAATATGATGATCAAATTGGAAAACTTTCATTAGTCGGCGCTGGAATGCGATCGCATCCAGGTGTTACTGCGACATTTTTCGCCGCGCTTTCAAACGCCGGAGTAAACATTGAGATGATTTCAACCTCCGAAATTCGCATCTCAATTATCTGTAGAGAGGCCGATGTTGAGCGTGGAGTTAAGGCTGCCCACACAGCTTTTGGCCTTGATGCCGATCAGAGCGAAGCCGTTATCTATGGTGGTTCAGGTCGATGAGCAAACCGTCATTAGCCGTCGTCGGCGCAACTGGAGCAGTCGGAACCGTCATGCTTGGAATTCTCTCTGAGCGCCCAGATGTGTGGGGAGAGATTCGTTTAATCGCATCTGCACGGAGCGCGGGCAAGAAACTTATGTGCCGCGGTGAAGAGTTAACAGTTGTTGCATTAACACCAGAGAGCTTTGATGGAATAGATGTTGCAATGTTTGATGTCCCTGACGAGATTTCAGCAGAGTGGGCACCGATTGCCGCATCGCGCGGCGCAGTCGTTGTAGATAACTCCGGTGCCTTTCGTATGGATGTTGATGTTCCGCTAGTTGTTCCTGAAGTTAATCCGCAGGATGTAAAGAATCGCCCGCGTGGAATTATTTCAAATCCAAACTGCACAACACTTTCAATGATCGTAGCCCTTGGCGCACTTCATCGCGATTACGAACTAAAAGAATTAGTTGTCTCTTCATACCAAGCGGCATCAGGTGCCGGTCAAGCAGGAATTGATATTTTGCGTGAACAGATTCAACTAGTTGCCGGAACAAATGCTGGTGATGTTGCAGGCGATCTTCGCGCCATTGTTAAAGACAATGGTCCTTTTCCTGCACCTCTTGCATTAAATGTTGTGCCATGGGCGGGCTCATTAAAAGAGGATGGATATTCATCTGAAGAGCTCAAGGTACGAAATGAATCTCGCAAAATTTTAGGTCTACCCAACTTAAAAGTTGCAGCAACATGCGTGCGAGTACCGGTGTTAACAACACACTCACTTACCGTGCATGCCGTATTTGCAAAAGAGCCATCACGCAAAGGTGCGCAAGATATCTTGCAAAACGCGGCCGGAGTTAAGTTAGTTGACGAACCTGAAAACTATAAGTTTCCAACCCCTGCCGATGTAGTTGGCACTGATCCAACATGGGTGGGTCGCGTGCGCAAAAGCATCGATAATCCAATGGCCCTGGATATGTTCGTATGTGGCGATAACTTGCGCAAGGGTGCAGCGCTAAATACGGCTCAGATAGCCGAGCTTCTCGCGATAGAGTTCACATCATGAGTATCAAAGAGAGTTTACGAGCCGACTTAACCGAGGCGATTCGTGGTCGTAATGAGATTACTTCGAGCACAATTCGAATGGTCCTCACCGCAATCACAAATGAAGAAGTTGCCGGCAAAGAGGCTCGAGTATTAAGTGACGACGAAGTTATCACCGTCCTATCGCGCGAGGCGAAGAAGCGTCGTGAAGCCTCTGAGGCCTTTGAATCGGCTGGCCGTGCCGACAAAGCCGCCCTTGAAAAGGCTGAGGGCGAAGTTATTGCCAAGTACTTGCCCGCCCAACTCGGTATCGATGAGATTAAGAAGATGATTGCCGATGCAGTCGCATCAACTGGTGCTGCAGGACCTGCAGATATGGGCAAGGTTATGGGCGCAGTGAAACCATTAATCGCAGGTAAAGCTGATGGCTCTATCGTTTCAACCCTAGTGAAAGAAGCGTTAAATAAATGAAATTTGAATATGCCACAGTTCCATTGCTCTCACATGCAACTAAGCAGATCCTT
>Ga0209297_1001280_pt1 | contig 14639 bp, 17 predicted proteins | sample S_130805_MF_Meta_FD_187322 | JGI IMG/M metagenome (GOLD analysis project Ga0209297, IMG submission 187322) | Freshwater microbial communities from Lake Simoncouche, Canada to study carbon cycling - S_130805_MF_MetaG (SPAdes) (version 2) | ecosystem: Environmental > Aquatic > Freshwater > Lake ... | reverse complement strand
CACAACCTCAGTACGAAGCTCCTCAACAACCCCAAGCTCCGAATCAATACCAGTAGAACTAGTTGGTATTGTTTCTAGTGAATGTACCAGATCCTTCAAAGGTTGCAGTTAATACATACTGAGTACAATCTTTTGTTGTATTGTCGCAAGGCGTATTATCTGCTGATTTTACGTCGTATGCGTAGATATTTTTAGTAGGCTTATCAACTAGCTCCTCATTACTTCCTTTAGGATCCTTAAGCCAATCATTCTCCATTGATTTTAGTGCTGTTTTACGCCATGCGGCATCATTCATATTTGCAAGTGTTGGATACTTAGCATTTTGCGCAAAGTAGCTCTCAAGTTGTAGGTGAAGAGCTTTAATGTCATTTTGTCGCTCATTATTACGTTCTTTTTGTTTAAAGCTACTCGATGTAGTTAGCAATAAGAATGAAAGAAAACCAATAATCAGGATAACCACCATTAGCTCAATGATCGTAAATCCTCTTTCTTCTTTGCGCAATTTCATGGTTAACCTTTCGTGAGTATATTGAATGTTCTACTGATCATTATAAACGTAAGAAATTCATGGTCAATATGCGGATTGTTGAGCCCGCTCTATTTCATCAAGTGTTGTTATCCCACGTAATGCCTTAATAAGTCCATCGATTGCAAAAGGTATCATCCCCTCTTCAATAGCGCGAGATGTAATATCTTGAGTATCCGCACTCTTCATGATGGACTCCTTTAGGGCTGCGGTCATCTGCATTACTTCAAATATACCAGTGAGTCCTACAAATCCGGTTTCATGACAGCTGTCGCAACCTTCAGGATTAGGCTCCCATATTGACTGTATTTTATTATTTGTAGTTACAAGGCTATCGTTACCGCCGAGGCCTGAAGCGGCGGCGGCTTTTTCTATAAGATGAATATCTTCAAAAGAATAAAGTGGAAATTGGTCGATGATAGCCTTAACTCTTTTAATAGTCGTTTCATCGGCAGGTACTTTGATCCTGCAGTGCTGACACAAGGAACGAACTAGCCGCTGCCCAATGATACAGCGAAGCGCATGTGCGATATCGTGGTTTTGTATAGACAGTCTCCTGAGCTTAGAAATAGCCGATGGAGCAGAAGATGCCACTATGCCACTACAGATTAGTTGACGATCTTCAGACGCTAACATGGCATGTTTGGCTGTTTGTGTATCCTGAAGTCTTTGCAGAAGTATGATGTCTGGATCTTGTTTTACACTGGCAGCGAGTGCTTTGCTCCAGGACATACCATTTTTTGGGGCTACCGTAACATGTGAAATATAGGGTTCAGAAAATGATAACTCATCTTCTATGGCTATCATTGAGACGTGCGTTGAGTGCATTGTACTTAGCAGTGCATGAAGTGTAGATGTTTTACCTGATTTACCAGGACCAGCTACTAGAATCAGACCATTGGTATGCGAGAGAATACTTTTAGTTCTCGTGAGTGCTGGACCCCAGAGGCCAAGCGATTCAAGACTTGGGGCAGAAACAATTCTAGACTGCATATGTAAATAGATTTTTTGGCCATCTAGTACTGGGAGGACCGACACATCCACCTGAAATTCGGTATCATCGTGCATGTGTTGAAAAGAACCTTCTTTTGGCTTCGTTCTATTATCTTTACTGAAGTTTACTAGGTCATTCATTAGAAACTCCGATAGAGCACTAAACTGGCCTGAAGATAATGGATGAAAACCTTGCAGTCTACCGTCTATACGAAATCTTATTTGCGCATGATTATCATACGGCTCAATATGAATATCTGTAGCATTGATGTTAAGGGCTTGTTTCAGGAGCTCATTTATTAACTCTTTACCAGAGCCTGAGACTTTACCATTAATCGGCATTTTTTGTATTTTTACTATTGGCCCTATTTGACTATCGAGAGTTCGATATTGATTAAGCCATCTTTCAATGCTGTTTCGAGGGGCTAGATGTAACTGAATTGATTTTTTAGCGTACTTTTCAATTATCTTTATAATATTTTCTTCTAGCTTTTCAGCGCAGGCTATATTTAAGCTTCCATTAGTATTTACACTAAAGATGACTGCACAGTACCTGCGAGCAATACGTTCCGGCATTTTTTTGAGAAGTTCAAGATTTATGGATAGCAAATCCAGGTCGATATAGGGAATATTGATGTGCCGCGCATATAACTTAACCAGATCCGCCTCACTGACAAGACCGGACATTATTACGATATCTTGCATTGGTCTATTGGTAGCCTTCTCTTGAGCACGTAGCTCCGCAACCTGATCATCAGATATTTTACGGGTTGTTGCAACTAATTGTAGGACTAACGTATCGGATATTCGCATAACTAATATCTAGTATAAGCCATAACCCTTTTGCTATGAAAATAACCATAAGCAATTAACATTGCAAAGAGCTTGCTATACTATTTAGTACACAACGTAGTGATGCGATGTGAAAACGAAAAAACATAGGTTTTATAAGTAGGAGGGTAGCAACAATGGCAGATAAAAAAGTTAAACAAGAAAAAGTATCAAAGACTGAACCAGTGGAAACTGGAAAAGCTAAGGCCCTTGGCCTGGCACTTGAAGTTATAGAAAAACAATTCGGCAAAGGCTCTATTATGAAAATGGGGGATGCGCATAAGCAAAAAGTTGAATGTATCCCAACCGGTAGCCTCTCTCTAGACATTGCACTAGGCGGCGGTATTCCTAAAGGCCGAGTTGTTGAGATATATGGACCTGAATCAAGTGGTAAAACGACCTTAACCCTTCATGCAATCGCTGAAGTTCAACGGATGGGTGGCACGGCGGCATTTATCGATGCTGAGCATGCACTTGATCCTGCGTATGCAAAGCGTATTGGCGTAGACGTTGAGAATCTCCTTCTCAGCCAACCGGATAATGGGGAGCAAGCTCTCGAGATTGTCGAGACACTAGTCCGAAGTAATGCAGTCGACCTTATAGTTGTCGACTCAGTAGCGGCTCTTGTTCCTCGAGCTGAAATTGAGGGTGATATGGGAGATAGTCATATGGGACTACAGGCTCGACTTATGAGCCAAGCACTCCGTAAGCTAACAGGAGTTATTAGCCGATCTAAAGCCACAGTTATCTTTATTAATCAGATTCGTATGAAAATCGGCGTTATGTTTGGAAACCCTGAGACTACAACAGGTGGAAATGCATTAAAATTCTATGCATCAGTCCGAGTAGATATTCGACGTATTGCACAGATTAAGCAGGGCGAAGCTATTATAGGCAACAGGACACGCGTGAAGGTCGTAAAGAATAAGATTGCCCCACCTTTTAGGCAGGCTGAATTCGACATCATGTACAACCAGGGTATTTCACGTAGTGGTGACGTCTTGGATCTTGCTGTGACCCATAATATTGTTGAAAAGTCAGGAGCGTGGTTTGCCTACAATGATGCCAAAATTGGTCAAGGACGTGAAGCAACAAAGAAATATCTTGAAGAGAACCCTAAAGTTCTAGATGAATTAGCTAAAAAAGTTATTGAAGCCGTAACAAAAGAAGGATAGTTACGCTTCATCATAAGGAGATACAGTATGAGCTGCGAACAACATGAGTCAGAGCCAAAAACTGCAACCCAGGAAATTGCTATAGAATGTCAAGTGAATGAGGTACCGTACTCGGATCATCCAGTAGTGCTTAGAGGCGAAGAAGCCACTATAATACTTGGCGAAAACTAATATCTAAATGCGCATTACGGCTATTAAACAACAGGTTAAAGACCATAGTCGCTATTCGGTATTTGTTGACGATGTGTTTTCATTCGGCCTTAGTGAATCCGCATTAATAGATAGCGGCATCAAAAAAGGTCAAGATATTACCGCCGAAGAGCTTGTAGCCTATAAGGACACCTCGTTACTTGATATTGGATACAATAAGGCGCTTGGTTTAATTTCCAGAAGATTACGAAGCGAATGGGAGATACGAGAATATTTAAAAACAAAAGAATATGATCCGGACCAAATCGATCAGATAATTGAACGCTTGACTAAGCGCAACTGGCTTGACGATAGTAAATTTGCAACTATGTGGGCAGAAAATAGACGTCAACTCAAATCTGCCAGCCATCGTCGAATTACCCAGGAGCTTAAGGTGAAACGTGTCTCAGAAGATATTATTCGCTCTGTCCTTGAAGCCGATGATCATGATGACATTTCAATGTTAGGCGAACTAGTTGTTCGTAAGCGTCGCCAAACTCGCTACCAGGATGATCAGAAGCTCCTTGCCTACCTTATACGCCAGGGATATAACTATCAGGATGTAAAACAGGCCCTAAATATTTAACTGGCGGGTTGGGCGTTAAATACCGGGACCGGTTCCTCGACTTTTTCTACCGCATCCTGGACAATAATTTCTTTATTGGTTATCTCAATAACTTGGTTGCGATCAATACTGAGCGTTCCGCCCATGAAGTTTTTGACAAGTGACTGACTCGCGTAGATTTTCTTAATCATCATTGATTCTGGATCTACGGCATAATCCACTACCTTGCCGAGGCGTCTATTGCTCTGAGTCTTAACTTTTTTACCAATGATTTCGAAATGGAGGTCAATAGTCTTCTTAAGTCGAATTAGGTCTTCGGGCTCCGCAAGGTCAGCGTGGTCATCGATAATAAGACCCGCAGTAAGGACATCTCGAATATCTTTATGGAGAAGGATAAGCTGCTTACTACGTTCTAATGAATCAACGCAAAAAAATCCTTCAATACGTAGGTTGTTTGGATTAATAATAGCTTGTGTAGCCGTAGCAACCTGGCTGCTGGTACGTAAGCTCATAACTGGTCGTTGCAAGATCATTTTACTAAGCACTAACATAACAAGGTTTAGTATACATCTAGCCTGCACTTCATGCACTACCCTATTGCGATAACAGAGAACAACAGGTAATATTCATGATATATGACAACTGATATTCACAGACTCATAAATACTCAAAGCGCTCTTGAAACCGAAGCTCTAGGCAAAAAAATTGGCTCACATTTTCAAGGTGGTGAAGTTATTGAGCTAATAAGCGACTTAGGCGGCGGTAAAACTGCATTGACTAGAGGATTGGCCGAAGGTCTTGGTAGTACAGACCGTGTTATGAGCCCTACATTTACGATAAGCCGTGTGTATTCATCGGGCGCATTGCAAATGGTGCATTATGATTTTTATCGACTTGATGATCCAGGACTTTTGCGGCACGAGCTCGTAGAAGCTCTAACTGATGACAGAACTATTACAGTTATTGAATGGGCACATGTCGTGAAGGATTTATTACCTAAAGAGAGGGTTACTATTACTATTAGAAAGACCGGAGAAGAAGCGAGAGAATTTAATGTACAGTATCCAGAAAGTCTAAGCTATCTCATGAAAGGCCTAGATACTTAACTATGATCATTCTTGCACTTAGAACCGATAAGCCAGAAGCTGAAATTACACTATACGAAGACTCAAAAATAATTGATAGTGTAAGTTGGGAAGCACACCGACAATTGGCGGAAACAATTCATCATAAGATTAAGGATCTATTAAGCTCACAGGGTAGTGATTGGTCCAATATCGAAGGCATTATTGTATATAGAGGACCAGGTAGCTTTACGGGGCTTAGGATTGGTATGAGCGTGGCCAATGCACTAGCTAGTAGTCTGCAAATCCCTATTATTAGTGAATCAGGTGAAAAGTGGATGGAAGAAGCTTTGCAAAAAATTATAAATGGAAGTAACCAAAAGGTTGTTGTACCAGAGTACGGCAGTGAGCCACACATCACGAAGCAGAGAAAATAAAGAAGCTTTATAAATCCTTTTAACAGATAGACTGTGCTATTCTATAGGTAGGATTTTTTTAAAGATCTGTGCATTTTTTACTATAATTATAATTTTTGACAAGACAGTTACCCGTACGACTAAAGAAGTGATAGTGATGTCATTACGGCGCTAACAGATAGAAAGGACTAATAAATGGACCCAATTACCATTGGACTAGCAGTGGCTGGGCTTGCTGTTGGATTTGGAGCAAGCACTACACTAAGCAAGAGAAAAGTCAGTACAGCACAAGATGCAGCTGAAAAAGAACTTAAAAAAGCTCAGAAAGAAGCCGACAAGAAGCTAGAAGAAGCTCGAGAAGAGGCCCAACGCGTCGCAGAACAAGCTCGCAAAGATGAGCAGTCCCGTCGTCGTGAAATTAAAGACATTGAACAACGTCTTTTAGAACGCCAAGAATCGCTTGATAAAAAGCTCGATCAGCTCGATAAACGAAATGAAGCTTTACGCAAAGGCGAAGATGAAGTAGAAGAGCTTAAGAACGAGATTCGAGAAATTCGTCGCAAGCAGCAAGAGAAGCTTGAAAAAGTTGCAAAACTGACAAAAGAAGATGCAGCAGAAAAGCTTATTAAGATGACTGAGCGAGATATAAAAAATGATCTCACAGGACTTGTTATAAAACTTCAAAATGAAGCAAAAGAAACAGCAGAAGAAAAAGCCGCCGTTATCATTACGACTGCTATGGAACGAATGGCAAGTGAAGTTACTGCAGAGAGAACTGTAACTGCCGTTAAGCTTGAAGATGAAGAGATGAAGGGCCGCATAATCGGGAAAGAGGGTCGTAATATTCAGTCACTTCAGCGTGCAACTGGCGTTGATATTATGGTTGACGACACTCCGGGTATGATCATATTAAGTTCTTTCGATCCTGTACGACGCGAAGTAGCTCGTCAAGCTCTAGAGATGCTCTTAAAGGACGGACGAGTTCATCCTGGACGAATCGAAGAGATTGTTGAGAAAGCTCAAAAGAACGTACAGAAAGACGTTATACGGGCAGGTGAAGATGCAGCACGTGAAGTTGGAGTTATTGGTATACCTAAAGACATACTTCAGCTCCTTGGTGAACTAAAGTATCGAACAAGCTACGGACAAAATGTACTTAAGCATTCAACTGAAATGGCACATATCGCTGGTGTTATAGCTGAAGAAGTTGGAGCAGATGTGCGCATTACAAAATATGCAGCATTAGTGCATGACCTTGGTAAGGCACTTACTCACAAGGTTGAAGGCAAGCATCACCATATTAGTGGTGAAGTATTACGTAAGTATGGTGCGCCAGAAGAAGTTGCGCTTGCCGCCGAGCAGCATCATGACGATGTGGAGGCTACAAGTGTCGAAGCAATAATTGTCCGTGTCGTTGACGCAATTAGTGCTGCACGACCTGGAGCACGAAACATTAGTGCTGAAAACTTTGGTGAGCGCATGAAGGAACTTGAGAACATTGCAAACGGATTTGAAGGCATCGATAAGTCATATGCGATTAGTGCAGGTCGTGAAGTTCGTGTCTTTGTCCGGCCTCAAAATGTAGACGATCTTTCTGCTATACGACTAGCTCGAGACATCGCCAACAAAATCGAGAGTACAATGCAGTACCCAGGTACTATCAAAGTCAATGTGATACGCGAAACACGTGCGATAGAGTTCGCTAAATAATCGCTTTGTAATAACTCACTGCAATCGTGAGGCTCCATGATTCTATTTGGGGCTGTACGATCCCTGTATAACAGGTTATAATAGTGCAGTTACTATGGCATCGGGGTGTGGCGCAGTTGGCTAGCGCGCGCGGTTTGGGACCGCGAGGTCGAAGGTTCGAGTCCTTTCACCCCGACCAATATGTAATTTATCCATCTGAATTTCAGATGGTTGTTTTTTTCAAGAATACAATGCTAGATCCTGAACCCCTGCCCCCTTATAAAAACACTGAAGAAATCCACAGCATAGAATATCCATCTTTCTATGATCTACAAGACCATGCTGAAGCGAGTCTCATTAAAAAGGGTATTGCTAGATATCTTATACCTCGTAATTATGAAAAGAGTATTAGGCGTCATCAGGCACTGGGCAGCCCCATAGTTCGAAAAGTAGTCATGGGCACTATAGGTAGAATAACGACATCTGGCCAGGGCGGAAATTATCGTCTAGACAGCAGAAGGAGTCCTATAGAGGCTTCGGCTAACTTTGCTTTTCGCGGCAGTGTTTTCAATGAGGCTGTTCATACAATCGGCGCCCTTCCTAGCTCTTTCCTTCTGGCTAATGGACTCATTGAGGGCAAGGGGGTCACGGTCTCTACGATATCTTTAGTTGGAATTGGATTTAATTTATCATTAGTCGCATTACAGCGTTATAACCGTGCACGCATGATACAGAATGTTGATACTGAACTTAGCTCTGGTCATGTTTTTAGAGAAGGCTACGAAAACTACTTAGGCATAGATGGCCGAGCAGTCGATAATTATATTATTGATTCATTCAAAGAAAAATGGGAGCAAAAACAATCTGCCATTAATGTCTCCGAACAATAATAAAAATTAATTATTCAAATACCTCTGCATGGTAGAGGCATTACTTTATTAGTAGTCTGATGTACAATAAAGGTTATGATAAAAATAATTCTTGCCTTAGGGCCGATATTACTGATGCTTGTAATATCTGAATATTTTTGGCGCGAAAAACTAGTCCGTGGTGAATCAGCAAGAAAGCTGCTGCACATTGTTATTGGAGCATATGTAGCCACTTGGCCGGCATTCTTATCTTTCACAGCAATTCAAAATATTAGTGCTGCATTTCTCGTCGTGGTTCTATTGTCTCAGCGATTTAACATTTTTAAGGCAATAAATGATGTAAAACGTAAGACATGGGGCGATGTGCTCTACGCCTTGGGTATTGGCCTGGCTGCAACACTTACTCGAGATCCTTGGATTTTTGCAGTTGCGATTCTATTCATGAGCCTGTCTGATGGAATGGCTGGACTTGTTGGGAGCCATTTTGGTAAAAACAGTCTCTATACTATTTTTGGCAACAAAAAAAGTATTGTTGGCACACTTGCATTCATACTATGCTCATTTGCAATTCTTATAGGTGTTCAGTCTGTACATTCATTATCTTTAACGCCAGTCATGTTCGTTGTCTTGCCTTTTATGGCTGCGGCCTTAGAGAATCTCGGTGCACTCGGTAGCGATAATATCCTAATTCCAGTACTTGTTGTTTTAGCGCTAAGCTAAATTAGCTTAGGATAACGTCGTCTTTGACGCCGCGCCATGGACCGTGTGCTCTTAACGCATATACGATTACGACTACATCTACTAGCTCTTGTATCGTCGCTCCATAGATAGGTGGGAACTTACCAGTTGCGAATATGAACATTAGTATTGTACTGAGAGCTATACCAGTCATGATTGATTGCTTTGCTATACGAATCGTACGTTGCGCTATGTCTACTCCAACTGCAACTTGACCAAGACTATCGAGCATAATAACAACATCTGCCGATTCGCTCGCAGCAGTTGAACCACGTGCTCCAAGTGCGATACCAACATCTGACGCTGTAAGCACAGGAGCATCATTAACTCCGTCTCCTACGAACCCAATTGGCTTGTATTGAGCTTTATCAATAGCCATGAGTTTGTCGGCCGGCATTGCATCGGAAATAACTGTCTCAATACCTAATTTTTTAGCGATAGCCTGTGCAGTAGTCTTGTTATCTCCAGTTATCATAAGTAATTCCTGGACACCAAGTCTTTTAAGTCTTTCTAGAGTCTCTTTTGCATCAGCACGTAAGGCATCTTCAAAAGTAATTATTCCAGCGAGCTTTCCATCAACAGCGACGTAAGCTGCCGTAGTATTAATAATTTTACTATCAAAGCTTTTGGGCATGACCACATTTTCATCTTCAAGTAGACTTAGCCTTCCAACCAGAATATTTTTACCAGCAATTACAGACTTCAGGCCTCTTCCTGCGATTTCTTTTACGTGCTTAGGCTTCGTAAGGGCGATTTTACGGGACTTAGCCAGATCGACTATAGAACTTGCCAAAACGTGAGTTGAGACTTGCTCAAGCGTCCCTGCGAGCTTCAAGACCTCAGATTCACTAAACGAGTTATATACAGTAATTTCTTTTACTTCAGGAATTCCACGAGTCAACGTTCCAGTCTTATCGAATCCCATTGTTTTCATACGGGCCAATTGTTCTAGAGCAGAACCATTTTTTACAATAATTCCGTGTTTCGCTGCTCGGCTCATTCCGGAAATTAGCGCAATTGGAGCACCAAGAATTAGAGGGCAGGGAGTCGCTACTACAAGTACCTGGAGAAATCGTAGGCTATCGCCACTGAGTGCCCATGCTCCGAAGGCTATTGTGAATGCTAGTAGCGTAAATGGTACCGCGTAACGATCGGCCATTCTTACGAACGGTGATTTACCTGCTTGAGCTGCTTTGACTAGTTTAATTATTTGGCTAAACTGACTGTTTTCTGCAGTTCTTAAGGCTTTTGCAGTAATTGAACCATCGATGCTCACTGATCCACTTAGTAGATCTTGACCAACAATCTTATTTACAGGCAGACTTTCACCCGTTAGGCTTGATTCATCAAAATCTGAGATACCTTCAAGAACTATGGCATCAACAGGAACAACTTCACCGGGTTTAATAATTATCTTATCGCCAACAACTACCTGACTAACTGGAATATCAAGTTCTTTACGTCCACGAATAACGTGAGCCATCTGAGGTGCTCTATCAAGTAGTGCGGTCAGTTCAGCTTGAGCTCGTCTTTCGGCATAGTCCTCTAAGGCTGCACCACCAGTCAGCATAAAGACAATTATGATTCCGGCCCAATACTCTTTAAATAGGATTGAGCTCAGGATTGCAGTAACTGCCAAGATATCGACACCGTAAGTTCCAGCGCGTATATCCTGTACCATCCCCCATACCAGCGGCACAGTATTTAGTAGGGCGCTTATTGCTATAACTAGGTAAGCTGCACTCGTTTGTCCTAGGAGCTCCAGTATACCTGCTACAAGTACAGTTATTATGACAAGGCCAAATTGTTTATATTCTTTAAAAAACGTAATAATTTTTTTCAATGTCTTCTCCTATTTACTCTAGTATAACAGGGATCATATGGTCGATACCATTGATTTCAAGAAACGTATGCATTAAAAATGGCCAGTATTACTGACCAGTTTTTTTGTGGGGCGAGCTATGGGGATCGAACCCACGGCCTCCGGAACCACAACCCGGCGCTCTAACCAACTGAGCTAAGCCCGCCATATCACAGTGAAGTATATCTGTTATTGAACAATTTGACAACAGCTTTACAGTATACAATGACATATACTGTAACAATGACAAATAGCGAAAAACCACCTGTAGATGCCATGCATATTAACGAAGTGTATGATTTTTACAAAGATAATGAAGTAAACCAACCTTTTATAAAGTTCGCGCACTTTGCATTAGGTAAAGCTATGCGATCCGAAATTACTTACTGGGACGATGAGGGACCCGAAGTCCTTGGCGATGCTATTGAACAGGGCAAAGGAATTATATTTGCTGCCAATCATAGAACCAATAACGATCAATACGTGCTCGCTGCCTTGCCAGCTCAAATAGATCAACTCGAATCGATGCAAGGTACAACTTTCATTCCATCAAAAACAGACCTCTTTAAAAGTAAGCCTTTGCGCTGGGCCGTTGAACAGCTCGGTGCTATTCCAGCTTATAGGGCAAAAGATTTTACAGAAGATCAGGCAAATCTACGGCGTTATGCTACCGACGATTTGATTGACGTATCAGTATATAGGCTTACTCACGGACAAAATATGGCTATTTTTCCAGAAGGTACACGTAATCAAGAAAAACCTAATGAAGTTCAAAAACTCCATCGCGGCATTGCCGACATAGTCTGCAGAGCGCAGGTCGAACGAGACTTCCTTATTCTTCCGATTGGCATAGCATATGGAGAAGATCGGCCAAAAGGGGCTTCAATAACCAAATCATTAAAGGCTCCTGCGGTTAAAATTCGTAATTCATGGGCACCTAGCGTACATATTGGGCAACCCTTAGAAACCCCTATCTCAGGATCCGATGAATTGAAAGCCAGTTTACAACTAGCATTACAAGAAAGTGTAAATGTCGCGGTAGAGAATCGGTCAAAACGTTACGAGCGTTAGGTTACTTTCGTAAATCAGTTTACATTTTGTGCCATACTCGCTGTAATGAATAAATAGTATGATAACAATATTGGTGCCCCGGGCAGGATTCGAACCTGCGACCTTGAGCTTAGAAGTCTCCTGCTCTATCCAGCTGAGCTACCAGGGCATATCATATAATAAAGTACGGATAAGCCTTATAGCTTATAAAATTCGTAAATTTGGTGCGGGTGGAGAGAATCGAACTCTCGTCCTAAGTTTGGAAAACTTATATACTAGCCGTTGTACGACACCCGCAGTAGCACCATTATACCAATATCTTTATCTGTTAGCTAGTACCTGAGAACTTACTTCTCGACGTAATCAAATCTGCCAATTCGCCGTCTTGTAATCATGCTTGATCTTGCATATGGGTTAGGAGGTAGTGGTTGGGGGTTTATTTTGTACCACTGGTCTTTGTTTACTGGCAGTAGTGAGCGGGCTTGCATATCGGTCATATGAGAGTCTTCTGTCTCAAATACCTGCATAGGAATGACTGAATTTACTGCCTGTCGTTCTCCGTTCGGCATTTCCATAGTACGACTCCTTTGTTCCATGACCCTATCCTGGATAAGAGAAGTAAATTTGCGAAGTTCAATTTGCCTAAAGCTCTTAAACTTTAAATCCTTGCTGAAGCTACGTAAATGCATTGTTGCACCAAGAAAGTAATGGGCGAAGTCTACCTCCGCAACCATGTCATAGCGTATATCCTCCACAGTTAGGAACATGGGTTTCTTGTCAACTAAGAGTATGCGATAGTTTGTTGCACATAATAATGCAGTACCACCTTCATACCTTCCAAAGACAATATTTTGGAGGATCTCACCCTCACGCATTATTTTTGGCAATTCCCGTAGTTCTGGGTTGTACCAGAAGGGAACTGAGCCCGCTAAGTTGTTAATCTGTCTCCTCACCACTTCAGTACTCACCATGATTCGCACCTCCGTTTACATCTATAATTATATTGAATAGAGCCAATACAATGAGTGATAATAGGCTTTTCTATCTTGTGATAATAATCACCTTTACAATATTTGTGTCATAATATGAATATGCTATCGACTACCGAGCAAAGAGATAGGCTCAGAAGAGTATTTGAAAAGGGATCACGGCTAACCTATAAAAAAGGTGAATATATTATTAGGCCCGGAGAAACACCTAGCTCAGTTTATTATATTGAATCTGGAGTTGCGAAAGCTTATGTAATCACTAAATATACAGAAGAGAACGTTCTTATTTTAAGAAAAAGTAACGAAATATTTCCGCTAATCTGGTCCTACACCGGACAGGAGAGAGGGGTCATATATCAAACCGTAACACCTCTAGTTGTATGGAAAGTTCAGCGTAAAGTATACGAAGATAACATACTGGCTGATCCAGAGCTGCTGGCTCCAATTCTTGATATGACTACTGAAATGTATAGTATCCATTCCGAGAGGATTATGACCTTAGAATATCGAACAGTGAGAGAAAGACTTATCTCCTTTTTACTACAATTAGCTAAGCGTTTTAGCGAGAATACACCAGATGGTACGCTCATTACCATACCTCTAAGACAGGCAGATATCGCGAGCTCAGTAAATGCTTCACGAGAAAGTGTTACCAGGGAGCTAAAGAGCTTAGACCAGAAGAAACTTATAAGATTACAAAAGACTGGAATATTGTTACTCGATAAGGCAAAATTAAAATCTTTTCTTGAGTAGTTATATTTGATCTAGAGAATTGATTGTCATATAACCATAATCATGGTTTAATTAGGCGTTATGAAATTACTAAATGGGCTTGATGTTGCAAGCTATATAAAAAACCGCCAACTAGCCGATTCTCGTGCTTTAAGGCAAGCCCACGGCGTCACGCCAAAGCTTGCTATAATTCGTACTAACCCAGATCCTGTAGTAGATAGCTACATGAAGTTGAAACAATCGTATGGAGAAGAGATCGCTGTTGATGTTGATGTGCATACGATTAAGCAAGATGATGCGATCAAGACCATTGAAATGCTCAATAAAGATAAAGACATTCATGGAATTATTGTCCAAATTCCCCTTCCCGACCCTTCTCAATCAGATGTTATTTTAAATACAGTAATTCCTTCAAAGGATGTTGACGGTCTTTCAGATGATTCAGTATTTGATGCTCCAACTCCAATCGCTATTACGTGGCTTCTTGCGGCATACAATGTAGACCTTAAAGATAAAAAAATCTTAATAGTCGGTCGCGGCAGACTCGTAGGTAAGCCACTCGAGAAATTATGGAAGACTACGAACCTTGACGTCACGGTTGCGACCAAAGCAACGAAGGCACTCGGAGACCTTACGGCTAATGCGGATGTCATTGTTAGTGCAACAGGAGTACCAGGACTGATAACCCAGTCAATGATAAAACCAGATGCGGTGATTGTTGATGCCGGCGTTGCGACAGATAAAAATGGCCTAATCGGTGATGTCGCAGATGACGTCCGTCTAATGAATGACATTAAAATTACACCCGAAAAAGGTGGTGTCGGACCACTTACAATATGCGCACTCTTTGATAACGTATTACGTTCCGCCCGCAGTACAATTAGCGGTAAATAATAACTGGAGTCCCGATAGGGGCCCAGTTATAGAGCCATTCTGAATCAGCAGTCATTAA
>Ga0209297_1001278_pt1 | contig 14640 bp, 14 predicted proteins | sample S_130805_MF_Meta_FD_187322 | JGI IMG/M metagenome (GOLD analysis project Ga0209297, IMG submission 187322) | Freshwater microbial communities from Lake Simoncouche, Canada to study carbon cycling - S_130805_MF_MetaG (SPAdes) (version 2) | ecosystem: Environmental > Aquatic > Freshwater > Lake ... | reverse complement strand
CGCTCATAGCAAAGGCAGCAATTACTCGGCTGCAGCTTCGCCTTCAAGAACTGGGACGAGTGAGAGCTTGCCCTTAGGGTCGATCTCACCAATCTCTACCTGAATCTTGTCGCCAATTTTCATAACCTCTTCGAGATTCTCGATGCGCTTGCCACCATGCATCTTGCGAATCTGGGAGACGTGAAGCAATCCATCTTTGCCTGGAAGCAATGAGATAAATGCACCAAATGCAGCAAGTTTGACGACTGTGCCGAGATAACGCTCTCCTACTTCTGGCATTTGAGGATTGGCGATGGCATTGATTTGGGCACGAGCAGCTTCAGCCTTTGAGCCTTCATCTGCGCCGATGTAAATCGTTCCATCATCTTCAATTGAAATGTCAGCGCCAGTCTCTTCTTGAATCTGGTTAATGATCTTGCCCTTAGGCCCAATCACTGCACCGATTTGATCAACTGGAATCTTGATCGAGATGATGCGAGGCGCAAATGGACTCATCTCATCTGGACCATCAATTGCTTCTGCCATGACATCGAGAATCGCAAGACGCGCTTCCTTTGCCTGCAAAAGTGCACCAGCAAGAACAGATGCTGGAATACCGTCGAGCTTGGTATCTAGCTGCAAAGCGGTAACAAAGTCTTTTGTTCCGGCGACTTTGAAGTCCATGTCACCGAATGCATCTTCGGCACCAAGAATGTCAGTAAGTGCAACATATTCAACTTTGCCATCGACCGTATCGGAGATCAGACCCATTGCAATTCCCGCAACTGGTGCACGAAGTGGCACGCCAGCATTGAAGAGTGCCAGGGTTGATGCGCAGACAGATCCCATAGATGTTGATCCATTGGAACTAAGCGCCTCAGATACTTGGCGGATTGCATAAGGAAAATCTTCGCGACTTGGAAGTACTGGTACTAGAGCGCGCTCTGCGAGTGCACCGTGACCAATCTCGCGACGCTTTGGTGTACCCACACGACCGGTTTCACCAGTTGAGTAAGGCGGGAAGTTGTAGTTGTGCATGTAGCGCTTCTTATTCTCTGGATTGAGAGTATCTAGCTGCTGCTCCATCTTGAGCATGTTCAAAGTGGTAATACCGAGAATTTGAGTCTCGCCACGTTCGAAAATTGCTGAACCGTGCACACGTGGCACAACTTCAACTTCAGCTGCAAGTGGACGAATGTCGCGTAATCCGCGGCCATCGATACGAACCTTGTCGCGCAATACGCGTTGGCGTACTAGCTTCTTGGTAAGTGAGCGAAGGGCGGCAGGAATTTCCTTCTCGCGACCTTCAAATTGTGAAGCCAAGCTCTCTTTAACGCGAGCTGTAACTTCATCAGTAGCAATTTCACGCTCTTTCTTACCCGAGACTGTGAGCGCCTTAGCTAGATCTGTATTTGCAGCAGATTCAACTGCAGCATAAACATCATCTTGGTAATCCAAGAAGACTGGAAATTCTGCAGTTGGCTTAGCAGCAACTTTTGCAAGTTCCATCTGTGCTTCGCAGAGCGCCTTGATAAAGGGCTTTGCTGCATCTAAACCTTGTGCAACAACTTCTTCAGTCGGAGTTGGTTGACCATCTTTGATCAAATCAATTGTCTTAGCAGTTGCTTCGGCTTCTACCATCATGATCGCAACATCGCCATCGGCGATACGACCAGCAACAACCATGTCAAAGACGGCATTCTCTACCTGTGAGTGATTAGGGAATGCAACCCATTGACCATCGATCAATGCAACACGAACGCCACCGATTGGTCCAGAAAATGGCAGACCGGCAAGTTGAGTTGACATTGATGCGGCGTTAATTGCGATCACGTCGTACATGTGATCAGCATTCAATGCCATAACAGTCACAACGATCTGTACTTCGTTACGCAATCCCTTAATAAAGGATGGACGAAGTGGGCGATCAATCAGACGGCAAGTCAGAATTGCATCTTCAGTAGGACGTCCTTCACGGCGGAAGAATGAACCTGGGATGCGACCAACTGAATACATGCGCTCTTCAACATCCACTGTAAGTGGGAAGAAGTCGAATTGATCCTTAGGATTTTTGGAAACAGTTGTTGCAGAAAGAATCATCGTCTCGTCATCGAGATAGACAGTTGCGCAACCTGCAGCCTGGCGAGCCAGACGACCTGTTTCGAAGCGGATAGTACGTTTTCCAAATTTACCGTTATCTATTGTTGCGACGGCAGACGCAATTTCTTGACCCTCCATGGGTCACTCCATTTCTCAACCACCCTCGGTGAGTAAATGAATCTTCGATCGAAGTTCACGGATATCTTTGAAGTGCGCATTCGCACCTAATTTCCGGAAACCACTACCGAGGACCATTACCACCCCGGGGAGGTCAGTGCTTAATTAACGACGGATACCGAGTTTTTCGATAATCGCGCGATAGCGTTCGATATTTGTTTTGGCAAGGTATTGAAGAATTCGCCGACGTTGTCCAACCAAAAGTAGGAGACCACGACGATTGTGGTGATCATTCTTATTTGACTTGAGATGCTCGGTGAGATCATCAATACGCTTAGAGAGCAATGCGACCTGAGCTTCAGGGCTTCCTGTATCAGTCGCGGAGTTACCGTACTTGGCAACGATTTCTTTCTTTACTTCAGGTGTTAACGCCATTTACTTCTCCTATTACTGATACGAGGGTTTCCGGTGTGCCTCACGAAAACTCGCTTACTCGTGCCAGTAGGTTACCAGCGCCAGCGCTCAGGGAGAAATTGAGTCAGATTTAAGGGCAATTAGGCAGTAAGTGATCGGGCCTGATCCGAATCGAGCTTCATCTGCACCAGTAGCGGCTCAAGTCCATCAAATTTCACTGTCTCGCGCAGTCGCCAACCAAAATCAATCTCAGCAATCTGATCGTATAAATCTAAATCTTTTTGATCGAGTGCATAGGCCTCAACTTGTCGATTTCGAACACCGGCAAAGGTGGGATTTGTTCCAATCGAAATCGCAGCGGGCCAGCGTCGCTCTCCCACTGTTAACCAACCGGCATAAACACCATCACTGGGAATTGCTGAATTAAAAGTAATTCCAGCGCCACTGCCAAGATTTGCAGTGGGATATCCAATCTCTCGGCCACGCTTTTCGCCGTGAACCACACAACCGGTTACGCGATGTACTCGAGTGAGCAGAGAATTTGCTTGATCTAAATCCCCCGCAGCTAACAAAGAACGAATCCGAGTTGAGGAGACGACTGAACCGGCAATTTCTTGCAGCTCTATGCTTTTTACTATGAAGCCATGTGCTGTGCCAGATTGGGTAAGAGTTGCAACGTTGCCAGCTGCTTTATGACCGTAGGTGAAATTGGCTCCTACAACTACCGCACTTGCCGCGAAATTTTCAACTAAGTACTTAGTCACAAACTCTTCAGGTGAGAGCGCTGCAAACTCCTTAGTAAATTCAATAACAGCAACTGCATCGGCGCCATTTTCACGCAGGAGTTCAATTCGGCGCTCTAGCGTGGTCAACATCGCTGGTGATTTATCGGGTGCAAAGATCGTGGTGGGATGTGGATCAAATGTCAGAGCCAGAACTTTCTTACCGAGTGATTTCGCCTCACGTAAAATTTCCTGATGTCCAGCATGTACGCCATCGAAGATTCCGATTGCGACAACACAGCCAGGTATGAGGGCTCCTTCAATTCTCATAAGGTTATTTTTCCACCTTCTGCTCGCGATGGAAAACCGCAATCGGATGGGCCTTGCCATCACGCTCTTCTAAGAGCGCATTTAAATGACCATCACTTGTAATGCCAGCCGTGATGCCCGAGTTGCCGCTACCAGTGAGCACTCGCCCGAAGTGCAATTCATTCTCTTCGGCGCCATCGAGAATTCGGGAAGGAAAGATCGTGCTGGCAGTTGTTGCCAAATCAAGTGTTATGAAGTCACCAGATTTAAGGGCTTCCAGAGTTATTGAACGGTCCAATCCAAATGCCGCAACTTGAGTGCGGCGCAGCGAAATTAAGTGTCCGCCAACTCCCAGTAGCGCTCCACAGTCGCGGGCAATTGCTCGGATAAATGTGCCGGCGCTACAGGTGACAAAAATGTCTACTTCTACAGTTTTACCGACAACACGTACTGCATCAATTCTTAACTCAGAAATCGTTACTCGCCGCGATGCCAACTGAACATCTTCACCTTCGCGCACGCGATCATAAGCGCGCTTGCCATCGACCTTAACGGCAGACACTGAACTTGGCCGTTGCTCGATCTCACCGCGCATAGTTGCAAGTGTTTTTTCTATCTCGGCTTGGGTAATTGCTGATGCATCTTTTACTTTAAGAACATCGCCATCAGCATCATCGCTCACAGTGCTAATTCCAAGGAGCATGGTGGCTTGATAGGACTTTGAACCATCGGTGATGTATTGCAGCAGACGAGTTCCGTTACCAAAACCTAAAACTAAGACACCGGTCGCCATCGGATCGAGCGTCCCGGCGTGACCTACTTTGCGAGTACCCAATGCGCGCCGAGCAACGCTGACGACATCATGACTGGTCATGCCACCTGGCTTATCTACGACGAGAAAGCCATCACTTGCCACAGTTATCACTTCTCGAAGTCGCGAGCTGATTTTTCAGTAGGTGCGCGGTATGGATCTGACTCGCCAGCAAAAGATGCTTTTGCACGTAGCGCAATAACTTCCGCATCACGTAAGCGCACCTCTTCTAGTAGTGCATCGAGCGCAACGGTGCTTTCCGGTAAACCATCGGCAAAGAATTCAACCGATGGAGTAACACGCACACCTAAATCATGACCAAGTGCCGAACGAATCATTCCCTTAGCACTCTCTAGCGCTGCTGCAGTGCTCTCGCGTTGGGCTTCATCACCTAATACGGTGTAGAAAATCGAAGCATGTTGGAGATCGCCAGTAACTCGCGCATCTGTAACAGTAACAAAGCCAAGTCTTGGATCTTTCACGCGCGACTCAAGAAGTTGCGCGACCACTACCTTGATTCGGTCGGCAACTTTCTGAGTGCGATGTGATTGACCCACGGTTTATGCTCGCTTCTTTTCGCGCATCTCAAAGACTTGAATCGTGTCACCGATTTGTACATCTTTGAAATTGCCGACTCCGATACCGCACTCAAAGCCCTCACGGACTTCAGTGGCATCATCCTTAAAGCGCTTGAGCGAATCAACTATCAAGTTATCGACAACTAATTGGCCATTGCGAAGTAGTCGGGCCTTTGCATTTCGACGGATAATTCCATCGAGCACAATAGAACCGGCGATGTTTCCGAACTTGCTTGATTTAAAGATTTCGCGAATTTCGGCATTACCGAGGATCGCCTCTTCAAATTCTGGCTTGAGCAAGCCCTTGAGCGAGAGTTCGATGTCATCAATTGCTTGATAAATAACGGAGTAGAAGCGAACTTCGACGCCCTCTTGATCGGCAAAGATTGCAGTCTGTGGTTCTGGCTTCACATTGAATCCAATAACAACGGCAGTTGAGGCCGATGCCAAAGTGATATCGCTCTTGGTGATCGCACCAACACCACGGTGAATAACGCGAAGATCTACTTCTGCGCCAACATCGAGTTGTAGGAGTGCATCCTCGAGTGCTTCAACCGAACCGCTAACGTCGCCCTTAAGAATAAGGTTGAGCGTAGAAATCTTGGATTGCTCCATGAAGTCTTCCAGCGATACTTTCTTACGTGCCTTAGCAAGTGCGGCATTGCGCTCTGCTGCTTGACGCTTCTCTGCAATTTGACGTGCAGTTCGGTCATCTTCGGCAACAAGGAATGTGTCACCGGCACTTGGCACCGATGTAAATCCAAGTACTTGAACTGGACGAGATGGACCAGCAACATCTACCGGCTTGCCATCTTCATCGAGCATCGCACGAACGCGACCAAATGCGGCGCCGGCAACAACGGCATCTCCGACTTTCAGTGTTCCGCGTTGTACGAGAACTGTGGCAACTGGGCCACGACCGCGATCGAGGTGAGCTTCAATTGCAACACCACGAGCGACATCATCGGCAACAGCGCGAAGATCAATTACTGCATCTGCTGTGAGCAAGATGGAGTCGATCAGTGCATCAATTCCAGTGCCATCTTTAGCTGAGACGTTACAGAAGATGGTCTCTCCGCCGTACTCCTCCGCGATGAGGTTGTACTCAGTTAATTGCTGGCGGATCTTGTCGGGATTTGCTCCCTCTTTATCCACCTTATTAACTGCAACAACGATTGGGACATTTGCTGCTTGTGCGTGATTGAGCGCTTCAATTGTCTGAGGCATAACTCCATCATCGGCTGCTACAACGAGAACTGCGATATCAGTGACTTTGGCACCGCGAGCGCGCATTGCGGTAAAGGCTTCGTGACCTGGGGTATCGATAAAGGTAATCGCACGTGGCGCACCTTCATGCTCATGGTGAATTTGATAGGCACCAATGTGCTGAGTAATACCGCCCGCTTCACTCTTCACCACTTCAGTCTCACGAATTGCATCGAGCAAGCGAGTCTTACCGTGATCAACGTGTCCCATAACAGTGACAACCGGTGGCCGGCTGACCAATTGATCAGGATCAAGGGTGGCAAGTTCATCGGCTAAATCGATATCAAAGCCTTGTAGTAACTCGCGATCTTCATCTTCTGGGCTAACAATTTGAATGTCATAACCCAGTTGAGTACCCAGAATTGTGAAGGTATCTTCATCAACTGATTGAGTTGCAGTAACCATCTCACCTAAGTGAAAGAGTGCTGAAACCAAGGCTGCTGGATCTGCCTTAATCTTCTCGGCGAAATCGGCCAGGGATGCACCGCGACGCATGCGAATCGGTGTTGCACCATCACCGTGCGGAACAACTGCGCCGCCAAGTTTTGGTGCTTGCATATTGTCGAATTCATCGCGCAAAGCTTTACGAGATTTTGGTTTTCTCTTACTGCTCTTGCTTGCATTCTTTCCGAATGCTCCGCCAGCACCGCCACGTTGTGGTCGTCCGCTGCCACCACGTTGTGGTCCACCAGCAGCAGGTGCGCCGCCAGCAGTTGGTGTGCGATAAGGACTCGATGATGGTGCGCCACCTGGTCCACCAGTGCGTGGTGTGAATGGTGCGCCACTCTGTGCTGGACGCGGTGGACGTGCAGCAAATCCGGGACGAACCGAACCTGGACGTGGACCAGACATTGGTGGACGAGGTCCACCACTTCCACCTGGTGTATTAGGACGTTGTGGTGGACGTGGTCCGCCACTTGAAAATGGATTGTTACCTGCACCAGCTGGTCGCGGTGGACGCGGTGGTGGTGTTGATGAGAATGGATTATTTCCAGGTCGCGGTGGACGTGGAATGGCACCAGGTGCTGATGAATTGGGTATTGATGAACTGGGTATTGGTGCAACTGGTGGTTCAGTTGGAGCAACAGGTGCAGCTGCGCTTTCGGCTGCAGCGTTGCGTGCACTCTCGCGCGCCTTATCACTGGCAAGGCGTGCTGCGATCTGTTGTGCAATCTCTGGTGAAATTCCTTCAAGCTCTGCAATCTGAGCAATGTCAGGCAGTTCAGTGCTTTCGCTCGCCGCCTTCTTTGCTGGAGCTTTCTTTGCGGCAGCCTTCTTCGCCGCTGCCTTCTTCACTGGTTTTGCTTCTTCTACTGGCTGCGCATCGGGATAGAGCTCGATTAATTTACGAACTACCGGTGCTTCAACAGTTGATGATGCCGAACGAACGAATTCGCCCATTTCTTGGAGTTTTGCAAGAACTTCCTTGCTCTCCATACCGAGTTGCTTAGCTAACTCGTGTACGCGGACCTTTGCCACAGTTCTCCTGTCTTGGCCCGCGATTTTCTTGGGATGCGAGCCCTAGTTGCTGGACCTACTCATTTTCGTGCGGTACTCATTTGAGTGACATATCTTTCGCATCCATTCATTGGTTATTGGTTGTTAGTTCAGCAATAAAACGTTGGAGTACTTGTGAATCAAGAGGGGCGCTCTGTCGAAGTGCTCGATCAAATGCTCGTCTCTCAATTGCTACAGCAACGCATTGGTGATGAACCCAAGCGCCACGGCCCGGTAAGGATCGTTTCAGATCAGGAATTATTACTCCTGCATCTGCCACAACCCGTAACAAACTGTGGGAACTCTCCTGGCTTCGGCATCCAATACAACTCCGAAGAGGTCTATCAGTTGCCATCGGCTCACAATCGTTCAGGTGCGAGTCTACCTGCAACCCTTTGAAATCGCCTAAAAGGCTCAGGCGGTAGCGCCATCTGAGTGGATATCAATGCGCCAACCTGTGAGGCGCGCAGCAAGGCGCGCATTCTGTCCATCCTTACCAATTGCAAGTGAGAGTTGGTAATCGGGCACGATAACTTTTGCAGAGCGCGCAGCTAAGTCCACAATCTCTACCGAACTCACCTTCGCTGGCGCTAATGCGTGCGCAACAAATGTTGCAGGATCATCGGACCAATCAACGATGTCAATCTTCTCGCCGCGTAATTCATCCATGACCGCTTTACTGCGCCCACCCATCGGGCCAATCAGCGAACCCTTCGGACTTACTCCCGCGCGATGTGTGCGAACTGCAACTTTGGTGCGATGTCCAGCTTCGCGTGCAACTGCCATGATTTCTACTACGCGCTCATTAATTTCTGGGACTTCGAGTGCGAATAATTGCTTCACAAATGCTGGGTGGCTACGTGAGAGCATAATTTCTGGACCACGAGTTCCTTGCTTTACTTCAACAACAAAACTCTTAATACGGTCGCCGTGGTTATAGACCTCACCTGGTACTTGTTCTTGTGGTGGAATCTTTCCTTCGATCCGGCCCAGGTTCACGTGAACGATTTTAGGATCGCGACCTTGTTGAATAATTCCAGTAACAATGTCGCCTACTGCAGCGGTGAACTCACCAACGATTTCGGCATCATTTGCTTCGCGCATCTTCATCTTTATAGTGGAGCGAATGGTTGCAGTTGCGATCCGTTCGAAGCCTTCAAGGATGTGTACCTCTTCGCCGGTCTTCTCCCCTGCCTCATCATGCACTGGCGAGAGAATCTGCATCTCGCCGGTCTCACGATCTAAGTTAGCGCGCGAGAATGGGCGATTGCCTTCTACATCTCGGTAGGCAGCAATCACAGCATTTTCAATTGCGATTACAAGGGGGGCCAGTGGAAGTTTGCGCTCTTCAGTAAGGGCTTCCAAAACTTTCATGTCGACGTTCATTCGGCGCTCTGTTCTTTGCGATTAAATTCGACTTCAATCTGCGCGCGTTTGATCTCAGCAAATTTCACTTTATGTTCTTTCATGCGCCCTTTGATGTTCTCAATTAAACGTGCACCATCTTCACTTAATTCCGTGATGCGACCTTGCACGGTACTTTCATCTTGCAAAGTCACTACTACCAAACGCGTGAGATTCTTCTCCCAATGGCGCAGTTGTGTGAGTGGGCGATCAATACCTGGTGAAGTCACTTCTAAGGTAAATGGTTGGGCATCGAGAAATGCGGCCACATCGAGCACGTTAGAAATTTCCCGCGAGACAGTGGTGACTTCATCGAGTGTGAGAGATTTTGCACCATCTACTACACAGGTGATGGTCTGCGATTTTCCAGCTCTTGTTACCTGGACATCTTCTAGAAAGTAACCTAACTCCAATACAACTGGTGTGAGCGCGTCAGTGATTTCTCGCGTTAAGGAATTACCAGCCATAGCAGTTCTACTTTCTATTAAATTGTGTTCTAAGTATACCCTCTTATTTCAGGGCCAAAAACGAGTCGTAGCCCACTTTGAGAATCAGCACGATGGTGACGCAGAGAAAGACTTTTCGCACCAGAGTCGAGCCGCCCTTGATTGCAACATGGGCTCCGATGCGCGCACCGACAATGTTTGCTAAACCCATCAGTAACCCAAGTTTCCAGAGAATCGCCCCGTGAAAACCAAAGATTAAGAGCGCTCCGATATTGGTGAAGATATTTACAAATTTAGCGATGGCCGATGCGCTCAAGAATGAGAAGCCCAAGAGAGCAACCAGTGTCACCATTAAGAATGAACCAGTTCCGGGTCCGAATATTCCATCGTAAAAACCAATAACCGCACCAGCAAGTGCGGCAATAAGTAGGCGTTGCTTCTGATTAAAACGGAGTGTTTCAGAGTGACCGAGGGTGGGTTTGCGCCAGGTGTAGAGCGCAACCAGGGCAAGTGCCACAGCAACACCTGGTCGCATCAGCTTTGTCGGTAATTGCGAGGCAAGGAGTGCGCCGAGCATGGAGAAAATAAAAGCTGGCAGCCCCATGGCAAAAATTACGCTGGGATTGAACTTCACCTGCTTGCGATAAACATTTGCTGAAACGCTGGTACCAAGGATTGCAGCTAATTTATTGGTTCCAAAAATGTGAGTGATCTCTGCTTTTGGCAGCCCAATTAAGAGTGCAGGTAATTGAATCAATCCCCCGCCACCTGCGATTGCATCGAGTAGACCAGCGAGGAATGCGGCCAACACCAAAAATGCAAGTGCGGGCAGCGTTAATTGGTAGAACATTGCAGAACTAGAGAAGTGATTTCACAAGCGCTGGCGCATCGGCAACCAAAACTTCTTGCTTTTCGCCACCTTTGCGAACACGTACTTCAACTTTTCCTTCAGCGAGTGCTTTACCAACCACGACGATCACCGGGATTCCAATAAGTTCGGCATCTTTAAATTTCACTCCGGCACTGGAATCGCGGCGATCATCGAGCAAGACCGATAGTCCGAGCGCTTCTAACTGCCCACCAAGTTGTTCTGCCACATTAAAGGGTTCATCTTCGCGGCCAGTTGCAACGATGTGAACCTTTGCTGGTGCAATTTCTGCTGGCCATGAGAGACCGATCTCATCGTGTGTTTGCTCGGCAATTGCTGCAACTGCGCGAGATACCCCGATGCCATAGGAGCCCATAGTGACAACTTGAGCCTTTCCATCTTTATCAAGAACGGTAAGGCTCAGTGCCTCAGCATATTTGCGACCGAGTTGAAAGATGTGGCCAATTTCAATGGCGCGATCAATGATTACTGGCCCACTGCATTCAGGGCAGGCATCGCCACTCTTTACTTCAGCGGCTTCAATGTAAGCAACTGGTTCGAAGTCGCGACCGTTAACAACGTTTCGCATATGACGATTCTTCTTATTTGCACCAGTCACCCATGAAGTACCAGGTGCAACTCGTGGATCGGCATACAAGGTCACACCTAATCGCTTTGCATCTTGTGGACCGACATAGCCTTTAACTAAATCTGGATGCTTTGCGAAATCTTCATCGGTAAAGAGTGCGATCTCTTGCACGCCACTCAAGTTTGCCTCTAAGCGTTTGAGATCTACTTCGCGATCACCCGGTACCAATACTGAGATTGGCTTTCCATCTGCGAGCAAGAGAACATTCTTGAGGGTGTCCGCTGCAGTAAAGCCACTGCCATATTTCGCATTAAGTACATCAACGAGTGAATCAATGGTTGGCGTATTAGGCGTATCAAGCTCCTCCATCGCGGGAGCGCTCTTAGAATCTTTAGCAGCAACCGTGGTCTTCATCGCTTCAACGTTTGCGGCATAACCACATTTTTCACAGAGGACATAGGTGTCTTCACCAGTTGGGCAAGGTGCGAGGAATTCTTCAGACTTCGAGCCACCCATGGCACCTGACATTGCGCTCACAATGTTGTACTTCAAACCTAAACGGTTGAAGGTGTCGATGTAGGCAGCGCGGTGTTTGGCGTAAGAAATATTGAGGCCTTCATCAGAGAGATCGAAGGAGTAGGAATCTTTCATCACAAACTCACGACCGCGGATGATTCCGCTACGTGGTCGTGGCTCATCGCGATATTTATTTTGAATTTGATAGAGCGAGACTGGCAAATCTTTATAAGAGGAGTACTCACTCTTCACCATCAAGGTAAACATCTCTTCGTGAGTAGGACCAAGAAGATAATCGCCACCCTTGCGATCTTTTAAGCGAAAGAGATCGGGTCCATATTCTTGCCAACGATTTGTCGCCTCATAGGCCTCTTTGGGAAGAAGTGCTGGGAAGTGGACTTCCTGAAATCCAGCTTTATCCATCTCTTCACGGATAACACGTTCGACATTGCGGAGAGTGATGTAACCCAGCGGCAACCACGAGTAAATACCAGCGGCGATGCGGCGAATGTATCCAGCGCGAACTAGAAGGCGATGACTGGCAACTTCAGCGTCGGCAGGATCATCGCGCAGTGTGCGCAAGAAGAGAGATGACATCCGTAACATAAGAGTCAGAGTCTAATGAATTGCGACGGAGGGTTCGCCCGATCCCACGCCAGCGGCTTCCATTTCTTCGGCCAATCGCATCGCTTCTTCAATCAAAACTTCTACGATCTGCGCCTCAGGCACAGTCTTAATTACTTCACCTTTGACGAAGATCTGACCTTTGCCATTTCCTGATGCAACACCTAAATCTGCCTCACGCGCTTCGCCCGGACCATTTACTACACAACCCATTACTGCAACGCGAAGTGGAACGGTCATACCTTGAAGACCTGCCTGAACTTTCTCGGCCAAGCTATACACATCTACTTGGGCGCGACCACAGGATGGGCAGGAAACAATCTCTAATTTACGTTGGCGTAGATTGAGTGATTCAAGGATTGAGATTCCGACTTTAACTTCCTCAACTGGTGGCGCAGAGAGCGATACCCGGATGGTGTCGCCAATTCCTTCAGCTAATAAAATTCCAAATGCTGTAGCGGATTTAATAGTTCCTTGGAAAATTGGACCAGCTTCAGTAACACCAAGGTGGAGCGGGTAATCGCATTGCGCAGCAAGTAGGCGATAGGCCTTCACCATTGTTACTGGATCGTGATGCTTTACCGAGATTTTAATATCGCTAAATCCATGCTCTTCAAAGAGTGATGCTTCCCAGAGCGCAGACTCCGCTAACGCCTCTGGTGTTGCCTTGCCATATTTGGCAAGAAGGCGTGGGTCAAGTGAGCCAGCATTAACTCCAATGCGAATCGGAATTCCGGCATCACCTGCTGCCTTAGCAACCTCTTTTACCTTGTCATCAAATTGTTTAATGTTGCCGGGATTAACACGGACTGCCGCACAACCTGCATCGATTGCGGCGAAGATGTATTTAGGTTGAAAGTGAATATCTGCAATCACTGGAATCTGCGACTTCTTAGCAATCTGCGCCAGCGCATCAGCATCATCTTGACTTGGAACAGCGACGCGAACAATCTGGCAACCCGATGCAGTGAGTTCGGCAATCTGCTGCAGCGTTGCATTGACATCGGCGGTGAGTGTTGTACACATTGATTGAACGCTCACCGGCGAATCACTTCCAACGCCGACTGAGCCAACCTGCAATTGCTTGGTCTTGCGGCGTGGGTGGAGATTGACTGGTACTGCCGGAATTCCCAAATCAACCATGTCTTTATTCTGCCCTATTGATGGAGATTTGGAGATCTCTAGAGATTAAATTTCACTGGATTGAAGATGTCGGCAAAGAGTAAGACCAGCGTTAAGCCAACGAGCGCGATCAAGACGACCACGGTCAGCGGTGTGAGGACTGCAACATCGATCGGCGCAGGTCGTGATCGCCCCCGAAGGCGTGCGATAAATGCGCGAATTTCATCGACGACTACGACCGCAATGTGGCCACCATCGAGTGGGAGTAGTGGAAGTAAATTAAAGATTCCAATAAAGAAATTAAGGCTGGCGATAATAAGAAGGAAGGTGCCAATGCGTTCTGGATTACTCAGCTGTGAACTGGCAACTGTCTGCCCAGATGCTCTTGCAACTCCAACCACGCCAACTAAACTTTGCGGATCGCGTGGCTTGCCGCCAACTGTCTGCGACCAGAGTTGTGGCAACTTCGCTGGTAATTGCCAGAGCGAAGTAACCGATGCCTTCATGTACTGACCACTAATGGAGAGTGCGCGAGTAAAGCCATCCCATGGATTACTGCGCACTGATTCAAATCGATTAACAATTCCAATAAAGCCCACTGGCCTGCCATCGATAATTCGAGTGGCGGGAGTGAGGCGAACATCAATTGTGCTGCCGGCTCGATCAACGCTTAAGAGAACTTCACGGCCAGCGGAGTCGCGAATTATTTGAACTGTCTTTGCCCAATTACTAGCGCTCTGACCATTGACCGAGAGGATGCGATCTCCAGCAAGCAGGCCCGCACTCTTTGCTGGTGAAATGGGATCGCCCGCGACACAGGCTGCGCCAACCTTGGGTACGCAAGGACTGACTTGGTTAATTCCCGATGTCACCTGAGTCGTGCCGATTCCGATCAAGATAATAAGAAGAATGAGAAAGCCAAGAACAAAGTGGAGAAAAGAACCAGCACCAAGAACCAGTAATTTCTTACCGCTACTTGCACGATAGAAAGCGCGACCGCTCTCTCCTACCGGCATGGGATCACTCGGTGTCATTCCCTCAATTCTGCAATAGCCACCAGCTGGGATTGCCTTAATTCCAAATTCGGTTTCTCCGCGCTGGAATGACCAGAGGCGCTTGCCAAACCCTAAGAAGAATTCGGAGACCTTCATCTGGAACTTTCGCGCAGTGAGGTAATGACCAAATTCATGGACCATCACTGAGAAAAGTAGCGCAACGATAAAGGCGAGAACTCCAAGAATATTCATTACTTTGCAATCCGATCTAGCGTTTCAATTG